>Ga0334895_1001228_pt1 | contig 27386 bp, 26 predicted proteins | sample GraSluR3_MG_7_FD_207229 | JGI IMG/M metagenome (GOLD analysis project Ga0334895, IMG submission 207229) | Sludge microbial communities from methane-producing bioreactor in Wageningen University, Netherlands - Granular Sludge_31_05-R3 | ecosystem: Engineered > Bioreactor > Anaerobic >... | reverse complement strand
TTTTGTCGCCATTGGCAAGGACGATTTTTGTGATGTCTGTTAAGAAATCAACCGCAAATTTCACGCCATTGAGTTCACGACCTGGTACTTGTAAGTCACGTGGTACACTTGCACCTGTCGCCAAAATTACACGGTCAAAGTCAGCCTCTAAAGCTTCAAATGAAATGTCTCGACCAATTTCTGTATTGGCAACGAATTCAATCCCGATTTCTGCCATGATATCAATTCGTCGTTGGACAACATCTTTGTCAAGCTTCATGTTAGGAATACCATACATGAGCAAGCCACCAAAGCGATCTGAGCGTTCGAATACTGTCACGTTATGTCCCAGTTGGTTCAACCGCCAAGCTGCAGAAAGTCCTGCAGGGCCAGAGCCAACAACGGCAATTCTAAAGTCGGTCCGTACTTTAGGACGACCACTGTCTGCTACCCAACCTTGTTCAAAGGCATTATCGATGATGAATCGTTCATTATCATGAATGGCAACACCGTCACCGTTGAGCGCTTCTGTACAGCCTTTTTCACATGGGGCAGGACAGACACGGCCTGTCATTTCTGGCAGTGGATTTGTCCGTGACAAACGATCAAACGCTTTTTTAAACTCCCCACGGTAGACAAGGTCATTCCACTCAGGAATCAAGTTGTCGTTTGGACAGCCTGAGACAGCACGACCGCCCCCATAAAATTCACCCGCGTGACAGAATGGTATTCCGCATCCCATACAGCGGGCTGCTTGTTCTTGTCGTTCATCCACTTCAAGTGGGACTTGTAATTCTTCAAAGTCCAAGACGCGCTCAGCAACAGAACGGTAAGGATTATCCTTACGTTTATATTTCATAAAGCCAAATGGATCTGCCATATTATTTGCCCCCTACTTTAATTAATTCAGCTTTTTCAGCTGCAGGTGTCCGCATTGCTTTCTCGAATGTTTCCATTTCAAGTTCGCTACCGGTTAAGCCTGTTTGTGCCAAATGGTATTCGATTTCCTTAATTTCATGGAATTCTCTTGGATAAACTTTCACAAATTTATCAACAGCATTGTCCCAATCAGCAAGTAAGGCTTTTGCCTTTTCAGAGTCAGTGTAGGCTGCATGATTCTCAACCATTTCTTTTAAGACTTCATCGCCACGTGTTTGACCGACTCTATATAAGTCAACCATTTCCATATTAACTTTATTAGCAAAATCACCTTTAGCGTCGTAAACATAGGCAACTCCGCCACTCATACCAGCAGCAAAGTTCTGACCTGTACTACCAAGAATCACGGCTAAGCCACCAGTCATGTATTCACAACCATGTTCACCAACACCTTCGACAACAACTTTGGCACCTGAATTTCGGACGCAGAAACGCTCACCTGCACGACCACGGAAGTAGGCTTCCCCACGGACCGCACCAAACAAGGATACATTGCCAACAATCGGAGAAGCTTCTACATTGAAACCAGCATCAACTGGTGGTTTTACAATGACACGACCACCTGACAAAGATTTACCAATATAGTCATTGGCTTCACCAATCAAAGTGATTTCCATCCCTTGCGTTGCAAAGGACGCAAAAGATTGACCAGCAATACCAGTGTATTCATATTTAAGCAAACCTGGTTCAAGTGCATAGTTACCGTAACGTTCTGCAATCCATCCGGCCATTCTTGCACCCGCCGTTCGTGTCACATTATTAATTGATTCTTTAACGGTCACACCAGTGCCACCATCAATCGCAGCTTTGGCAAAGCCATCAAGTTCTCGCCACTGACGTTCTTCGATAAATGGGTCAACTACTTTACGCTCAATCGGCATCGTTGTACCAATGATACGACTAAAATCGAGTGATTTAGCTTTACCTTTAGCAATAAACTTAGGTTTCAAGACTTCGGCATGACCAATCATTTCATCCACAGAGCGGAAACCAAGATCAGCCATAATTTCACGGAGTTCTTGCGCCAAGAATTTCATGCCGTTGACAACGTGTTCTGGCTTACCTGCAAAATGCGCACGAAGCTCAGGATTTTGTGTTGCCACACCTACTGGACAAGTGTTCAATGAGCAAACACGCATCATAACACAGCCTACCGCAACCAAGGCAAGTGAGGCAAATGAATATTCCTCAGCTCCTAAAAGTGCAGCAACTGCGATATCACGACCTGTCATCAATTTCCCATCCGTTTCGAGGGTCATCCGTTGACGTAAATGATTCATAGTCAAAGTTTGATGCGCTTCAGCAAGTCCCATTTCCCATGGTAAACCAGCATCACGCGCTGAGTTCCGTGGTGAGGCACCAGTTCCACCATCATAACCAGAGATGACGACTTTATCCGCACCAGCCTTGACACAACCTGTCGCAATTGTGCCAACACCAGTTGATGAAACAAGCTTAACATTGATTTTCGCATAAGGATTGATGGCCTTGAGGTCATAAATCAATTGTGCCAAATCTTCAATTGAATAAATATCATGGTGAGGTGGTGGTGAAATCAAAGTCACACCTGGTGTTGAGCCACGGATTTCTGCAACCCAAGGGAAGGCTTTACCACCAGGTAATTGACCTCCCTCACCTGGTTTAGCTCCTTGGGCTAATTTGATTTGTAATTCTTCGGCACTCATCAGGTATTCAGCATTAACACCAAAACGGCCTGAGGCAACCTGTTTTATTTTAGAGTTGAGGTTAGTGCCATCCGCTTGTTTATGGAAACGCGCACGATTTTCGCCACCTTCACCTGAGTTAGATTTAGCACCAATTGAATTCATGGCAGCAGCAATTGTTTCATGCGCCTCTTTTGAAAGCGATCCAAAACTCATAGCGCCTACTTTGAAACGTTTTACAATGTTTTCAACTGGTTCAACTTCTGACAAAGCAACTGGTGAACGTTGCCCTTTTAGTTCCCAAATATGTCGAAGGTTTGACGGTGTTTCATCAGCTTCCAAATCAAGCTCAGCTGAATACGCCTTATACAACTCATAATCACCTTGACGCACTGCTTTTTGGAAGTTGTAAATCGTCAATGGATTAAAAATATGGTGTTCTCCATCTGCTTTAAACTGGAATGAACCACCTGACGGCAAAGTTTCGTGACTGTGGTGACCGTAGGCAAATTCATAACGCTCAAGATACTCTGCCTCGATTTGTTTCAGCGTCAACCCACTTATCCGTGTTACTGTACCACGGAAATATTTGTCAACAACTGCATCTGAAAGTCCAACCGCTTCAAAAAGCTGTGCGCCTTTATAACCTGATACAGTTGAAATCCCCATCCGGCTCATCACTTTAATAATCCCTTTTTCAGCCGCTTGACGGAAAGACTCCGCCTTGTCAGACATATTGTAGTCTTTTAGAGTTTCATAAGCCCCATATGGGTGAATTGCACTCGCACCATAACCTACGATTGTCGCAAAATGATGTACCTCATTCACTTCCGCTGTATCCACAACGATTGAGAACTGACTACCTTTACCTTTTGCAACCATGTAGTTATATAGACCAGATGTCGCAAGCAAGATTGGCATCGGCATAAAACCTTCTTTTTGATCACGATCACTTAGGATAATGATACTAGCACCTTTATCAACTGCCGCTTCGACCACTTTAAACATGTCGACTAAGGCATGTTCCAAACGGTTTGGTGTATCTTTCGTCACATCATATAAAGTTGAAATCGTTTTGGCTTGGTGTTTTTTATCTGATAGCGCTGCTATTTTTTCGAAGTCTTCAGTTGTTAAAACTGGACTATCGAGTTTGAGTTTCACACAGTTCTCATCATGATCCACACGCAAATCACCATCACGACCTAGATAGACTTCTGTTCCGACAACGATTTTTTCACGAATCGCATCAATCGGTGGATTAGTAACTTGGGCAAACTGTTGTTTGAAGTAAGTAAAGAGAGATTGATTTTTTTGTGATAGGACAGCGAGCGGGCTGTCATATCCCATTGCAATGACCGGTTCTTGACCATTTTCTGCCATAGGCACGATAACTGTTCGGATCACTTCTTCTGTATAACCGAAAAGTTTGTGCATGGTTTGACGGTCTTCTTCAGAAATCTCATCCAATTGTGCTTTTTCTGTTAAGTCATCAATATGAAGTAAGTTATTTTCTAACCATTTTTCATAAGGGAATTGCGTGGCGTAATGTTTTTTAACTTCTTCATTACGGAGAATTCTGCCGTTAACAGTATCAACGAGCATCATGTTACCAGGGCCAAGCACACCTTTTTCGACAACACGGCTAGGCTCAAAGTCTACCACACCAGACTCTGATGAGCAGACGATGAAGTTATCTTTGGTGATGCTATAGCGACTCGGACGTAAACCATTACGGTCAAGACGAGCACCTACGGTATCACCGTCTGTAAAGACTAACGCTGCTGGACCATCCCACGGTGCCATAAAGGAAGAGGTATACTCATAAAACGATGTTAATTCTGGCGATAAGCCAGCCTCTTTACCCCAAGCTTCCGGTATCATCATCAAAAGCGCATGAGGCATCTCACGACCGTTGCGATAAAGATATTCCATACAGTTTTCTAGTTTGGCTGAGTCGGAATTTTCTTCATTGTATATCTCGATTTTATGTGAAGTCATCCAGTTTTCAGCACCACGCAAGGTGTTGATTTCCCCGTTGTGGGCGAGAAAACGAAAAGGTTGCGCACGATCCCATGATGGGAAAGTATTAGTTGAGAAACGTGAGTGCGTCAAGGCTATCGTTGATTTAAAGGTAGGATCCGACAAATCAGGATAGAATGTCCGGACTTGGAATGCATGGAGCATGCCTTTATAAACGATTGTTTTACTTGAAAGTGAGCAGATGAACATCTCAGATGTCGCAAATGTTTTCTCAAGTTTACGACGGAGTCGATAGAGTCTGTCTTCAAAATCTCGACCACTTTTGCTATCAGTTGGTTTTGAAATAATGAATTGAACAAAAGATGGCATGATAGCTTGCGCACCAGGACCGCAGTTATCAAAATTAAAAGGCACATCACGTGTCATTAAGATTTGGTAACCATCGGCTTGTATTTCGTTACTAATTGATTGACAAAGCGCAGCTTTTTTGTCCGCAACTTTAGGTAGGAAAAACTGACCCACGGCATAATCGCCTGAGTTTGGTAATGTGATACTATTTTCTGTTGCAATTTTCGTAAAAAATTCATGTGGCATGGCAAAAAGTGCACCGGCACCATCGCCAGTATCAGGTTCTGCTCCTGTCCCACCGCGGTGATTCATACGTTCTAAGATTGTCATCGCGTAATCAACGAGCTCATGAGTCGGTTTACCATCTATTTGGGCAATAAAGCCCATACCGCAGGCATCAGATTCAAAAGACTGATCCCACAAAGTTTGCCGTCTAGCTTGTAATTTATCCATTCATTCATCCTCTCACAGATAATGTCAAACACCTTTTACTTTTGTAAAATTATCTGACAAAAGATATAGGAATATTTTACCAAAAAAAATTGAAAATGACAAGTGAATTTTCAGAAAATTCATTATTTTTGATAGCCAAATAAAGGAATAAAAAGAAACGCATCATTTTGAAACGTTCTATTTCAGAAGATTTATTCTACCCTGTGTTCTATCTGGCATACTATCACATTTAGAAAATTTTTAGCTTAAAGTAAGAAAATCCATTCATTAGCTATTAGCTTCTTGCTTAATTTTAAGAAAGGCTTTGGCATTCTGATTCGCAGTTTTTAAATCAATGCCTTGCTGTTTAGCAGCAAAAATGCAACCACAGTAACATTGACGATAAATATCGTATTCTCGACATATTTGGACGGAACGTTCATAACCTTTATTTTTCTTGAAATCGCTGGGCAAGTATTTAACAGCATAAATTTTCTGGGCATCCAACCCAATTTCGTTGATCAATTGGCTGTCTTTTTGGGGTGACAGAGTGAGGGCACTACCGAAATAATCATAACCTAAGGCGACTGCTTTTTCTGCTACTAAATCCAATCGGAGTTGAAAACATGCGCTACACCTTAAACCTTTTTCAGGTTCATCTTGTAGTTCACGGACCATGACCATTTGGATAAAATCATTTGGTCGATAATCTTCTTCGAGGAAGGCGACATTATGGTTAGTGCGCTGGTTGAAGTCGTGGACGAATGCTTTTTGGACGAGGGCACGGCGTCTGTACTCAGCTTCTGGGTGGATGTTTGAGTTGGCGAAATAGATCGTCACGTCAGCATAGTCACTCAGAAATTCCAGCGTATAGGTGCTACAAGGCGCACAACAGGAATGGATAATGAGTTTTGGACGTACTTTTTCTGTCTGCCAGGTTTGAATCATCTGGCGCAAAATCTTGTCGTAGTTGACCCTTTGATTTTTCGTTTTTGCTAATAACTGCTCTGAATCAATCATTTTTCATACTCTCTCGTTATTTGGTAATTTCTAGAGACTATTTTACCATGATTTTGATGTTAAATTTTGATTATTTAATAATTTCCATTTCCACATCTTTTTTGTTAAAGTTCTATAGTTTTTTTATAATTATTACACCTTTTTTGATATAATAGAAGTAGGTAATCATGCACAAATATCGTTGAGTCACTATTTTTAAATAAGGAGAGAATATAATGAAAAAAACAAAATTTTTGAGTCTATTACTACTAAGCCTTGTTGTTTTAGGAGCTTGTTCAAACACTGAAAAGCGCACAACTCAAACCTCCAAAAGTAAAACTGCTCAAAATTCAAAGCTAAAAGATGACATCAAACAATCTTCTGCTGATTCAACAACACCTGAAGTATCTGCTCCAGCATCACAAGTAGAAAACACTGCAACTGAACATGATTTAGATATAGATGCGATTAACCATGGTGATATTACAACACTCATCGGCACATGGCAAAATGGTCGTGGTGAGACCTTGGCTATCGCAGCTGATGGTACATGTATTTATACAAGTAGTGACGGTGATATCGTTAGCCATTATAAAATTCAAACAGTTCCCGATTCAGATAAAACCTCAAAAATTCCTTATGCTGATATCAAATTTGAATCGGTTGGTGGCGCAGCCCTAGGCTTATATAAAATCGGTTTCAGTAATCCCGATGGTGACCAATCTGACATCAGTAAACCTCGAGTGAGTATCTCTCAAAGCGCAGGTGATTATCCTGCTGATGCTTATTTCTATCGCCTGAACTAATCTATTCTTAAAACCATTCTCAGCGCATATTATACTAAAAAATCTACTAGAATTTCTCTAGTAGATTTTTTAAACTCATAAAAAACTGCCCACTTTTCGCCCACCAAACGATATTTTATGACTTACAAGTCTTTCTATCCAAACTCCAGACATAAGAAAAACCCTTATAAAATAAGGGTTTCCTTCCGACAAATTAACGACGGATTTCTTTAATACGAGCTGCTTTACCTTGAAGGGCACGGAGGTAGCTACTACTAATTTGTTATAGTTGAGTTATATGTTATATATTATTAAAAGCCAGTGTTTACAATGCTTTATATCAATTTGTTAGTTGTTTTATAGTTGGATGATATATGACAACTCGTTGATAATTGCCCCCTTTTTGCCCCCTTTTTCTTGCATACAAAAAAACCTCGCGGACGTTTGTCTAAGAGGTTTTAAATTTAGGATTATAAGAATATTTTTCGAAATCGTTTCGATTGTAATTTTTATCAGGATAAATTAAATGGTGTCTATCAACAAAAAACGGATAGAAATTTTTTAAAATAGGATCATAAATACCTATTATTCTGACTCCACCATTAAAACCTAATTCCCACCAAGAGCTATCTGGGTCAAATTCTGTTTGATGAATTTCTTCAGCAATAGATTTTGAAATATCTAGTTTTGCTCCCTCTAATACATGACAATGTCTAAACGATCTGTTTGCTCCTCCGCTATTAAAAATACCTTCCCAATCTTGGTAAATTTTAGGAATTGTCACAGTCAATATTTCTATTATCTCGTCAGCAAATTGTTCTTTGTCTTTACACATATTAGTAAATGAAATTGTTTTATACAAGTCAACTGCATGTATCCAATTATAACAAGAATAAAAAGTAAAATTTCTGTTACTTGGTAATGAAGGTGTTGCTACTTGGTTCTTAGACTTAGGTTTTGGTATTACAAGATTTTTTTTAATTTTTTTAGGTTTTTTGCACATTATTATTTATTCAATAATCCAGTATAGTACTCAAATATACTTTCTGTTTTAATAACTACACTTGATGAATCCATTGGTCTCAGTCCTTTTCGAGCTTCTATCCAAGGCAATTCAGAATGTGTAATAGATTCTAGCTCATTACCGTTAAAATCGCCATAAGCTCCTAATACTTGGTTTAATAAGTCTTCTACATCATCTGGCAATACACCAGCTGTATTTGGTCTCATTTCAATGTTATTATATTTGTATGGAGAAAATTCAAAATAAACATCTCGAATAACAGGACCGTGTACCCAAGCTTCAAAATCTGCATTGAATAATGTATTTTTAAGGCTATCAACGCTTTCATTAAAGAATACTAAACCCCAAGAATATGCATAATATAGCATTTTTTGAAGTTTTTTAGGAGACATTTCTTGTTTAGATAAAAACCAGTTTTCTACATCTTTGATTTTCATTATTTCATCCATGATAACTCCTCCTGTCAATCATCTTAATGTAATTATATACTATTTTAATTATCGTTGCAATATAGTTGTTTTATATATAACCGTAACAGTATACCATTTTTCATTTAAAATATCAAATACAAAAAAGCCTTACAATCACGAGACTGTAAGGCTTTTATATCTAACTTAATTCGGCATTCCATTTCTTAATTTTCTCAGGTCTAAAACCAGACCAAAATTCTAATTCCTCTTCAGTCTCATCATCTATAATTTTGATAAATGGCAATGAAGTAATGTTGTACTTGGCTTTCAGTTTTTCGACCTTCTTCTCACTCCAGGTGCGTTTAACTTCATTATGGCTATCTAACTCAATAGAGTTTGTTTGCTCCGAATTGCCGTAGTAAGTGTTTTCGTATGGCATACCTAGACTATCCATTAATTTAGTAGTCATTTTACAAGGCATGCAATGTGGCTTTGTGTATATAACTGCGTGGATATTGCTCATTTTTTATATCTCCTTCTTATTTAAGTACACCTTTAACATAATGCTTGTAGTATACTTTTGGCATCTTATCTTCTTTCATCGAAGCGGTGTGTTCTGACAGGAAGAAGCCTTGCCATTTCATCATGCTACGATCGCGATAGTTGCGGATTTCTTCAAACTGACTGTAGCTTCTGTCTACTCTTGGCATGTGTTTCTCCTTATGCAAAAATACTGTTAGTTTTATTAACTAACAGTATACTATATTTTAAGGATTTTGCATACAAAAAAAGCCCCACAACCAATCTACTGTAGGGATTTTAATTTCATATTTTCAAAAATGCATCTGCATTATACCAGATACGACCATAGCCACCTGTATCTATTATAACTATATGAGTGTTTTTATTGTCAAAGCGTCAAAAATATTACTTGTAGACTTTCTTACATACCTACAATTTTCATCCAGTAGTTCAAGTTGTTGAACTGTTCTCCCTTCTGTTAAACATCCAGTCACTACTATATTACACTTTTCTTTATTTCCAATGTTTTCTGCACTAATTATATTGTGTAAATCACGACCATAATTTGAAATTAGTATCAATTTGCTTGTATTTTTATTTCTAAAAATTGCAAAGAAGCTATCTTTTTTGATCTTATGATATTCCAACGACTTATATATTGTGAATTTATCTTTGCATATTTCATAATTGGATTTATCACTATTTAAAAAAGAATATAAATACCCAATCGTCAATCTAACGTCTTTTAAATTAACACTCTTTAAGGCAATATAATGCATAATTTTCTCCTAATTTCATTACACTAATTATCCTAATAATACAAAAAAAGCCTTGTAAATGCAATATCTACAAGGCTTTTTTATTATAATATTCAAAATTTCAAAACTTGGCCAGCATAAATCAAGTTAGGATTATTAATCCCATTAACTGAGACAAGACGTTCAACTGTGGTACCAAATTGTGCTGCAATACCACTCAACGTGTCACCATATTCTACAACACAATAGCCTGATGTGACCACAGAATGACCGCCTACAACGTTTAAAGTTTGACCTGAGTAAATAATGTCAGGGTTACTTAAAGCGTTAATACGGGCTAATTCTTGCCATGTCGTGCCGTACTGTACTGCAATCGTACTTAGATTTTCACCGTACTGAACGATATGAGTTTGGCTAACATTAGTAGCTGGTGCAGCTGTTGATGCATCTAATGTCTCAACATCATACACGCTCAACCAACTCATGATACCATCAAGCAAGACTTTATCGCCTGATTTCTCTATGATTTGGTAAGATGTTCCTTTGACCCACTGCGGAATAGCTTCACCCGTCGCATAAGATTGTGAGCTAAAGTTGACTTTAACAGTCATACCAACTTCTTTAGCGTTTCCTTTAATCTTATCGGCTTCTTTACCTGCATCAATTGCTGGTGTTTCGGTGGTTGGGTTGTTAGGATTCCCATTTTTATAGCCATTATCAGTAACGCCAGAGAGGTCAATATTACCATCTAGGCCACCTGCGATATAAGTTGAGGTAAATTGAAAAATCTGAATGTTATCCCATGATGGGAAGTAATTGTAATTTGGAACTGGTGTCACATTATAATCTGGGTACTGCGCCATCCAGAGACCAAACTTACTAGAAATACGGACGAGATCTAAGTTATTGGCTAGAAAACTCTTATAGCCATAGAGGAGTGGCGTGTAGCCTCGATCTTTGATGTACTGCAGCGACCATAAAATTACATCAGTGTTCGCCACACCATCCTCAACGTCAAGCGCCACAATAGACCCTTTAGGTGTCTGAACTTGGGCAAGCATTGTATCTAAGATATTCTTGGCCAAAGTTGTATTGGTCACACTTTGATACCAAATATAGGTGTGGGCACGTTTACCCTGTGCGATTGATGACTGTACCTGTGAAGCATAGGTTGATTGCCAGTAAATCCCAACACCATTATAACCACCAATTTGAGAAATTGAAAACTTGTCGTGGGAATAGCCAAATTTTCCTTGGTCTCCTTGATAGACCGCCCAGTCAACACCTTGATCACCGACTGCAGCCAAAGCTGGATTAGCGTAAGCAAAAAGACCTAGCCCAATGGCTAAGACTGCTACTGCTTTTTTAAGTTTTTTCATTTGTCATCCTCCAAATTAATACCCTTTTTCTTCAAAAACTTCACTAAATCTTGAATCATCGGGTTAAGTTGTGCTATCAGTTGGACCATTCGAGCAAAAAAGAAAAGCAATGATCCATTCACGACCAAAGCTATCTCATTCACATAAGTATTAGAACCTGACTTATCAAGAAATTCAAACACTGCCCAAAAGATTCCTATTGTGACGATGTCAATTACCGCCCTCTTTTTTAAAGGCGGGTTCATATGCTCACCGTCTTTAATCCATGTTAGAAACAAGATAATCAAAATCAGCCCTGAGACTCCTATTAATTTATATTCCATATTTATACTATTCCTCTTCCTATGCTGTTCTGCGCCAGAAATATACGGTCACAAATGGTTGCCAGTTATTGTGGTTAGTGTTATCACCAGCTTCTTGGATAACCCCGCCATTGTTGGGGAGGTCTGACCAGCTGATTGTTGCGCCAATTGCGCTTTGCTGGGTTCCGTTCGCTCGTCTGATGTTATGACTGTGTTTTGTCAATGGATTAACCGAGCCGCCCATGTTATTAGCAGTCTGCATCAATGTGACACCATCTGTTTCGTCCACACCTACCAATGTTCTGCCATTCGCAAATCTTTCCCATGTCCCACCCAAATAGGTTGATGGATTCGTGTCGTTAATCGTTGTTAAAATTGTACCGATCGGATTAGCATCAAGTTTGGTTTGGGCTATAGCGTCTGAAAGCAAATCTTGAATTTCTGTTTTCGTGAAAGTTACAGTTTTAGTATAAGCGTTTACTTGCTCGGCTGTTACAGCATGCGGATTAGCTTTATCATTTGTGTGGCTATCAATTGTAGGAAACCATTTGTAATCGCTAGCTGTTTTATCCGTTTTGACTGTGTTGCTGAAACCTACAAATTTTGGATAGTCAGCAGTTGTGGCTTCGCTGGATGAGGGCATCCAAGGAGTGGCGGTTGAGCCTGGTTCAAGTTTGATAGTAGAATACACAAATCCTGATATGTCTGTTGCTTGTCTAATGGTAATGCTAGCAGTATCGGATAGAGCAGCATCAAAAGATTGATAATACACGCTTTTTTGTATCGGAATACTTACACGAATTGTTGTACCTAAATCGCTTTGTTTAATAATATAATTAGTATTAGAGATAATTGTGTTGTAATCATCAGTTCCGACATTATTGGCCTGAGAATTTTGACCTTTAAGCTGGATAGGAACCGAACTTCCAACTATAGCATTCAGTGGTACATACACATTAAAACTAAAGTTAATTGCTGAAACTCCAGATTTGGATTTAATTCCAGAATCATATATTTGGCTAGAATTAAATAGTACGTTCCAAGCTGCTGAAGTTGTAGCTGATGATAAAGTTCTCGTGTTTTTCAACAAATTCAAATTAGGATAAACAGTCGTGAAACCGTCCACACCGTCTGAGCTGTTGGCGTAGGCGATTGAGTTAATATTAGCTGATAGTACCGCTTGAGTAAGGCTAGGTGTCATATATTTAGCGTTGCTAGCCCCCTGCTTAGCCTCATTTTCTGTGGCCAAACCAAAATTTTGAACATTTCCAAGACCCGCTTGAGCTGCAGTAACTTTATGAGGATTATTTGTATCCGCAACATGTGAAGCAAGATTATCATCGCTATTACTAATACCATCCTCCATATGGTTCATACGATTATCTGTTACCACAGCACCATTTTCAATGTTTTCTTCTTCTGATTTTAAAGCATCGTATTTAGACCATACTTGTTTTTCATAACTCACTTAGATACCTCCTTTTGATCTTCAGATTCAGTATCAATTAATACTTTCAATTTTGCATTTTCTAATTCAAGTTGTGCAATTTTCCCAACCAATATATTTATTAATTTCTCTGCATCAATTTCTTTACTCATTTTCACCATCTCCTTTAAATACTCCTTCTGAATGGGCATTTATTAAAAACTCGTTGTTCATTTGTTGTTCTACAAGTCTTTTGTTTTCATAACCCCTTCGTTTAGCTTTAATTTCCCAAGAAAAACGAGACATAGGTTTATCAGACTTGATTAAGAATTTATCAGATTTAAAATCAGATACCCAAAATCTAGCGTTATCATAGGCTTGTAAAAAAACTTCATATGCAATATCTGTGTTAACTGTATCACTAAACAATAGATCAATTTCAACCCAAACCTCACAATTTTCTCTCGTGTAATTACGCCCAATATCGCCCAAATAACTTTCCGCCGTTTCATAAGCGGGGGTAGCTCTGACACCATCACGAGTGACGTGGATTGCATTTTTAGAACCTGTAACTGATAAATTACCCAAAACTCCTAAAGCGCCAGTAACTCCAGTATTTCCACTAATACCGATTTTATTATTTCCTAACAGACTATATCCAACGGTTATGGTATTACCCCCACCTTGAATACTAGCACCATTCGCTCCATAAACTTTTATTCCAGAAGAATCTGAAGAAAAAGCATCAAGTAAAATTGAACCTAAATATTTTGGGTCACTGCCAAGAAAACCATCAAAAAAACTGACCTGTCCATCACTAATTTTAAACCCTGAACCTGTAGAGTTGAGAGAATGAAGATAACTATTATCCATGTCAAGGCGAATTAAATTATTATTTCCTGTTAAAGAACCTTTTTGAAATTGCACCGATCCAGTGTCAAGATTCATAGATAAATTACTGCCACTGATAGTTCCTGCGGTTAAAGCCTTAGCATTCAGATTAATCACATTGATATTGGCAGCATTCAGTGTGCCAGCATTGATCTTGGATGCACTCAAATTTCCGATCATTGCATCTTTTATAATCGCATCGTCAATCCTAGTTTTATCAGTTAACCAAATTTTGGAACCAGTAATTTTTAACCATTCTTTTCCATCAAGTTCTTGAGACAAATTGATAGTTTTGACTATTTCATCAGATGGTGTAGCATTATCTATCTTGTCTGAAATATCTTCAGGCAATTTTGTAGACGTTTGTAACAACCATCTATAATTACCGTCTGTAAGTTTAGAGTAAATCCAAATCTCATCATCTGGTCCATTTTTTTTAAACCAGATATCACCAACTTTGGGATATGGCGGTGGAATCAATCCATCATAAACAGAGTTATTCCCTGCAGCATCAATTCTTGAACTGAACTCTTTTAGAGTTTGTTCTAAAGGTTTAGCGTAAGCAGATATAGTTTGAGCGGAAGAGTTTGTATTGGCTGAACTACTTGCCGTCAGTCCCCCTTTAAAAAATAAAGTATAGTTTAAATTTGGTGTTTTAAACTCAGTCCCATCTCTGTCGGTTAGGGTTATCCAGTCACCAGTTTCTAGAGCTGGGTTACCGCGCCATTTCAGAGAAAAGGGATAAAAATTGATACTTTTTATTTTCTGGTAAATCGTATCAAGTAGATCCTGCGTCATCACTTTGTTTTCTAAAACAATTTGCGGACCAGTGTTGCTACCTGACCTTAAAGTGATTTGTTCTGTACCGCTTTCCCTTTGGACAGAAATAGTGCACGAAATGCCGCCAATTTGATACATTAGTTCATTTTTGACTAATCCTCTTTGAAAATATTCTGCTGGTGAAATGCTAAATTTAGGATCAACTAGCTGCATTACTTCAAGTTGATTAAGTCTATTAAATCTAACGTAACCAGTTTGAAATTGTGCGATTAACCCCATTGCCTGACGATAAGTGTAACCAATAGGTTTGGCAATCATAGAGTTGCTAATCATAGAAAAATTAGTCTCATTTATGACAGATCCACTTTTATTTGCAATTTCTAAAGCAACATCACGAATTTTTGCAGGATAACTCAGTTCCGAAATATATTGACTCTCTAAGAAAACAAACCTATCTCGGGCCTCTACGGTTGTCTTTTTGCCATTCCTATCAGGGTCACTTTTGGTCACGTAGAATGTTCCAATTGGCACGTATTCATAAACTGTCGGTTTGTAATGAATCAGTTTCGCATATCCAACACGCGCCTCTCCTACTTTTTCTGGCGGAATATTTTCATAATGATAATCTGCATCATAGGTAGCAACGCCAATTTCTAAAGTTATTTCATCCAGTTCTTTAATATCTTCAATTATTGAACAAAACTCAATTTTGATTGAATTTGAAAACGTGGACCCAATCTGAAAAGTTTCTCCCGAAATAGAACCGCCTGTATAAGTCCAGCTGTTAATGTCCTTTTTAGTGTATAATTTGCCGTTGATTTTAATTCTAGTCTCAAATCGCCTATTATCAGCTTTCAGGGCTTGATTAAAATCATTCGAGACTTGAAGCATTCTCTTCCTCCTATTTTTCTATCATATTAACTGACAGCTCTTGCCACTTCATAGCCTCAAACTTGTCATTCCATGAATACGAAGGCATTGTAGATGCACCAGCATAAAAAGTTTTACTTCTTTGCCGGCCAAGTTGCGGGTCAGGATAGACGACAACAAAAAAAGGGTTATTAATCCTTTGTAGAATATCAGATACTTCCGAATCACTCAGAGGGCCCCACTTAAGTGTTAACTTAGTTTTTTGAGCGATCACATCACGCACCATTTCACCATTGGCATTACGACCGGATGAATCTGCATCAATAGTTTCGACGTTAACGCTGAATTCTTTTGGGAATTTAACGGTAACGCCGTCAATTTGTAAGATTGCCGACATTTAAACCTCTTTTCTAAATATTTAATTCTGTATATCCAAGTTGTTGATGATACTTGTTGATTTCAGACACAGCGATACGGCCAAATTCATGACCGCCAATATTGATAATGATGTCACCGTTTGGTGCCTGATTAGCTTGTGCACCTAGGGATTGAACTAATATCATGATTGCACTTGTAAGTGAACTTGCCATATTTGACAAACCATATCCAGAAACATCAACCTGTGAACCTGTAGAATTAGTAGTACTACTGTAATTCACTGGTTTTTCGTTAAACAATTCAGGTAGCTGCAGTGTTTCAAATCCTTTAAAATCACTCATAGAGTTATATGGATTGTATTTAGCCGGAACTACCATTTCTCCTTCGTGTATCATGGCAAGCTGGTCTTCTGGTACATAAGGCGTACCTTGTGCATATCCATGACCATGACCAATCACACCAAGCATACCTGCTGCACCATAACGATTTTTAGCATAGTTAATACCAGCTAGCAGATTATCAAGTCCATTGAAGATGTTACCGTGACCAGGGAATTTATTAGCATTGAACGTCGCTGAGATAGTTTGAACAAGACCTTTGGCCAAATCGCCACTAAGTGTATTGACATCAACATACCCGCCTTGTACTGCTTTTTCATTGCCTCCTGATTCACTTTGAATTTGACTCAACCAAGCATTAACGTAATTGCTTGTTGTTGGCAAGCCATTCATAGACAATGCCTTGATTACGGTTGAACGCCATCTTTCAACACCAGAACCTGAAGGAGCTGCAGAGCCGCCGAAGTCATCCCAAAGCTTCTTGAAATATCCAACAACGCCATCTTTCACTGTGTTGACGCCACCTGTGGCCATGGATAAAGCTGGTTCAAGAGCTCCACCATAATTAACAAATTTACTGATAACGGATGTGAACAATGCTCCCGGATTAGACAGTGAATCAATCACATCAGAGGCCACATCGGAAACTGTATTCCAAACATTGCCCGCCGTCTCTTTCACGCCACCCCAAATATTACTTAATCCACTAAAGTCAAAATTCATACTTGGCATTTTGAAGTCTTTCATGAAGTCACTTCCAAATATACCACCAGCGTACGCAGGTGCTCCTAACAGACTTGCGCTTCTAGCACCATCAAGTACCTGTGTGCCTCTTGGCATATTTGCCAGAATGTTACGTTGTTTAGGAAACATACCGTACTTGCCATCTGGTGTGCGGTATATCTCTTGGTAATTTCTTCCTGGTCCATCATTGACTAAAGCAAATCCACCAGGGTGACCATTGGTACCGTTAGCATAAGCTGGCAATGCAAAATTACTGATGCTACTAGCAAGATTACTTGCTCCAACCTTACCAAGTACCCAACGGACTCCTCCTAATACACTGTTTAGCGCGTTAATAGGCGTATTCACTATACCTTTTGCTATATCACTAGCGCCTTTTTTTACGGCTTTCCAGCCATCAGAAAAACCTTTACCGATTCTATTGCCCATGTCGGAAGCCCAATCTGATACCTTGTCAAATGCACCTTTTGCAGTTGTCTTGATATTATCGGCAAATCCACCCATTTTATCTTTCATGGTAGACCAGGCACTGACAGCATTGTCTTTAGCAGTACTTGCAGCGTTTGAAACAGAATCTTTTACATTGCCCCAAGCCTCACCAGTTGCATTTTTAATCCCATCCCATTTATCACCAATCCAAGAACCCAACTTTCCTGCAGCTTCTTTTATTGAATCCCAGTTTTTAACTACAAGTACACCTATCGCAATGATTGCACCAATAGCAAGAATAACCAATCCGATTGGACTGGTAAGAAAAGCAACAGCAGCGCCCAAAGCGGTTGTGACTCCAGCTGCGACACCTGCTACAATATTCCATGCCTCTATTGCTAGATTGACAAGACCCCAAGCTGCCGCAAATGATCCTAGAATAGTTGCTAGAACTTGAACAGTTGTTTGATGTTCGTTAATCCAATCGCTAACGCCTTTCAAAGCGTCGGCTATGCCTCTAAGCACATCGATGATTATTCCACCAGTCCAGCTAGCTAAAGGTTGTAGGAAATTGTCCCATAACCACTGACCTAAAGGTTTAAGTGCATCTATGATTGAATTCAATACATCGATGGCACCTGATAACATGTCTATGAATGCAGGTATGTAATCTTGTATCACAAAACCAGCGTATGGTAGTAGAACGTTCTTATAAAACCATTCTAAACCTGCACCAATGTTGTCCATAAAAGGCTGCAAACTCTTAAGTAGTTCTTTTATACTGTTTAACAATGGTGTAAAATCAAGTGTCTTAGCCCAGTCTGCAGTTGCCTTAGTGACCCCATTGAGATGATCAAGGATGTCGTTGATTATCCCTAAGATAATAGAGAATATTTCCTGACCTGTGCCACCAGTATCCCAAGCTTTTTGGAATTGACTAGCCAGATTACCAACTGTATTGAAAATATTAGTAAATATTTCTAACAGGTTAGCTGCAATCGCTTGACCAGCTCCATCATTCCACGCTTCGCGGAAAGCACCAGCAATAGAGTGCAACAACTCAAGTGTTCTGTTCAACATGTCAAAGATAGACTGAATGAACGCTGTCCCTCGACCATCATCGTTCCAAGCATTTTTGAAAGCCTTGGCTATATCTCCAATGATATTAAGAACATCCGCAAGTAAAATCAGTAAATTTTCAATAAACTTCTGACCAGTGCCATTAGTCCACACTTGCATGAACGACTTGCCAATTGCTGAAACTAGACCGATAACTTCACCGAGTGCATACTTCCACGAACCCATAACATTTTGGCCTTGGTTTTTCCAAGCATCTTGGAAGGGCTTAAAGAAGTCTTTCATGACATTTTGGATATTCTTCATCCAGGCTGGAGTATCATAGTTCCCCGTTGCTTTTCCAAAATCTACGCTTGGAGCTTTCCCAGAACCGCCAGAACTACTATCCGTATCATCTTGTAATCCGATTTTATTTATCTCATCAAATCCCATGAGAGATCGCTGAAGTTTATCAACTTTCTTCTTAGCATCACCTGCTGCTGAACCTGTATCATTCATAGCTTGCACATTTTCATACAAACCACTAGCACCTTGTTTTGCAGCTTGATAGGTTGTACCAAATATACCGGCAATCAGTGATGCAAACTGACCTGTTAGCATTGCTAAAGCAGACATCAGCGCATTTATAGCCGGCAATATCGCAGTATAGATTGGGTAGAATGCAGTTAACAGATTAACTTTCACTTGATTAAGCGAACTATTAAACTGATCATTCGCATTCAGTGCGCCAAACAAACCTTTAGCAAGCCCTGTAATAACTTTTCCGAGTAATTGATAGACAATTAAAGATGGTAATAAATATTTCATGGATTGGGCAAACGCATTCCCACCCATAGCCATATTCCTATTACCTCTTGTAACCTTATCTGACTCTCTAGTGAATAGGCCACCAAACTTACTAACAATACCAAGTGAATTCTTAAATCCATTACCAACACCCTTTGCACCATGTGCAATAGAGTTGCTCATACGGTTAAATAGACCACCACGTTTAGGTGTAGCTCTATCTGACTGTCCTAGAGCTGATTTAGCACCTGCACCAGCGGAACCAGTCGCCATTGACGATTGACCAATTACTGCGTTAACACGTCCTAGCACCTTACTGAGAGCCTCAGCACGTGCCTGTGTTTGTGCGTATTCTTTTTGAAGCCTATCATTAGCACTAGCAAGTTGTTGCATCTTATCAGATTGAATCTGAATTTTTTGAGCAGTTTTGTTTGACTCAGGTGTATCAACACTTTTGAACCCTTTTGCAAAACTACCAACAGGGCGCATCTGTGTTTGATACTGTGCTTCCATATCCTTCACACGCTTGCGCATCGTATTGTACTTGGCTTCGTTTGAGTCCATGACTCTAGCGATGTTCTTAAGCGAAGATGGTACTGCATCAAACTCATGCTTAAGTGATTGCGCTAATGACTTAGCTTGGTCTTGATACTTAACCATAGATGCTTGAGCACGTGCTATCTGGTCATCATATTTAACGGTACTGCCCTTATCACCTTTGGAAGATGCGCTTTGACGTTGAGACTTAAGATATGCCACTTTTTCTTGTGCAGCCTTAGCTTGACCCATTTTGGCGTTAATTTCATTAACCATTGCATCAACTTCTTTTGATACCTTAGGACGTGCTTTTTTGACACCAGTGGAGAGGTTATTACCGATATTTTCAGATGATTTCTTTGTGGTTTGTTCCATTTTAGACATCATTTTTTCAAAGGTTTCGGTCATTTTCTCCACTTGTTGTGTAAATTTAGTGGTCCCTTTTTCAACATCAAAGTTTTTTTCAGTCCGGTTCATTGAGTTTCCTGTTAATCTCTCAATTTTGGACATCATACCTTCAAGATTAGGCATCACTCTATCAATTGATTCTTGAATACGTGCTGTATTGACCTCAAGTAAGACCTCAAGAGTTTCTAATTCCATATATTCTCCTTTCTATTGTTTATTATTTTTATTTCTTTCTTTCGTGGCCTGAATCGCCTGAATATTTTTCATCATGATTTCTTGGTCACGCTGCATATCCTGTCTGTGCTGTTCCTCTTCTGACAGACCTTGTTGAACTTCTTTCTCAATCGCAGCTAGAAAAGGATAGGCTTCCTCAAACTTAGGAAAGTTTTTGGGATCATTGAATGCAAATATGGCCATACGTTGTTGAGAGTAGTCAAACATTGCTTTCTCTCTTAACTCATTTTCGTGGCGCTTTTTATTTGCTTCCACCTGAACCATAATTTCATCAAAAGTCATTGACCAAAAATCAGTAGATGATATGCCAATTTGAACTGCCTGAGGATACAAGTCCTCAAGCATATCAGACATGTTGGTATATGTTTTTACAGAAGGCTGTCTTCCTGAATTGGATCGTTGTCCAGAGATACCCCACTTGTCTCCTCCGTCTTTTCCTTTCCGAAAAAACCTGAGTCTTCAAGTAGCTCCTGGATTGTTGTAAACAGTTCAAGTGTTGTATGTCCTTCGTCAATGTACTTATCAAATGCACGGACAATATCGATGTCTCCAACATTAGAGGTTTGATTAGCGCCTTGTAATACGATCAACAACTTATTTGTAGCAGGCAAACGCATACCACCATTGCCATTGATGAAAAGACCCATTAGAGATTCATCAAGTCGTTTTTCGATATTCAAGATTGATTTACCATCTAAACGCAATTGGAGGTTTAACCCACCAAACTCCACTTGTTTTGTATTAGGCATTTTTACTACGTTATTTTTTGTTGTCATTGTTTTTCTCCTAATTTCTGATTTTTTCTAAAAATAAAAGGGCTAGCCTTTTGACTAACCCCTAAATTAAAATTATTATCCACTATCTTAAGTTGCAGGAGTGAATGTTGGACCATCCGATACAACAACTACCAAGTTGAATCCTAGCGCACCATTAACCTCTACACCATCAAATTTGTAGGATGGTTGACCAGTGAATGCTACTTTCAGACCATCAGAATAAGTTACTGTCCAATCCACTGCCTTATTTAATTTGACCAGTGTATCGATATCTTTGAAGTTGTCACCTTGATAGATGATTGCAAACTCCATGTTGTCGGTATCTTGGATACCTGCAATATATGCCTTTTTATCAGAACCCAAGTGAGTTACATCAACCTTCTCAGGGTCAGAACCCATGGCTGGAATTGATTTTACCGCTGCAACTGTCTTTGTCTCAGTTCCATCATCATAAGATAGGACTGCCCCTTTTGATAATAACCCTGCAAATGTTGTCATGTTTATTTCCTCCTATTTTGAATAAACGTAATTTGTTTTATTGTCTACAATAGCAGACAAATCAATAATGACACGCCTTAAGTCAGCTGTGTTAGCATCTTTAGACGTGCCTGTAAAACCAATATCACCGAACTTCTGTAGTAGTTGAGCAGTGATATCAGTTAAGCTTGTGTTTGAAAATAGCTCAATTGTGATGTTCCATTTACTCTGTAACTCCTGTCCACTGGCATCTGTAAAGTGAGGGCTTGTGCTAGTCCTGTAGATAGCTAGTGGAAATGTGTTCCAAGTGGACGGATAATCAGAAGCTATTTTTTTTAGCTCTGTGATAGCCTTTAAAATGTCAACTGTGACAACTTTCATGTTCACTTTTTCCATTATTTTAGACCTCTCAGTTCTTTTTGCACATGCTCCTTATAAATATCACCCATTTGTGGCATGATTTCCTTGAGTGATGGATACAAGAAAGGACGTGCTGGTTGCCCTGAAGTGATGTAGAAATCTTTGCCTTGAATGGTAATCTTAGGCATGCCATAGACTGCATTTAAGTCAACTGCTACCGCCTCAGCTGGAATAAACCAACGTGTCTGTGTATAAACTGGATTTATGCCACCTGGTAAGTCTTTAGGACTTTTTTCACCGTTAGGACCAGTACCAAACTCACGATAGATTGCTTGTTCTTTGTCAGACCAGACACGACCTACCAATTTGCCACCAGAATCAATGACTACCTCAGTCTTAATGCTACCTAGCAACTCACCTGAACCAGCTTTCATGCTTGACGATATCCTCAGCTCAGCGGCTGCTCGAACTAACTCGGTGATTTCTTCGGTAGCACCTTCCATGGCATTATTAAGAACTTTGGGCAAAGCATTAACTTTACGCCTCAGATTTTCCATACCCCTGATTTCAACGCCCAATGTCATCATTCCTTTCTAGCATCAGATTGATGTGAGTAGAGAATGGTTGAATTGACACAATCTTGTAGTCGGGATGTTCGTCTCTACCAACGTAAACGCAAACACCGCTGTTTTCATCCCTGCCCTCTTTTAACTCGTCACCTTGATATTTACATGACTTCATGCTTGAAAGCTGTGAGCCATAAATCTGAGCATTCAAAGCGCCACTTGCTGACTGGACATTCATTTCAAGAGCAATAGGGTCGAGATATTTGATAATATCATTTCCCTCGTCGTCTTGACTGAGTACAGTCCGTTTCAAATAGACTGTAGTTAGGTCACGTTTTCTTAGGCGCATAATAACTAACCACCTTTCCGACACGATACCGATTAAGACTATGCTTGATATTTAGAGGTATATCCTCAATGAACGATTGAGAAATACCGCCTTCCGAACGACTTGACTCACCTTCTGTACTTTCACGATTGAAAGCAATAATAGCTAGTTGTCTAGCATATAACCACATAGCGTCAACCATTACATCACGGCTGGTGTAATCAAGGACCATGATCACCGCATCCTCGATTAAGTTTTTAGCTTTAGCTTCGTTAATAGCCAGATCAGCAACCAATCGTTGAATAGCATTTATAAGTTTTTCATCGTCCATTGTTTAACTCCTTTATGCACCCGTTCCAACTGGTGCAGTTGTTTGAGGGACCCAAAGTTTATGTTTAAATTGTACGATACGAACGTTTTTGTTTTCATAAACACGTTCCCAGTTTGTACCAGTTGATAATTCTGTGTTTGTTGGGGAGGTACCAGAAACTGAATTATTGGTAAATTTAACACCTCGAGGATGCAATAAGAAATGTTGACGATTGATAAGAATGTCATCGCCCGCTAATGAATCACGATCTGTTTCCGTAGGAACAGGAGCAGCACCGTTACCAAGGCCGATTGCACCAGCTCCGAAGATGTAAGAAGTGAAAACATCTCCATCTACTGGCATACCATCATCAACAATGACACGTTTACCCATGTACGTAGGAATTGGTTTATTATCTGAATCCAAAGAGAATTCAATCAGATTTTGTTTACGCAAGTTAGCATAGACAGACGAATGAACACCAATTGCAGTAAGTTTTTCTTCGGCGTCACCAAGTTTATATGACGCGTCAAGGAATGTTTCACCAGTAAATGCTGCTGCATTACCAGTTAAATTTGAGATGTCAAGAGCATTACCTGACATTTTAGTTCCTGCGGCTGCATAAATACCTTTAAGAATTGAGAGCAAAGTGACTTGTTGACGACGTGCCCAGTAAGCTGCAACTAGGTCACCAATAGCACGCATAGGATCATCACCTGACAATGCTTTAGCCAAGTCGTTTGTTTTCCATGCTTTACCACGCATTAGAAGTGCTGCAACGTCTTTACTTGCATTGATTTTGTCAGTTGAAAGTGACGCAGTATCAGAAAGTACTTCATCATCACCTGACAAGTCTTGCCAAAATGGCATATTAATCAATCGGCCTCCCGCAGTTGCGAGTGCATCAAGTTCAGGGTCTTTCACAACGATTCCTGATTGATATAATGCTGACAACTCCGCAGTACGTTCAATGACGTATTTGTTAAACACTTCAGGTACGATGACATCTGAAATTTTTGTTTTATCTGCAAATTTTTGCAAATTCATTTTAATAAGTTGTTTCATTTGAGTTCCTCTATTCTATTTTTTGTTAGCTAAGGCCTGTAACGACTTAGCTTTTTCTGGATCCTCTCGCATAAGACGGCCTTGTTCCGTTAGGTTAAAGCTTTCTTTTGCGAATGGATTAGTAGTGTTGTTAGTAGAACCACTTCCTAGCGGATTATCTACAGAACTTACAAGAGCAGCATCAACAGCTGATTTCAAGGCCTTATCCCATTCAGTCTTGAATGACTTAACATCTTCCATAACCTCCTCAGCTGTATTACCTTGAATACGAGCTGCTAAATCACTCGGGATACCAATAGCTTGGAGTTGTTTACCTTTTTCAACTAACAACTGTTCCTGACGAAAGACAGCCTTTTCTTTTTCAAGGTCATCTTTTTCCTTTTGGATAATAGCTTGTTGGCGTTCCTCCTCAGAAAGTTTGGCGAGCCGGGCTGCTTCGTTCTTTTCCTCTTCTAGCTCCTTTTGCCATCGAGAGCGTTTAGACTTCACAATAGAATCAACATCAGTATCATCCTTAAAGCCAAATTTCTCTTTAATTGCTGCAACCTGTTCATCCGTCAGACTGTCAGCATTGAATTCTGGAGGAGTAGCTTGGCCACCGCCTTCACCACCTTCTCCCTCTTCTGCAAATCGTTGTAGGTTGAGTTTGAGTAAGCTGTTTCCGCATAGTGTTGCGATTTTCATGTTATTAATCCTTTCCAATTGCTTTTTAAGTGGTTCAATGCTTGCACTTCCGATGCTTTTAAAGTCTTCACGCTTGGACACAAGAAAAGCCGTTAACTAAAACGACTCTACTTCAATATCTTTGAAGATATCTAGTAACTTAGGGAATTGAATGGCAATCCAATCGACGACTTCTTCATTTCTAGCCCATTCTGTATTATGATCTAATCCAGATTCAAAAAGTATGGCATGAACAATTTCATGTCGAATAGTGCGTTTTTTGTAGATGTCTAATTTTTTCCAACTGTTTGGAGCAGAATTCATTTCTGCTATTAAGATTTCTCTAGTAGTAAAATCAGTTACTCCATCACAATCGGTGATACGAATATCATCTTTTACCGACACTTCATCATAAATAGTGTAAACAACTCCTAGAATATTAACTTTTGCACTTTCTTTCATATTGACCCTTTCATGTATAAGAAAAGCACCTGTCTGTGTGACAAATGCTTTATTTGTGTATAAAAATAGCACCTAGCCTATTTGCTAAATGCTTTTATTCGATTATTTCAATCGCTTTAATTTCGTTTTCACCAAAGCCAATATATTCGTGCTTATCAGTTTTTATAGTTATTTCGTCATACAATTCATCTTCAGTATCCAACTTACCAGTAAAAGTATTACAAAAACCCTCAAGGACTTGATTATCATCAAAGATTACTTTAATAGTTTTTCCCAAATATTGATATAAATCCATAATCAGTCTCCTTTCTTTATCGGTACAATATGAGTCCTATTTTTGGAATGGTGTATTTTAAACATATTAGTTTTAAAATTTCCTTCAAGATTAACGGCAATTCCTTGGAAATCACTCGCTATCACAAGTTCTGTATTTTTACGGGCCTTACCATCACGTTGTCTCTCAACAAAACCAGTACCAGCATATTTATCAAACAATTTTTGAACATCAACATCATCTTCAAAGTAACTTTTACCTTTAGTAGCGGTTGATTTAATATGCGGGGATTGTTTTTCTGAATTAATTACGGAGCCAAAACGGCCATCTTTAAGTCGAGATTTGACAAAGTAATTGTCTTTTAACTTGGTCCACTCACTACCCCCATTATACTTCAATTCTTGGTATTGTTCCAGTATTTGAGGACTGCTAGCACCTAAAACCGACTTCATTCTTGATAAGTCATTAGTATCTTTTTTTAGATTGATAGTTTTCTGCTTCATCTTCTCAATCTCATCATCAGAATGAAGATCCTTAAGCTTGTCCATCCAGTCATTATAGGTAGCATCTCCTTTGATATCGACTGTCTTACCAGTAATAGGATCAATTGCTTTCCTTGGTGTGTTGGCCAAACGTTCAGAGTAGTAAGCAATAATCGATCTGCACCAAGGATGAAAAGGCGGCATAGTCACACCGACTTCTGCATCTTCAACTAGGTAAACTTTATGATCTTGATGTTGGCATATTTCAGAGGTGCGTAAGTCTAAGATTGCAATAATCTGATACCGTTCTATGCCTCTAGTTTGCCATGCTTTGAGTTTTCCTTGGTTAGCCATATAATTAGCCTCAGTACGAATTAAACGGCGTGAAACGTTGATTGAGCGGCCAAATTCACTAGCTATTGCCTGCGCCATCTTAAATTCAGACATACCAGTTAACGCTTCAACCGTGAATAACTCTTCCAGTCGCTTAGCTAGTGCCTCAGTATCGCCCCATAGTCGTTTTGAGTAGTTACTACCTTTCCAATGACTGTCAAGGATATTCTCAACTGACTTAGTAGATAGCTGCTTAAACTCATGACCCTTTTTCACACTGGGTTGTGCATCTCGTATTATCGACTCAGCAATTGCCTCTTTGTATAACTCATGAATAGTGTCGATATAAAAAGACGTCTGCTTTTCTAGCTGGACATCTGCTACTTGCTTGGCTGATATATAAGCCTTGGCTTTCAAGTCCTCAGCTCGTGTTATCCTGTGTTTTAAAGCTAGACCGGTCAGGCGTTGCTTAGCTTGTTTTTGTAGTTCAGGATTGCTAACATCTTTTGCTAGTCGTCTTAACTCTACTAATTCAGCAGCTGGAACAGTATGATTCAGCAATCTTTTTGCTTCATCTTCATCAAGACCTGTTTGCTGCTTAGTTCTAGTGAATAGCTTAGCTACTTGCTCAGCCATATAAACTTGAGCTTGTCTATATGCACGAACTACGACATCCTCAAGCTGTTTAGCACCGTCATTGACTTTCTTTTCAGCTTTAATTGCTCGTTTTTGCCAGTAGTTGTCAGACATATAACCCTACTCCTCAACTTTAATATTATCAGGATATTGCTCAGCTATTGACTGGATACCATCATAAAGTACCTTTAAACAGGCGTTATCTACATCAGTTGCGTCAAGTGTAAAGTATCCA
>Ga0334895_1001226_pt1 | contig 27451 bp, 22 predicted proteins | sample GraSluR3_MG_7_FD_207229 | JGI IMG/M metagenome (GOLD analysis project Ga0334895, IMG submission 207229) | Sludge microbial communities from methane-producing bioreactor in Wageningen University, Netherlands - Granular Sludge_31_05-R3 | ecosystem: Engineered > Bioreactor > Anaerobic >... | reverse complement strand
GGGAATGCTACAGCGCTGATATCTTTGTTAAAGCATTCTTCCGCCCGAACCAGGAAAGCTTTTTGGAAGCCCAAATTGAAGGGATGGAATTCTTCGGCGGGGCTGCCAAGCGCATGATCTTTGACAAGGCCAAAGTAGCGGTAAAAGAAGGCTTTGGCGCTCATGCTAAAATTCAGGACCGCTACAAAGCTTTAGCTGCGCACTATGCCTTTGGCTGTGACTTTTGCAATATCTCTGCCGGGTATGAAAAAGGCCTGGTTGAGGGGCTGGTTGGCTGGGCCAGGCGCAATATCTTTGTACCCATACCTCGTGTTGAAAGCATCGCCCAGTTAAATGCCGAACTGATTAAAAGATGCCTTGCCTACCGCACCCACCGGATCAGTGGTCGTGAACAAACTGTTGGCCAGATGGCCCTGGTAGCAAAAGCAGCAATGACCAAGTTACCACCCTACCGCTTTGACTCAAGCCGTACGCTTACCAACTCTGTCAGCACTTATTCAACCGTCCGGTTCGACTACAACAACTACTCTGTTCCGGTCATTTATGCCGGTAAAGAAGTTGCCGTTAAAGGCTACGGCAATGAAATTGTCATCTACCACCGTGGTAGTGAGATCGCCCGTTATGTTCGCTGCTATGAGCGGGGTAAAACCAAATACCAGCTTGAACACTATCTCGATCTAATTGAAAAGCGCCCCCGCAGTGTTTTTAATGCCCGGCCGGTTAAAGAAAATATCAGCCAAAAAATACTCAGTGCAGGAAGAAGGCTATCCGGCCCACGGGAAATGGTCAAACTCCTTCGTCTCTGTGTCGATTACGGTCAGGAAGAAGTAATGAGAATACTGGAAAATATCCCGGCTCAGAACTTAAGTATTGCCCGGATTGAAGCCTACCTGGTTCCGGTAAGTGAGAAACCTAAGATTGATGTCCACTCTGAGGTTAAGGTACCAAAACCAACGTTTGACAGCTATGATGCGCTTCTGCTGCAGGAGGTCGCCTTATGAGTGAACGAATCGACCCGGTCCAGGAGACAATCCGCCTGTATGCCAAGCAGTTAAGAGTGCCCACCTTTCCAGGCTATGAACAGGTAATCAGGCAGCTCGGCCCCGGAGAAGGCTATGACCAGTTTCTTTTAGAGCTAATGAAAATTGAGCTCAGACAGCGTCAGGAAGCAGGGCAACAAAGAAGAATAAAGAAAGCCCGTTTCCCTTACAACAAAACCATGGAAGAATTTGAATACGAAAGGCTTAAGCATGTTTCCAAGGCCTTGATTAATGAACTGACGTCTTGTGATTTCATCAGTAAAAGACAGAACATCGCCATGGTTGGCAATTCCGGATCCGGTAAAACACACTTAAGTATTGCCTTTGGGATGAAAGCCTGCTATTTAGGCTTTAACGTCAGGTTCTTCACTGCCATGAATCTGGCTAATGAGCTGGCTGAAGCGATTAATGCTCATCGTCTTTCGAAACTGGAGAAAACTCTGGCCAATGTAGACCTTTTGATTATTGATGAATTAAGCTATTTGACTTTTAACCGCCATCAATCTGAAATGCTCTTTCAGGTTATCTCAGAAAGATCGGAGCGGGCCAGCGTAATTATCACCACCAATCTGGAATTCTCAAGATGGACGGAGCTATTTGAAAACGAATTGCTAATCGCGGCCCTAATCGATCGGATCACCTTCCGGTCACATATATTGAACATGAATGTCAAAGAATCATACCAGCTTGCGGAATCATTGAAAAAGGAAAAAGCTAATGTTAAACAAACTAAGATTTCGTAGGCTTATTCATCCCCTTTCCAGTGCAATCTCCACAGAGGCAACTTCTTATCGATTGCATGGAAAGAGTGGGGCGGGTGAATAGTGGATCACTTTTTTCCTGGCGCATGGATCACTTTTTTCTTGACGATCGCAACTTTTACTGATTCAACCAAAATCACCCTTCTGCGGTCAATAAACATTTTACATCCAAATTTATCAGAATGAGCCAGGTTATTATACTCCCCGGGCTGGCTTCTCCAGCGTAAGCTACATTACCAATCAAGGCAATCCCATACCGAGACAACCTACTGTGCTGAAACATCAGACAAAAGACCACAGGTTTCTGCTGTCTCCATAACTATTAAGCAAGGCAGTATTAAGTTCCATAGTAGGAGCAAAAAGTATTCTTCTTCGGCACGCATCAAAATTTTATTAAATAGGGCTTCCTGCACAAGAGATTTTAGAGATATTTCCATAGATTCGCTTATACTTAACATATCAAAAAAGGGATGGAAGTCCTATTTTAAAGGCTTCTTGACTTGTGCAAGAAGCCCTATTTAAATTCACCAGCCGGAAACCATCTCAATCATTCCGGTAACACAATATATGTTTTGCCTGCTCTAAGGAAGCTCAAACCCGCTTTCTTCCAACAATTCCAGAGTTTTATTATACGTTGCCATAATTATTTGAGGACACCTGATCTTATGATTATCCTCATCATCACCTAAAATATCGCCACAGTTAATACTTTCATACTTACCTTCATACTCAGATACGAACCATTCAACCACTTGCTTTGCCAGATCGCTAATATTATCAGGAGCACATAGAGAAAGCAAGCACACTGAGCCACTGATCGCACCACATATCTGTCTTGAGTGCATACCCTTGCATAAACCGGATACCGCTGTTATTAAGCCAGGATTATCCTCCTGTCCGGTATCTTCAAGACCTTGCTGAATTATCATCTGGCTGCAGCATAACCCTTTATCCAGCATAGTTACAAGAGAGGAATAATTAAGCATTATCTAATCGCCCTTTCCGCAGTTTCCCGAACAACCATCATGGTCATGTTCTTGAACAGACCCCTCATTCCCCTTATGTTTATGAGCAATCATGAGAAAGTAACCCGGTTTAAAACCTTTTATTTGCTCTACCGTCAAACCCCTGTTCTCCTCTTTCGACAAAAGACAATCCCATAGCAAACATGCCTCACCTTGGTTCATAATACTTGTAGCGGCCAACTGCCCGAGATATACTGAACAATCTTCCCACACGTCAAGGATAAAACCGTGTTCCGTCATCAAATCAAGAAAATAATCCTTAGTCCATTTACCCAGCCTTTTTCTATAGTATATATCTGAAATAATTATAATGCCTTCTTCTTTTAATACTCGATAGCATTCTGTTAACGCAAACTCGGAATCTCTGATTAATGAAAAGCTGCATTCCATCAGAACAGCATCAACTTCAGTGCTGTGTACAGGCAGATTGTCTGCACTGCCTGTAATAAACTGCAAACCAGCATATTTGCTCCTACACTTAGATATCATTTCAGCTGATGAGTCTACCCCAATTACCATGTACCCAAATTCTTCAGATAAATAGTTAACTGTAGCACCGATGCCACAACCAATGTCCAGTATTTTCGCTCCCTCACCCAACCTGGTCAAAGAAAAAGCTTTTCTGGTTAACTCCAATCCTCCCGGATGTAAAGTTCCTTCAGCATACTGTTCCAACTTACAATTGTCATAAATTTTATAAAAGTGATCACCTTTATTCATGTCTTCCTCCCATCACAACAATGAAGTTACATAAATATCATTTGTTTCTAAACCTGGCAATTAAAACATCTTTACAAGGGGGAATAATTAAGTTTCACAAGGGTAAAACCCGTATTCTTTTCATTAAGAATATGCACATGTCCATAATCCTGTTTCAGGTTAAACATTTGCTTTAAATCATTTTGCAGCAGATGAGTGAGAATAACCTTGTTGACTCCGGCATGCGTGGTTATTAGCAAATTTCCCGTATTGTGTTTAATAATTTTTTCCAGGCTCGGAATAACCCTGTTCTGCAAATCGACAAAGCTTTCTCCTCCGGGAGGTGGGAAATTAACAGGATCTTCCCCTCTTTTCTGAAATTCAGAGGGATATCTTTTTTTTATCTCACTGACTGTAGCCCCTTCCCATGTTCCCAGATTTATCTCCCTAAAACTTGAAATTACTTCATATTGACAGCCAAGCCGGGTAGTAATAAGTAATGCAGTTTCTTCAGACCGGGCCAAATCGCTGCAAAAGACCCTGCTGATCGCAAATTGCTTGAAATATCCGGACAATATCTCAACCTGCTCTATACCATTCCTACTAAGAGGAGGATCGCCCTGACCCAAGAATATTTTTCTTTGACTTACTCCAACCGGCTCTCCATGTCTGACCAGATAAATATTCCTTATCACTGTTAACTACCTTCACTCTTTACAAGTTTGCTATAATCTTTCCAAGCTCGCCTTTCAACATAGCATCAAGCTGCTTTTCCAGCTCAAGAGCTTTCTTCATTCTCTGGACGACGCCGGCTATAGCCTCCGGTTCCTCTTTAAAACGAATTGTTTGTTTAACCAACCTATCCTGTAAGGAAGTCACTTTATCACCCTCTACCGTCTTATCTGCGTAGTATAATATTGTTTTTTCATTAATATCGATTCCTGTTCCCTCTGGCAGATCCATGTGAGATTCTATAATCTTTGCGACTGCAGGATACCCATAAGAAACAACTATTTGTCCTGCCTTAATGGCATGATTATTCTCGTTTCTTACAACATCATGCAACAGAGATGCAGCCATAACCAAACCTGTATGAAGCTTAAACCCTAAGCTGTTGAGATGCTCGCACAGGGCCACGGCAACAATAGAGACTATTTTCATGTGTTCCCTTACTCTTACAGGAGTATTATACTTTTCCAGGATCAATTCACATTCTTCGCGTGTGGGATATGCCGGATAATAAGGCAAAAGCATCTCGCGGTAATCTTCCTCTGTATCAAGATCTCTGATCACCCATGGATCATCAACAACTAATGTGTCACCTGATATAGAGTTTTGTTTCAATAGCTGTTTTAAACCACCTTCACCATTTCCCCTGAGTATTAAAGGTATCAAAGCAGAACTAATCAATGGAGGATGCCCTTTCTTACCTTTATATACTGGAGACAATATATCACAAGATTCAGCTTTATATTTACTCTGCATCCCCATAATTGTTTCAGAAGAGATCAAAGGATAATCCGCCGGGAGCAAAAAAAAGGCTTTTATATTTTCACTGACCGCTTTTAAACCTGCCTGAACGGATGAATACATCCCCTGATTATAATCATCATTAATTACATACCTGACCTTCATTTTATTGATTAGAGGAATTAACATCTCTGCCCTATAACCAAGAACAACAATAACTTCATCGATTCCAGCATCCAGAAAAGAACTCACTACTTTTTCAATTACCAGCGACCCTGATAATGGCAAAAGTGGCTTAAAAAGCCCCATTCTTGAAGAATAGCCAGCTGCAGGAATTACTGCTGAAAAGTTTTTATTCTTTATTCCCCTTTTAAGCAACAATATCTATTTATCCTCCAGGGTCATTTCTACCTCTTTAACTTTACTTTTAACCAGATCTACTGATAAATAGATCTGACTGCACTGCGGACAACAAGGCAACATAGTATTAAATCGGTGGCCGAGATAATTAAAAAAAACCTGATGTTCCTCAAGTTTTCTATTGCATTTTAAACAAATCAGACCATTATCATGATCAGAAGAATCCATTATTTTTCCTCCTCGATAACAAGTCTGTGGCTATAAACATCAACCAGTTTAAAACCATCTTTAACGGGTTGATAAACTACCCAGTAAGTTATATAACCGCTCTGCAAATGGCCTGCTATGTTTCCGGTAGCCCGATCAAGTACTTTTTCTCCGGTTTTTTCACAGTGGTGTATCGTGCGCTGCACATCTTCCAGGACAATTAAATCCTGATCCATTTTTTCATAGATTTCTTCGGATATTGCAACCTTTACACATTCAAATTCATTTTTTTGTGAAGGCATAACCGCACCTCCGTTTATTTTTAATAAATCTCTTTTTAACCCTCTCCGGTTATTTCTTCTTTGGGTAAGTGTCGGAGGTTTTCGTAAAGCCCGCTTTTGTATTTCATCTGCCCTAAAAAGCAGATCAAGTATATGAAATGCTCTTTTGCCTGCATTGGCAAAAGTATCGCGGCAATTCGTGCAATAAGTTATATAGTCAAGAGGTGAATCGCTTACCCTGTTTGAAACAATTCTATCAAGCAGCAGCGGGTTGACCGCATGAATCTGACCACCATAACCACAACATTTTGCCTGTCCTCCGCTGTAATCCAATTCTTCCATAGCATAGCCACTATTTTGAATTAATTTCCTGACACTGTTTCTCGTTTCAATGTCGTTGCGACTGGCACAAGCATCAAAAACCGTAAATTTATCGAATTTTCTCTCATTAGCTTTATGAGGAGTATCCATCCTACCCATGATGCTCCACAAAGAATGGCGGGGTAGATCACCGAGGTAAGTGGCAAACATTTTTATACAAGTCGGGCAGGTTAAAATCAACTCAGGACAGCCGGCTTTTTGCCAATGTTCACGGATCATTGCAATTACTTCTGTAAATTTTTCTTCCTGGCCGGCCCATTCTGCAGGAGCCCCACAACAACCGAGCATAAGCGATATGCTGCCGTTAATATTCTTCTTCAGGTAATCATAAGTGTCTGTCACGTAACGTGGATCAGAAGCTCCAAGCTGACAACCCGGAAAAAAAAGGTAGCGTTTTGACTTTGACTGAGGAGGATTAATAAACAAAAAAGCTTCTTCCGAATTAGAAAAATCCATGTCTCTAATCCAAAAATCATGAAATGCCGGAGGTAAATTACCCCCTTTATATAAAGCTCGCCTGCTGCTGAGAAAAACCTCTTCGAAATCAAGCCCCGTGGGACATATTACGTTGCAAAGCCCGCAAAGATTACATGAATTTATTTGACGGGAAGCAACCCTGGTCGTCGTAACTACGTTAAGTGAAGCAGAAATATCATCAATTATTTTTTTTGGTTTCTTATTGTAAAAATCAAGTAACTCACAGGAGTTTATACAAACACTACACTCGCACAGCAAACATCGATCAGCCTCTTTTACAGCTTCTGATGCAGAATATGCCTGTTTATTAACCGGTTTGACCGCAGCGCTTTTTATTGTTGTTTTAGTATCTACATACAACCGGGAAGGAACAATATTAAATTCTCCGGCTTTACCTCCCATATTGCCTGTTTTTAAAAAATTTTCTATTGACTGGGAAACGCTTATTCCCTGCCGCAAGGGAATTAGCACTGAATACTCAGGTTGCCCGGCTGTCCTTCCGCTGATAAAAACTCCTTTCTCCGCAGTTGCCAGGGATACAGGATCAAAAGATTCGGTAAGTTTAAAACTTCTTCCATCTATTCCTGTGGCAATGTAAGCAGCATCAAATTCTATATGATTAAGAGATCTAACCTCTTTCTGCAGGTGAACCGCTAGATTCTCTGTCTTTAAAATCTGTTCGATATCTAAACCATATAATTCTGTAGAATTTACAGCATCATGCTCGATGAGCCAGGAAACTACCGAGGCCTGCTTTTCATACAAGTTAACTTCATAACCTTTAAGAGCCAACTTCACAGCACAGCTCAGACCACCAAGACCGGCACCTATCACTGCAACCACCTTATTCTTAGCCGGCATATAATAGGCTGGTTCAATATTTTTTTTTGCCTGTTCACAGCAAGATCTTTCAAGCAATCTTATAGAAATAGGTTCATCAATATCACTCCTGATACAGGAATTTCGACAGGGCTCATCACACATCATGCTAACAATGTGGGGGAACACAACCTGCTTACGATATAGTTTATAAGCTCCTGAAAAATCTGAACGGCTAATCCTTGCCGCCAATTCGCGCACATCAACACCAAGGGGACAGGAATTAGAACAAAATACGGGTTCATCTCTAATGCAGGTTTCTTTAATATCTCTTAATTTTATTAAATCCATCGGCAAACCACCATTAAAAATAATATTAACATATTAAATCATCACTCTGCAGTCCCGGACAAGAACTGCAGAGTGGATAATGGAAAATGAATCAGAAAATGATTATTAATTAAATCATTTATCTTTTGGTGTAACCGGATTTGCTATCATGTAATCAATAGTTTCATGCAAATCGGATCCCATGTAATACTTTTTAGGTTTAAGCTCCTCTCCTCTTTCCTTCGCTTCCAGCGCGGCCTTAACTTTTTCCGGCCTGGCAGGCAGTTCATATATCCTTACCCCGCAGGCGTTATAGATTGCATTAACTACTGCCACGTGAGGCGAAGTCTGGAACAGTTCAGCACAACCAGAAGAACCATGAGGCCCTTTCGGACGTGGAGTTTCTACATATTCTACCTCCAGGTCGTCAGGAATATCCTCAACAAAAGGAAAACCACTTTTGACCAGGTCGATATGTTTCTTAACATCACTGTAATCTTCAGACAGAGCCATGCCTATACCATGCATCATTCCTCCATAAGCCTGTCCGTCTACAGAAACTTTATTGCCAATCACCCCAACATCCGCCACGCATCTCATACTTAATACTTTTGTTTTACCAGTTGCCACATCTACTTCCACCTCAGTAAGAAAAGCTCCAAAAGTGTATTCTGCGGTTGGGTCTCCCTGTCCCGTGTTAGGATCCAAGTCAGTGGTATAACCGGTAGTATCGTGAACGCCGCTATACTTGGTCGGAATTCCTTCTGCCACCATTTCATCATAATTACGATAAGTTCCATCAGGCTTTCTCATAGCATCTAGCAACTTTTCAGCTGCATCGATTATTGCATTACCAGCCATATAGTGAGAACGGCTGCCGGCAGCAGGCCCGGTGTCCGGGGCCAGCCAGGTATCATTCTGGCAAAGTTTAATATGCTCTGGTTTGATACCTAGCGGTTTTAGTGCCTCATGAGTATGCACTATAGTACCTGCATCTGCTCCCTGCCCCTGGTCTTCCCAGGTGTTGTAATTTGTGATTGTATTATCAGGGTTTAATTCAAGGGCTACTTCAGCCCGATCATTAGGAGCACTTGTTACATTGTATTCCCCACATGCAATACCAACTCCACGTTTTTTCTCCGGAGTTGACTCTTTTTTTGCCCTGGCCAGCGCTTCTTCATAATGTGGGCGCAGTTTGTCGAGGATTTTAGTCATTGGGTAAACGGTAAATTTATTACCATTTAAACTTACATCGCCATCACGATAGACATTCAGGTAACGTAGTTCAAGGGGATCCATCCCAATCTTTTCGGCCATCATATCCATTAACTGCTCCGAGCAAGTGTAACACTGGAGAGAGCCAAATCCACGGTAGGCAATTCCATAAGCATGGTTAGAAAATACCGTCTTAGACAATCCCATGGCGTTTGGAATTGTATATGGTGACCCCATGAACCTGAGGCCCTTTTGAATTTTTACATCCACTCCCTCGGTATATGCTCCCTCGTCATAAGCAATTTCATATTCAATGGCAGATATTTTACCCTTATCATCACAGGCCAGCTTGGCATTGACATACCCGGGAGCACGTTTGCCGGTCATGTGCTGGTGTTCCTCATAACTGAGAGTAATCGTAACAGGCTTATTCAACACTACTGCAGCCAAAGCAGTAAGCCCGGGGATAAACGGAGATAGCGCATAGCCAAATGATGCACCAGTGGGATTTTCTATCACACGAATTTTTTCCATTGGATAACCAATACCATGGCTGATAGTCAGGGGAATAAGGGCCAGGAAAAGGCTTTTACACTGAATAGTCAATACGCCTTCGCTATCAATATAAGCCTGATTTGTATCCGGCTCAAGAACAAGGTGAGGTTGCCTCTGGGTATAAAAACTACCTTCCACCACGTGGGGCGACTCACTGATTATTTCTCTTGTATCTTTGCCTTTAAGAACAGGTGTTTCCAGGTAAATATTTGGATACTGCTCATTTACCTGTGGAGCATCTGGAGCCATCGTTTCAAGTATATCAAGATATTCCGGAAGCTGTTCATAATCAAACTTTACTTTCTCTGCGGCTGCCCTGGCTTCATCACGTGTTCTTGCTGCTACAAGTGCTACCACATCACCATAACGATATATTCTGTCCTCACAGAGCAATGCATGATCAAAACCATCAGCCTTGGACCTGGGATGGCCTACAGGCCAGTTAATGCGATTATTACCTTGAACATCCTTGTGTGTAATTACTTTTTCTACACCCGGCATACTTTCAGCCTCGGAAATATCAATTGATAAAATTTTTGCATTAGAAACCCGGGCCAATACCACAGCAAGGTGGAGGGCAACAGGCATCTTCATCCCGATGTCATCGCCGAAATCACAGGTGCCCGTTACCTTGGCCAGTGCTGAAGGACGGGGATAACCGGTCCCATAAATTTTGCCATCTTTAGGTATTTTGTAATATAAATCATCCATGGGAATCTCGCCGCGTATGACCTTGGCAGCAGCCATTACCGCATCTACCAGAGGCTTATACCCGGTACAGCGGCAGGCGTTACGGTGCTTCTGAAACCATTCGCGCACCTCCTGTCTGGTTGGAGAAACATTTTGATCGAGCAGTGCTTTCGCTGAAACTATAAAACCAGGAGAGCAAAAGCCACATTGCACACCACCATAAATAATCCATGCCAGCTGTAATGGATGTAGATTGTTAGCTGAGCCAATGCCTTCTATGGTAACTACTTCACTGCCATTATTAACATTTTTCATTTTTTTCGTACATGAGCGTGTCACTTTTCCGTCCAGAATCACCGAACATGACCCGCATTGCCCTAACCCACAACCTACCTTGGTTCCTGTTAGCCCAAGGCGCCTGATTACATCAGAAAGTTTATCGTTCTCTGAACAAATCAGTGTACGCTCAGCTCCGTTAATGATAAGTACTTTTTTTGATAATGACATGAATACAAACAAACCACCTTTCATTTTTATTATTACCATGACCTAACTATGAGAGTGAACTAATAATTATAAATATTTTTAAAACCTAATCTCTTTAGCCATAAAGAATAATAGAACTATGTCATAGCTACCTGATTTTACGAAGTAATATATGCAGGCAACACCTTTTTATATTTAATCCCTGTTTAAAGTTTCTGTGTATTTATAATCCATTCTGCTCATGGCTTCTATTATGCAACTTTAATCCAACAGAACTACACCAATTGCCCTTAAAAAAAAACGCTATCCCGTCAGGAATAGCGCATAGGCATACACATACGATTCCTTCTTTCCACAACGGGAGGCACAGTAGTTTCCCACTGAACCCTAACGCCTATCATTCATGGCAGTTTTATGCTTTAGAAATAATAGGTCGAAGGCTACATCAAAATAATTTTTTCACAAATATTTTATATTATTCACCATTCAATGTCAAGAAATACTGTTCCAGGAGCCATTTGCGATGTAGAAATTTTTTGCTTTAAAAAAGACATTTGTCACCCCTCTGCCGGATATTTCCGCCAACTGTCAGGAATAACGAACCCTTTTTAATCCCTTTCGCCAGCTTAAACCTTTCCCGCTACCTGTTTTGAACACACCACTGTCAGGGTAGATCAGCATTAGTATATAATAAAGTTTTTCAGGCAGTCTGAACCAGACTGCGCATTAAATCAGGCCGCTTTTCCTTTACCCTGCCTATGGCCATGGCTAACATAATACAGAGTGCTATTGCGCAACGATTATCCATCTTTTTAAGGCCTCTGATATAGTGCTTTTCAAAACCAAAAGAAACATCAAGGCGGCTGTTAACTCTTTCTACTGCTGTGCCCTTTTTGTAAAGATCTTTCCACCTGTAACTTGAACGTGAAAGCGGAGTAAACACCCGCCTGTCTTCGTTAAGCGGAATACGGATGCTTTGCTTAACCGGGCATTTTTCTTCTCCCTGACATTTAAAACCATAATGTTTAGCCGGACAGCGATATTTTAAAGTTCCTCTTTGCTTTTCAAAACCACCGTAGGCCATTTCCTTTAATTTAACCTGCCGGGAACAGCAGCAGTAAACCGTCCCTTTGTAATCATAAACCAGTTTTTCATTGCTTTTTAGCGCTTTGGTCGCTTCTCCGTCACGCCAATGATTGACAATGGCAATTACCGGCTTGATTTGATGATCATCCCACAGCCGGGTAATCAGCTTGGAATCATCATATCCGCGGTCGGCCATAAAATATTTGCTTTCTTTTAGAATGTGTGGACGATCTGCTTTTAGTTCATCAATTAAATAGTGCGCCTGCTTCACTTCCGAATATGAGGCCGGGGTTAGCTTAAAGGCTACCGGTAGTTCATAGTCGGCATCAACTAGCAGATGAAGCTTGTAGCCAAACCAGTAGCTTGTTGTTTCCCAAAGACTGCCGTCTGCACGAGTGCCCCGGTAGGTTTTGGCTCCATAATCAGCATCTAAATCTCTTCTGCCATCAATCTTCTTGTTGCCGTTTTCCCTCTTAGCACTGGAATCTATCGCTTTACCGTCTAAAGCCAGGCTTTGGCCAAAACCGGGTAAAAGTTCGTAGCACTGGCGGACCAGGTCTTTAAAAATTTCATTGATTAAAGATCCATGCTTAAAAAGGTTGACCAAAAAACGGCTGCAAGCAGACGGTGTGGGAATCCTGTCATTTTCAAATCCACACATCCTTCTTAACTGGCTGTTTCGCCTAAGCTCTCTTAGTAAACTCTCTATGGTGGGATGCTGGTAAATAACTCCGGCTAACATTATATACCATGAATCTTAAATCTTGAATAATACTGAAAAGGCAAGAAAATAATAGTTCTGTATAAAAAGGAGGCGGAGCTAATGCTCCGCCATAGAGGTGGATAACCTTATACAGTCAAGCTGATAAAAGCTAGAGTTTGCAGTATTTCAATCAAATGGCATTACCTTTTTTATACTATTTTTAAATAAATAATCATCACTGTATAAAAATAAATATTTTAACACTGACATACCCAAGCATTTTTTAACTTATGCTAAAACAATATCAATAAGTAAACCCTAACCGATTAAAGCATAAAAAACTTATTATGTCAATACAAGCATAATGGTTTTACATAAGGGGCAGATTGTTATAACTATAACTCAATTCACGATATAAATAAAAGGAAGTTCCCCCATACTAAGTTCCAGATACTTTGAAGTCAGCTTGAAACACCAGCGGTTCAGTCCTGTTTACCCTTCCATTATTTGGCAACAAAAAGACCTTATAACGCAACCTTTTTAACGTGACCATCTACTCACTGAATATTTTCTCCTACTTTAATCCGTTAATTTTTCAGTGTTATCGCAACACCCTTCTCACTGAAGAATTTAATTTAAGCATTTAACCAAATATTTAATTAACTTATTGAAGGCAGTTTACAAGACCTCACTTGACAAGCTCTTTTCAGACTCAAATTCTTACTGCAGTACCATAAACAAGGATTTCGGCCATGCCCGATGCTATCTGCGATGAGGCAAAGCGGATCCCGATAATTGCATTGGCGTTCAAATTTTTTGCTTCATTAACCATATCGTCCACGGCAGCATCACGGACATTAGTCAGCAGGTCTGCATATTCTTTAACTTCTCCGCCAACCAGATTCTTTAAAGCAGCAAGGATGTCCCTGCCTATATGAGCAGCCTTAACCCGATTGCCACGGACAATCCCAAGCACTTCATACTCGACTTTCAAATCAGTTGTTGTCATTAACATTTTATTTCCTCCATTCTGTTTTATACCTGCCCAAAACTTAGAAATCTTTTGCCTTGAATATTCTGCAGGCAATAATAAAAATCAGCGCATTTAGAACAAGGCTTATCCCAAGGTTTGGCCAAAATGAACCTCCCAGGATAACATAATCAGTCGCCCGCATCTGATAAAAAAGTGAAAGGAAGCGTGTAGCAGGGAAAAAACCCGGAAGCGACAATATAATGCCGACCAGACCAGTAATTACACCGGCAGTAATCGGTTCCCGGTTTAAAATAGAAACAACGCAGCCGATCAGGTAATAAGCAATTATCCAGGAAAAACTGAGTAATGTGGCTGAAAATATAAGAGCCCAATTTGCGTTTATTCCAACAACAAGCGATATAAGCCATGTTACAACTATCCCGGAGACAACTGTTATACCAAGCAGCAGGACACCGGAAGCTACCTTGGCCGATAATCCCTGTATACGGCTTACCGGGCGAGTGAGGTAGAAACTTATTGTTCCCCTGCCAACTTCACCTGCAAACTGGGTGGAAGTAATGATAATTACAACTAGTGCACCTATCTGAAAAAGATTTTTTGCATGCCATTGCGACCATACATATATAGTATAATCTTCAAAAATATAAAGTAGCTCCCGCGTTACTTCATACTGGGCCAGCATCTCAATCATTTCCCCCGGTATTTCTGTAACCATACCGGCCAGGTAATTAAAAGTAGTAACTAAAAGAACTGCGGTGCCAACATTGAACAGTAAGCCAACAATCAGAATCCAACGCAGCTGGAACAACTCTTTATTAATCAGGTTTCTAATCACCATTGCAATCGCCTCTCTTAACTGTAATCATGAAACATATCTTCAATACTACGGTGGTATATCTCAAGCACATAATGGGGAAAAGCGCCGCAGGCCTGATATATTTCATTAAAATTATTTTCAACAGTCAGCAGGTAACCTGTCTGTCCCTCTTTTTTAATATCTTTTATCCCTGGCATAGACAGGAGTGACTGCGGTGGTTGTTTCTGAAATACAACCCGAATGGTTTTTTCCTCTACTCTGAGCTGTTCCATTTTCACTACCCGCTTTAATTCGCCTTCATGAATAAAAGCAACACGGTCACAGATTCTTTCAAGCTCTTCGAGATAATGTGATGAAATAAAAACTGTCCGATCCTCACTGCTGGTAAACTCATCGAGAATAATATTAAGAAATTCAATACGTCGCAGTGGGTCGAGACCATCAAAAGGTTCATCCAGTATTAGCAGTTGAGGTTCCTGGCACAAAGCTAAGATTAATGCCAGCTGGGCTTTCATTCCCCTGGATAAATTTTTAACCGGTTCATGTTGAGGAAGCTGGAATCTTTTTTTCAGTTCACAGCACTTTTCACTGTTCCATTGCGGGAAAAAAACACTGTTGAACGAAATTATCTGATCAACAGTCATAAAATCGTAGAGATTCGGTTCGTCTGATACATAACCTATTTTACTCCAATCGGTTGAAGTCAATTGACCGCGTTCCCGGGAAAATAGATAAATTGAACCGCCGGAAAGGTTCAGCAAACCCATAATCAGTTTGATTAATGTTGTTTTGCCGGCGCCGTTTGGACCGATCAAACCCATAATTTCTCCGGCGAAGAGATCCATAGTTACCCCGTTCAATACATTTTTTTCCCCAAACCGTTTTTCTACTTTTTTAAGGTTCAGACATAATTTCTGCACAGCTATTCCTCCCCACCCCGTTCATTTAGTACTTCCCCAAAAAGCTCGCTTAATCTGTCCTGATGAATATTCAACTGCTTTGCCTGCTTAACCAGCTGGTTTAAACCTTTTTTAATAATTAACTCTTTTTCCTTACTATCAGTTGCAGCTATAGATGATGACACGAAAGTGCCCCGCCCCTGGTAACTGGCGAGCAGCCCAAGCTGCTCCAGCTCCCGGTACGCGCGCGCTACGGTATTCGGGTTGATCGTTAGCTCAAGGGCAATTTCGCGAACCGTAGGCAGCTGTTGACCAGGTTTGAGAAGTCCTCCCAAAATACCATTTTCAATCTGCTGAATAAGCTGCCTGTAAATCGGCACTCCACTGCGGCTGTCAATAAATATATGCAAGATAAACCTCCGCTAATGTATATTGTATTAATACTTTAGACATTTTTAGTATACCTTTTTAATGGAGAGTTGTAAAGTATTTTTATAAATTCGTAATATCAATAGTGTCTGCATTAAACAAGCGGTCTCGTAAAATTTTAGCTTAACAGAAAAAAGGCGGGAATTAATTATATGAATGTAGAATTAGTTTTAAAATAATTTTTGTTTAATGAACAAGTTGTGTTTAAAGAGGAACAGGAGTGGTATAAATGTTAACCGACTGGAAAAAGTTAAAAATAGTGAATAGCAGAAATCAGCAGCTTGATGCCCTGTTGAAACCATCCGTGCAACCAGGACGGCAAAATAGCACAGGGATTAAAAACAAGGTTATTGTGATAGTATGCCATGGTTTTACGGGATCGAAAGAAGGCGGTGGAAACGCTATTTTGATGGGAGACAATTTGGCAAAAATAGGCTTTGGTACATTACTTTTTGACTTCGCCGGATGTGGTAAAAGTGACGGTAACTGGAAAGAACTTTCTTTGAGCAGCCAGATTGAGGACCTTGGGGCAGTTGTTAAATGGTGCAGAAAAGCCGGTTACGAAAAAATTATTTTAAATGGTAGAAGTTTTGGCGGGAGCACAGTTATTGGATATGCGGCAAGAGATAAATCTATCACTGCTTTATGTACCTGGGCCGCGGTTGCCAGACCGGAACAACTTTTTACAAAAGCAGCAATGGGCAGTCTGGAGGGACCGGAAAGTGAACCCGTTATTATTCATGGGGAGGATGAGAGCTTAACTATTAACAGGGGGTTCTTTTCCGACCTGGCCCGACATGACCTGCTCAGGGATGCATCTGCTATATCGCCACGTCATTTTTTAATTATCCATGGTTCGGAAGACGAATCAGTACCCTGTGAAGATGCCAGGCTATTATACCAATCAGCTTCGGATCCACGAGAACTTGTCTTTATAAAAGGAGCAAACCACCGTTTCTCTAAACACACCAATGAAGTTTGGGAAGTTTTTTTTAAATGGCTTAATATAATCCCGACTTGATTAGTTAAATTACTCCTTAGCTTTCCTTGATCTTATAACGGCGTTTCTGCAGCGGCTGGCTATATAATCACAAACATATGCAAAATCTGCCTTTTCAACATATACCTGATTTTGGAAATACCTGCCTTCAAGAATAATTGTATTTCTTGTTTCATCAATAATTAGTCTTTTCACTTTAGCAAACTCACTTTGCAGCTCTCTTCTCGATCCGGCAAGCATACCGGCACCGGCAGCCTGAGCACTGCCAGACATAATACCCGCCACAGTTGTAATTGCAGCGATTATCCTGGCTTTCTTATACTGTTTCTTCATCTGGATATGCCTGATTCCCAACTCGTCCATTTCGAAAATAACACAATACTTTCCACCGTTTAAAAATGCAACAAGCGGGTAAGCAATTACAAGCAAAGCTGTTATTGCTCCAACGCTTAAACTAAAGATATAAATAAATATAGTAAACGCAGCTATTAACCCATCCCCATCAAAAAGGGTTAAAGTAAGCATTAACAGTGCCGGAACGAGTGATGCCAGCAGCAGCACCTTCCAGACAGTAAAGAGAATAACAGGGTTTTTCCACATATTTAGTTCATAGACCCACCTGATTATTTTATCTGCTCCCTGTATCAAGCCGGGGCTCACTCTGATCGCTGGATCATAGTTTTCGACTGTTTTCAATAAATCACCGTTTTCACGTCCGCATTGTAATCCAGTACCGCATTCTGAACAGTTACCATAATTACCAGGCATTTCGCTATTACAATTAGGGCCGCTCATTCCATGCTCCTTCAATTGTTTATTCATTTGATTGTCTGTTAATAACCGAAAAAAGGGTTCATTAAAGCAAAGGGAATAATTATCAGCCACCCGCAATAGCCGGGTATATTCTTACCTCATCACCATCATTAATAATCGTTTCGTTATATTTTTCAGGATCAATAAACTGACTGTTATGAATCACATTTACCCTACCCTGAATAATGCTTTTTTCATAGTTTTCTGATCTGACTTGTTGGAGAAGTTTTTCAACAGTCAGTCCTTCATGCCAGGGTCTATCCTGGTAATTTACTTTTATCATGTCCTGCCTCCAATAAAATGTATTATCTTTATCTATTATCAGGGATGCAGGGTAAACTGTAAATAGCTTGCCTGATTAAGCTAAAAAAGGTAAAAAAAATGGGCACTCGTAAGGAGTGCCCATCACGTCAGCTTAACTAATATTTGAAAACGTTGTCGAGTTCTTCATCTTTAACATCAAAAACTTGACCTGAAGCTGGTGATTTTTCATTAAGGAAAAATTCCGGCAAACGATCATCTTTAGATGTAAATCCGGCTGCTTCATTAAAAGCTCTTTCCCTTAATATCGCTTCCCTGCCAAGGCCGAGAACTTTATCAAAATCCCATTCTCCACCGTAAGCACCTTCCATCAGCCCCGGAATGGTTTCTGGTGAACCTGCAGAAAACCAGTTAAAGATGCACATCATGCTGTCAGCTATAGCCATCATAGGTTGCAGGAATTTAGAAGTATCTGCCTGGCCTTCGACTGCCAGGGGATCGATCGGTGCTTCCAGGGTTAATCCTGATGTATGATCGGCGCCCATAGCTGATGTGGCGTATGTAACACCGGTTCCCTTCAGGTTGCGAGGGTCGTACGCAGAGAGCGATTGCCGCTTAACAGTAGGAATCCTCTTTACTCCGAGAGCTTTGCCTGCTTCGTATGTTCCCTGGCCAAGCAAACGTCCAAATTCAGTTCCTTCGTCCATTTCCTCCAACAACGTAATTGCTGCCTCGCCATCACCCCAGGCAATTTTCCCGGCTTCCATGCATACACCAAGCGTGCCGCCGGTTTCCATAGTATCAAGCCCTATATCATCACATAGTCTGTCCATGCGGGCAATAACATCGAGATCGTCAATATCAAGGTTCGAACCACAGAGAGCTACCGTCTCATATTCGAACCCTGAGGTAAGATATTCCCCGTTGGCATCATTGTAGCAACCAGAGCACTGAATAACACAACCAACCTGGCAGGTTTCACCGGTTTTCCCGCCGCGGGAGTGGATTTTTTCCATATAAGCGCCCGGTCCAATTGCAGATGCTTTTTTATTAGTTTCCCCACTGAAATTGCGGTAAGGAATAACCGACATACCACTGGTTATTTCGGTGATTGCCGGTGTTCCCACTTCATGCAGCCACTTCATTCCCTCGTTATTACGAAGAATTTCTGCAAACTTTTTACTTGCTGCACTAAACTTTTCCTTGTCAGCATAGGGGAAAGCGTATCTTTCATTACTTTTTTCAATCACGACAGCTTTAATCTTCTTGGCGCCCATTACAGCTCCCATGCCGCCACGTGCCGCTGCCCGGGAAGGCTTACCGGTTGCATGATCAATCGACTGCAAGCTTGAATTGCGGTATCCTCGTTCACCGGCTTTTCCGATGGCGGTAACTGCAACTGAATCCCCGAAACGCTCTTTCATTTTATCAACCATATCATAGGTGTTCAGGCCAACATACTCATCAGCCGGCAACAGTTCGGGGGTTCCATCTGCGCTGATCTTGAGCAGAGACCACTCCTCTGATTCCGGAAGATCTTCAACTATGATCATCTTAATCCCATGGCGAGCCATGGCTGTTGCAGTGGTTCCGCCTGAATTAGCTTCTTTAATACCTCCGGTCAAAGGACTCTTACCGCCTACAGATAACCTGTGGGCAGCGGATAAAGGTGTCCCGGCAAATAAGGATGTACAGAAAATAAGTTTATTCTCTGCTCCCAGCGGATCACAGGTCGGATTAACTTCGTCAGACATAACCTGAGAAATCAAGCTTCTTCCTCCCAGTAACCGGTACTCATCCTTATATTGCTCAACATCGATTTTTCTGGTTTTTGCATTAATCCTTAAGACTTTTAACAATCACATCCACCTCCAATTAATTTTAAAGCTGGTAAAATACCTGCTTCAACTTATATATATCTATATACCATTAGCTTACCTGTTCAGATGATATCTGTCAATCATCCAGTAAATACTCAGCAGCCATTCTTGCTGCTTTGCCAACAACTTTTCCGCACTCTTCACGGTGCCCTTCCAGATTCAGAAACTCAACCAATTCCTTTTCATCAAGTAAATTATATCCTCTACCTAAAATACCTTCCTGAACCTTGTAGCAGGTCAGACCTCCGAATTCTTTGGCAAAGGCATCGCGAAAAGCAAACATTTTATCCCGGCCAAGCTCAAATTTTTCCTGGGTGCCCTCAACATTATTTTCTGCATCTGCTACTGTGGGCATATACTTGGCTCCGATGGCAAAAAGGGAACTGCACAAAGCTCCACAGGAACCACTGCTGGCAGCAACTCCACCGGTGAAAGCCCAGGAAGCGGCAACCATTCTCTCTGTAATACAGTTAAAATAACAGCTTAACCCATGCAATGTGCTCCTGGCACAGGTATCATCCCGCAGCTGAGCTTCCACCGCCTTTTTTTCGACATAATCAAGAATTTCCTCTCTGCTCATATTCTGCTTATCCATTATTTATTGCCTCCTTATCAGGGATTTCTATTTTTAGAAAGAAACTAATCTTGATTGGGAATTGTGTTCTTATAATCCCCTGTACTGAGGAACCTGCCCCGGATGAGATTCCAAACCAATAAGGGTATCTTGCGCAGCAAATATTTCAAAAAGCCTGGCTAGCTCCAGCTCCACTGCATCATCAATCGGTATCCCGGACTGGCGATCAATCAATTCATTAGCCATTCTCAAAGCAATAGGCGCCTTTTCGGCAACCTGTTTTAGCGTAAGTTCAGCAAATTCAGGATCTACATCAAGAGGAAGCTCGCCATTTAATAAACGCTGGATATTTAAATCTGAGCAAACAGCAATTTTCTTATTGAAAGATACTGGAATTTTTCTCTGCCTGTATTTGTCCGGACTTCCTTCTTCAAGCAAATCGTGAACAGCATCAATAAGAGAAACCCTTGCCACCAGCTTTGTTACCAGGCCAAGCTGATACGCCTCCTCTGCACTGATCATGCTTCCGGTAAAAACAAAGTATTTAGCCAACTCACGGCCCAGGTGTCTCTCCAAACGGATCATTCCACCTAACCCCGGGAAAAGCCCGATGGAGGTTTCCGGAAAACCGAACGAACTGCCCGGGGTTGCAACAATTGCCTGGCAGGCCAGGGCGAGTTCACTACCACTGCCCAGTGATAGCCCATCCACCAACGCTACTGTAAGCTTTGGTGATTCTTCCAACCGGGAAAAAAGATCATGCCCCTGCCTGGTGAAAATATAATTGGCTGCTATGTTATCCGATTTAATATTATCTACAAAATATTTTATGTCAGCACCTGCGACAAATGCCTTACCGGCTCCCTGGATAACTATTGCTTTAACATCCGGATCGCTTTCTACCCATCTAACTATATTTGTCAACTGCTCAATTATATCACGGTTCAGAGCATTCATTGCTTCAGGACGATTTATTGTCACCAGGGCTAAACCATTCTTTATTTCCAAGTCCACATATCTGAATTCAAAGGGCATTTCTTTTTTCTTGTGCTTTACTAGTAATGTCGGGATCTGAAGGTTATCCCTGCTCCGACACATGTCCTTCACAATTCGGTAAGCCTCATTTATGCCTACCCTGTTCATTAATTCATACGGGCCATAACGCCACCTCAGCCCTATTTTAGAGCCGCGGTCTACATCTTCCACACTGGCAGCAATATCATCTTCTACCAATTTAAGAGCAGAGTAAAAAACAGCTGCATACAAACGTTCAATAACCAACCCGAAACGGCTATAATCTACAATTCCATCAAGTAGAAAAAAATCCTTTGTAGCAATATTATTTTTCAAAACAGTCGGGGGAGAATATAAAAAATCTCCATCTGAACTGATCAACTCAGATAGAGAAAGGATATGCTGCGGCTTTTGTTCATGAATCAGCTCGAACGGACCTTTTTCTGTATAGAATGCTCTTTTAGCCGCCTCTTCGATAGTTTGAACATTAGCGACTTTTTCTTCAAGCATGCGTAAAGCTTCGGTACAAAGAGAAAGAGATAGTCTACTTATGGCAAATCCTGGAACATCACGAACCAGTATTGCCGTTTTGCCCTGTCCCCTGGCTATCTGCAGCCCTTTATCAACCGATTCTTTGCTGGTTTCCCTAACTGGGATAATTTCAACCAGGCGGTTTTGGGCAGGATCACTAACATAGTGTAATCCAATAAAACGATCTGCCCGCCCGCTGCAGGCAGCTGCTTCCGATACAGGTTTTCCGTTAGCAACGGTAGCATATACAGTGGAATCCCGACAAACATCATTCAAAGAGCTGAACAATCCGGCCTTCTTGTTTGTTGACTCAAAACTTGCATCTATGATTAGGTCAGCTACCCTAAAGTCTTCAAAAACCTTTGTTGTCGTTACTCTGTTCATGATATCCATGGCCACAGAAATATCTATTTTCCCTTTTTCAATTCCCTGCTTTACAGAATCATTGATCCGACCCAGGCAATAGTCCAGACGTTCATCTTGTGTGTCATATATGGTGACAGACAGTCCTTCCATAACCATTTTCTGGGCTATCGAACAACCTGTTGAATTGGCGCCGACTATTCCTACATTTAAAGCTTTACTCATCCTTACCTCCAAATGCATAATACAATTATTATAAAGCAATCTTCATGCCAAGAAATAATCAAGTTCCTCCGCTCAATGAGAACAACATATTATTTTATTGCAGAAAATTGTACCAGTCTGCAGGCAATAAATATGTACCGTTTGTGAGACAGCTTTACTTTAAAATAGAGGAAAAATATCGTTTTGGGTTCATTACTTGCATTAAATTTTCAAGAATTTTCCGGAGACTCCTTATGCAAATGCAGAAGTTATGAATCGTCGCATTTCTCATCATACTCCTTCAGTTTGCGATATAGAACAGTTCTATATATGCCAAGCTTTTCAGCAGCCTTACCGACTTTACCTCCGGTGTCTTTAAGAGCCAACCTTACATATTGTTCTTCAACTTTTTTCATTACATCTTTCAGGGGTCCTTCAAGTCCTAAAGCCTTAAATATATTTATATCTCCATGTTCATTACTTGGCAGATGCGGCATAACCGAGAGGTTCTCTTCGTCATAGTTATGCAGGTTAATTATTATATTTCTTTCGATAACATTGCGCAGTTCCCGCACATTACCGGGCCAGTTATATTCCTGAAATGATTTAAGCGTTTCAGGATCAAGTTTAAAGTCAGCGCTGTATTTTTTATTGTATTCTTTAACAAACATTGCGGCGAGAGCCAGTATATCTTCGTGGCGCTCTCTGAGTGGAGGTATATTTATTGGCACTACATTCAACCGGTAATAAAGATCATAGCGAAAAGTACCGTCGTCAACCATCTTTTTTAAATCTCGGTGAGTAGCGGCAATTAACCTGAAATCACTCTTTTCTTCTATGTTACTGCCGATCCTGCGGATTGCCCCGGTTTCAAGAACCCTCAGCAATTTAGCCTGTAACGAAAAAGGCAACTCAGCTATCTCGTCAAGAAACAAAGTTCCCCTGTTGGCAGCTGCAAATAAACCGATCTTGCCTTCGCTCAGAGCTCCGGTAAATGCCCCTCTTTCGTATCCAAAAAGTTCCGATTCAACCAGGCTTTCATTCAGCGTGGCGCAGTTAGTGGCTATAAAAGCTTCATTTGCACGCTTGCTGTTTTTATGAATATACTTGGCCAGAATATCTTTTCCTGTTCCGGTCTCACCATAGAGAACAACGGTACTGTCTGTCTGGGCTACAGCATGTGCGGTAAGCAGTACTTTTTGCATATTACGACTTTCTGCAACAACCAGATCCTGATCAAATACATAACTACGTAAATAATCCACTTCCCGCTTGCGTCTTTCCTCCTGTGCACTCTGCTCTTTTACATTTTTCTGCCCCGTTGAGGCGAGAGGACGAGCGTAGGTTATTACCAGGGTAACACTGCCGTCTTTATCAAATACAGGTGTACTGGTTGAAATATATTCTACTCCAAGTTTAGTTTTTATAGTACCACTGATAGTTTTTTTATGTTTTACAGTCTCGGTAACATTGGTCATCGAGTAGTACCCTTTTTCGACAAGATCTATTACATTGGACTGAAGCATCTTGCCGGGTGCGATATCCATTGAATAAGCCGCCGCAGAGTTTGTCAGGAGAACATTGCCGGAAGCATCAGTGACAAAGATTGGGTCGGGAAGCTTTTCCATCATATCCCTGATATTATCAGGTGTATAGTAATCTTTTTGATTTTTAGATTTATTACCAGCCAATTTATTTCACCTTTCGGACTTATAATTCTACAAGTGCCACAAAAGCTGCAATTAATAATTGCAGCTTTAATAGTTCTATAAAGATACTTTAATTCCCTTTATTACTAGCGACCTCCACCTTAAAAACCATAAGCATATCTGAGAATAATTATATCATTTAAGCTGTCCGGTTTCTGTAAGCCCTTATTATAATTATAGTTGCTACTATCAACAACAGAGCAGTGATGACCGGTAACACTACGGCCATTATTGACAGGAAGGCTGCAAGAACACTCTCAAAAAAAGAAACAGCCGGATTAGCAACCCCCCCTGTAGTAACCGTCGAACCGGCATGCAAAGCATTGCTGATTGTATTTCCTCCCAGAGCAGCCCCGCCACCGGCTATAATAGCCAGAACCCAGGCAAGCATGGGCGGCAGATCAACCATAACTGAAACAGTAATAATAATGCCGGCCAGAATACTGAGAGGTGTGGCCAATGCTGCAAGAAGATCATCTACATAAGGGAAAAAGTACGCCACCGTTTCGATAATAGTCGCTATTAATAGGGCTGCCATAACCGGGTAGGTGCCTATCCAGTCAAATGAAGGTGTTAATTCTATCCAGCCACCCAGGGAAGCTATACTTAAAACCAGGAAAGGGACAAAAATTCTAAAACCACTGGTCGCACTAAGGCTGATCCCTATTAGTATACTTAATACAATCTCCATGTTTCTCCTTCCCTTTCCACATTAAAGGGCAGCAAAATTTTAATTAACAAACTATTCCTCCAGCCCATTCCGATGTTTGGTTTTTGCATTACAGTTAAACTTCATGATATTATGTCAGCGTTAAAAAATCAATAATAGCGAACACTGATTAATAAGATACATTAGCATTGGGAGTGTTGATTATTCTTGAAACAATCCAAAAAATCCTATAATGCTATAGCTACTATCTACGATGATATTATGTCCACGGTAGATTATGAAGGCTGGGCCGATTATGTTGAAGACCTGGCATCTTTACACAGTTGCAGCTATAATTCAATCCTGGATCTGGCCTGTGGAACAGGCAGTTCCACTATACCATTTGCCAAACGGGGCATCCCAGCAACAGGAATCGACCTTTCTGCAGTAATGATTAAAATTGCCCGGGATAAAACCGAAAAAGAAAAACTCAATAACCTCAGGTTTCTTGAGCAGGATCTCTGCCAGTTGGAATTAGCGGAAAAATACGACCTTGCGGTGCTTTTCCAAGATGGTTTGAATTACCTGATCGGCACAGAAAAGCTTTTCTCTGCTTTTAGAAATATCCATCAAGTAATCAACCCGGAAGGCTTATTTATATTTGATCTGACCCGCCTTAAACTACGCCCCCATTCCACCCCGGGGAGGAAAGAAATTGTTGAAGACGATCGATTCACATTGTTTTGGGAAAGCAATTATGATCACCATAATCATATCTGGTCAATCAGTCTAACCATCTATTGCCTGGTTGAAAACGGCCTTTATGAAAGATATTACGAGGAGCACCAGGAACAGGATTATTCACCGGAACTGATTAGCAAATTGCTTAAAAAAACAGGTTTTACTTTACTTGGGCTTTACCCCAGCTTCAGTCTGAAACCGGTAAAAGCTGATCTGGAATCAGAAGTTAAGTTAACCTTTGTTGCTCGCCGCATTTAATCAAATATTTCTTAGATAAAATTATCTGCCGGAGTTTAAATGTCGACGCCTGTCAAGGTAACAATCCATCTCCTCCCGCCTCATGCTGTTAAAGATATCCTTTTTCTCAAGCCACCCCTTGCGGGCAATAGCTACGCCGAATTCGGTATCTCCAAAACCTTGAACATTATGCGCATCTGGGTTAATCGAAATACGCAGACCCATATCCCGCGCTTTTTTTAAATACCGCCAATCAAGATCAAGGCGGGCTGGATTGGCATTAAGTTCGATTACTACTCCATTCTTTTGCGCTGCCTCAAAAACAACCTCCAGATCAATTAGAGAAGCATCACGGCCAAGCAACAGCCTGTTGGTCGGATGCCCAAGGATGGTTACCAGGGGGTGCTCGAGCACCCGTTTCAGCCTTTCATTCATTCTGTTCCGCTCCATTTTTAAGCCGGAATGTACCGATGCTATAATAAAATCGAATTTTTCCATTATAGGATCAGGATAATCCAGGGACCCGTCAGTAGTAATATCAGATTCTATGCCCCAAAAAATAGCCAGGGCAGGGAATTGTTCACGCAGCTTCAGAATCTCTTCTTCCTGCCGTTTTAAATCATCCTCTTTTAATCCGCCGGCATAAAAAGCAGATTGACTATGATCGCTAATCCCTATATATTCATACCCGGCAGCCAAACAACCTCGGACTATATCCTCCAAGCCGTCGGAACCGTCGCTATAGGAAGTATGGATATGAAATATCCCCCGTATATCCGTAGTTTCTACCAGGTGAGGCAGAGCATCCTGCCCGGCAGCTTCAATTTCTCCATTATTTTCACGCAGCTCAGGAGGTATAAAAACAAGACCAAGGGCAGCAAATAAATCTTCCTCACTACTGCATTGAATCAGTTCCTCTCCCCGAAAAAGACCATACTCATTCATTTTCAAGCCCAGGGACTTTGCCCGGGAGCGCAAAGCTGTATTATGTTCTTTGCTACCTGTAAAATGATGCAGTGCATAGGGAAACTGCTCCGGTTTAACTACACGAAGGTCGGCATTAATACCCTCTATCAATTGCACTGTAACTTTTGTTTCACCACGGGCTACAACCTGTTCCACATTAGGAAGTCCAGAAAAAAATTGTCCAACGGAAAAAGGTTCATCAGATGCGGCAACCAGGTCAATGTCTTTAACTATTTCACGAGTACGCCTGATACTACCGGCTAAGCTTACATATGCCACACCAGGATAATTTTGCAGCGCTTCAGTCAGTTGGTTGGCCAGACCAATTGCTTCACTATAAAAGTGCCGGCCCTGGTGGCGCCTTAAAAAATCGATTCCAGCTATAATATTTTGCTGCGTTTTCGATCCAAAGCCTTTCAGGCTAACAAGCCGGTTTTCACGGCAGGCGTACTCCAGCTCAGCGATGGTTGTAATATCCAGGGTTTCATACAAAACACTTACTTTGCGGGGACCGAGGCCGGGCACTTTTAAAATTTCAAATAGCCCCTCTGGTATAGAAGCCTTTAATTCCTGGTAGTAAACAAGGGTGCCGGTCAGAACCAGCTCCTTCAGCTTCTCGTTTAAAGCGGTACCTATCCCTTTGACTTCTTTTAGTTTATCTTCGCGCATCAACCTTTTAAGCTCTTCGTCTCCCATTACATCAATAACCCGGGCAGCGCTGTAGTATGCCCTGCTTTTAAAAGGATTTTCTCCCTTCATCTCCAACATTATACCGATCTCTTCCA
>Ga0334895_1001224_pt1 | contig 27467 bp, 25 predicted proteins | sample GraSluR3_MG_7_FD_207229 | JGI IMG/M metagenome (GOLD analysis project Ga0334895, IMG submission 207229) | Sludge microbial communities from methane-producing bioreactor in Wageningen University, Netherlands - Granular Sludge_31_05-R3 | ecosystem: Engineered > Bioreactor > Anaerobic >... | reverse complement strand
ATTGCCTTAACACCTGTTAGGGAGTTTGTGTTTATACGACTTTTTAACACTCCACTTAATTTAATGGATAATGTTAAAGCTGCAGCAATTATTACATTGTCATTGCCATTTATATATTCACTTAGATCTTATGCCCAAGGCATATTGATTGTAGAGAAAAAAACACAGTTTTTAACTTATACTGTGGTTATTAGAATTATATATATGGCTATTATGGCTTTTGTTCTGCCTACTTTTAGTAATCTAAGCGGGGCAACCATTGGTATTTTAATTTGGACATCAGGAATGGGTGTAGAAGCGGTTATAAACTATATTTTCTCTAGGGGTGTTTATAATAACCTAGCTGAAACTCCTGATTTAGATCATGGAGAACAAGAACTCAATACAAAAACTGCACTCAGTTTTATTTGGCCTTTATTAGTTATGACGTTTATATGGACACTGGCTGTTCCATTAATAAATACAGGTCTAGCTTATACCAATGATCCAGAACTATCTTTAGCAACTTTTCAGGTTTCGAGAAACTTTGCATGGATAATGATGGCTTTCTTAGAAAACAATATGCGTCAGGTATCTTTAATATTTGGAACGAGTTTAGATAGAATTAACTACTTAAAAAGATTCACATTTGGAATAAGTGGCATTTTAGTAGTTATTTTGGCTATATTGGCTCTTACTCCTGTAGGTACATGGTTATTACTTAACATAATTGGAGTTAGCCCAGCTATAGCAGCTGCTAGTAAACCGGTTTTAATTGTACTGATTTTTGTGCCTCTACTAATCGCTTGGATTGAGTATTATATGGGTTTACTAATGCGACTTAATAGCACCAAGTCATTAAGTGTTGCAAAGACGCTAAACCTAATTTTGGCATCAGGATCTGTTATAGGGCTTTCAATAATCTTCCCACAACTTGGAGCAATGGTAGGAGCGGTAGGTCTACTTTTAGGGTACGGAGTTGAAATGCTTTATCTCAAGTACTCATTAAGCAAACTAACAAATCAATAAGTTAAAGGAGCATATCAAACTGTGATATGCTCCTTTAACTTATATCTCTAACTTCTCATATCTTTTAATTCCTTTTTGGTAGAGCTTATAGCTTATTACCAAAAGAATCAGCATTATTCCTAATAAAACATATTGAATATTTTCAGCATTGATCACAGGTAGTAGTTTCGAAATCATGAATACTAATAAAATCACACCAATTCTCCAAGCTAAAGCGAGCATTATGTTTAAATTGTTCTTTATAGCTTGCGTTGGCGATGTCCAGTTTAGAAGTGGTCTCTCTATATCAATTAGGATGTCAATATTAAGCATTGTAACTATTGATACTACTGCTAAAACAACAGCTAAAACTACTTCAATTATACTTATAGGTAATAAATATATAGCAAATGGTAATATGACAATGATTCCAATCATGCTCATAATGAAGCAACTCATTAACCTTGCTTTTAGGTCAAGCTCTGCACTTATGGGCATACTCTTAAGTTGCCATAGATATCGGCCTTCTCTTGTAATTGCTGTTGCAGAGAAAGTTCCCATAAAGGCAGGTGCGGCCAACAAACCAGCTAAAATGACTGTTAATATACCTGAGAATTCTTGAGTTCCTATTTCTTCTATCATACTTTTCATATCAGCAAAACTAAACTGCCCACTAATCATATTTATACCAACCATGATAAAGGGTAATAGTATGAGAATTAGCATGTTCATTAAAAATGCTGGGTTCTTGAAGATAATCAATAGGTTCCTCTTAATTAGGACACTTAATTGTGAGCTTTCAACATATTTAGCTTGTTTAACCTTTACTTTTCCTTCACCTTGCTGATATTCTCTTAGGGTTCTTTTCACAGCTGGACCAATAATTACACTTGCAAGTGCAACTAAACCAATATTTAGACCAATAAAAAGAATTAAGTTAATCATCCCACCTGCAAAAGCTCTAGTTGCTAATACTGCAGGAGGAAATTGTAAGCTAAAATAGTACAGCATGCCTGATTCTGAAAGCAACAAATCCAAAATAAAGCTACTTGACTCAGTTTGTCTAACAACAATCATTTGAAAGCCTAGAATGAAAACAAGTAACAATACATTGGTAATAATAGTCATCATTCTTCTGCTAATGTATTTATTAGCAAAACTCATTATTATAACTATAAGTATTGTAGCTAAAACTAATGGTATAAGTGGCGTTATTAGCAATAATACTATTGCGCTAACAAGCATCGGTATAGTAAAGCTGGCACGCTGAAAATATACAACATAACAAGGTATTAAAAACATTGCTGACATTACAAAGCTATATACATATTGAACTGCTAGTCTTGAAAAGATTATTGTATTTTCTTTTATTGGTAATGTAAGCAAAAACCCTGTATTTTTTGAGTAATAAAACAGATTAATAAGCGCTGTCAAAGACAAGAATAGTATGAGCATATTTGCCAGCAGATAGATAACCGTAAAAGTTAGTTCACTCTGATTAATTTGCTCAAATCCAGTAAAAAGTGAAACTGATAACTGATAACCCATGACAAAAAATGAAAACGCTAATAATCCTAGTAACAAAAACACTAGTATTTTTTTATTCCCCACACCAAGATTTGCATTTGTATTTGCCATATAGTTTTTTAACTCTACCTTGACTAATGCAATTAAATTACTCATCTTTAGTCATCTCCAAGAAAATATCCTCAAGAGAGTCACCTTGAGCTTTAATTTGACTTACTGTGCCAATTGCGATTATTTTTCCTCTATTAATTATTGCAATTCTATCACAAAGATTCTCTACTACTTCAAGCACGTGAGATGAGAAAAACACGGTTCCTCCTTGATTGCAGTGCTCTCTCATAATGTCCTTTAGTAATCTTGAAGACTTTGGATCAAGCCCAGTTAGCGGTTCATCTAAAATAAAAAGTTTTGGATTTGGTAATAATGCCCCACTAATCAAGAGTTTTTGTCTCATACCATGAGAAAAAGTATTAATTGGTTTCCCCAAATCCTTATTAATCTCAAAAGGTATAGTAAATTTTTCAAATCTTTCTTTTCTTTCTCCTACAGGCACTCGATAAATATCTCCAATAAAATTCAAATAATCATACCCTGTTATAGCATCAAAAATTTCTGGCCTATCTGGGACAAAAGTAAATTTGCTTTTTGCCTCAATAGGATTTTTCTGAATGTCTAATCCGTCCATTTTCACGCTCCCAGAGTTAGGATTTAACATACCAGTCATCATCTTGATTGTGGTAGTTTTTCCAGCTCCATTAGGCCCTATAAAACCAAATATTTCTCCCGCTTCTACATTTAGATCTATTTGGTCAACCGCTAAAACATTTCCATCATAAATTTTTGTTAAATTACTTATATCTAACACAAAATTCCCTCCTTTATCTCATAACAAGTGTTTAATTATTCTTTCACTATGTTATAATATTAATGTGTTTCGCATGTCGAATAATCCATATATGCTACACATATTATGCCATAAATAATGAGGAGAGGAAACTATGTTTAATAATAATCCACACTATTACCCATACCCAATGAGAAGGCGTGCTGTCTTTGCAAGAAATGGTATGGTAGCTACATCACAACCTCTTGCTTCACAAGCAGGACTTGAAATTCTTAAACAAGGCGGCAACGCCATAGATGCTGCAATTGCAACAGCAGCTGCTTTAACTGTTTTAGAACCAACATCAAATGGTATTGGTTCTGATGCATTTGCTCTAGTATGGACTGAGGGAAAGCTTCATGGTCTTAATTCTAGTGGTCCATCACCTAAGAGCATCTCTATTGATGCAGTAAAAGAGAGAGGGCACGAAGAAATGCCTAAATACGGGTTAACCCCTGTAACAGTTCCGGGAGCACCAGGTGCTTGGGCAGAACTAAGTAAGAAATTTGGAAAGTTACCTTTATCACAAGTTCTAGCACCAGCTGTGAGCTATGCTCGTGAAGGTTATCCAGTTTCTCCAGTTACCGCTGCTGCTTGGGCAAGAGCTAAGGATAATTATGAAAAAAACTGCACAACTGCAGAATTTGCTGAGTGGTTCAATGTATTTGCACCAAACGGTAAGGCTCCAGAAGCAGGAGAAATGTGGAAATCCGAAGGTCATGCAAAAACTTTAGAACTTATAGGTGATACTTTAGCAGAAGCTTTTTACAGAGGTGAGCTAGCTGAAAAAATAGCTGAGTTTTCTGAAGAACATAATGGCTTTATCACATACGATGATTTAGCAGACTTCTACCCAGAATGGGTTGAGCCACTTGGAGTAGAGTACAAAGGATATAATGTATGGGAAATTCCACCTAATGGCCAAGGCTTGGTTGCTTTAATGGCACTTAATATTATAAAAGAATTGGATGTATCGCATCATGATGACGTTGATACTTTACATAAGCAAATTGAAGCTATAAAACTAGCCTTTGCTGATGGCCAAAAATACATCACGGAAGAAAGTGAAATGTCATTTACAACTAAAGAATTATTAAGTGAAGAATATTCTGCAAAAAGAAGGGCGCTAATTGGTGATAAAGCTATTAAGCCTGAAGCAGGAGAACCTCAGTCAAGTGGAACAGTGTATTTATGTACTGCTGATGGAGAAGGAAATATGGTGTCATTTATACAAAGTAATTACATGGGCTTTGGATCAGGTGTTGTTATTCCTGGAACAGGTATTTCATTGCAAAATCGTGGCAATAATTTTAGCTTAGACAAAGAACATGATAATCACTTAGCACCTGGCAAGAGAACATATCATACAATAATCCCAGGATTCTTAACAAAGGGAGACGTTCCAATTGGTCCATTTGGGGTTATGGGTGGTTTTATGCAACCACAAGGACATATGCAAGTTGTTATGAATGTAATTGACTTTGGACTAAATCCACAAGCTGCTATTGATGCACCAAGATGGAGATGGAATAAAGACATGAATATTAGTATTGAAATGGGCTTTCCACAACATGTTGCTAACGCGCTTATTGGTAAGGGACATGATATTACTGTAGAATCAAAAACTGGTGGGTTTGGTAGAGGCCAAATAATTTGGAGAAACCCTGATACAGGAGTTTTAGTTGGAGGAACTGAATCAAGAACAGATGGCACTGTTGCCTCTTGGTAGATTAATAATCAAAAGGACTATTTCAGTAAAATGAAGTAGTCCTTTTTTGATTATTAAAAAAACCTATATTAAAGTAAGATGTTCTCTAAACTTGATGAAAAATCTTCTTAGCTACTGGTCTAAGAAACTCTTGAACTTCAAATTTATAACCTTCCGGCCCATCAAAAAAGCAATTAATAATCTGAATTTCTTCAAATACATTAACATCTTTTGTAATGTTTATGTCATGTTCTCTAAGCCTATCTGCAAAACCTTGTACATCTTCTACGCAAAACGTAATCAATACTGCGCTATCCGTTTTTGCTTTTAGAGAACCCCTTGTTTCGTCAACTGCTCCAATAAATGCTCCTTTAGAAACTTGGTATATCTTAGCCCAGCCTTGATCCTCAACTAAATCTAAGCCTAATACAGTACTAAAGAATATGTCAGCTTTTTCTAAATCCTTAAAATACAAAAATGTAATCTGTGAAGAAATATTTGGTATCAAAAAAGCACCTCCTAAACGTTTTATTAAATATACGCCTAAAAGATGCTTAATTCCTGCTTATTACTAAAACTATTACATAAAGAATGGAATAATAGCCATAACTGTAATTATTGCTATTGCTCCTCCAAATAAAACGTCACTAGGATAATGTACTCCTAGATACATTCTTGAAACTCCAACTAACATTGAGATACCCATAACTATAAATGAAGTTATACTAGTTAAAGACTGCGACAATATCATCCCCATCGTCAATGCTGCGCATGTATGCCCTGATGGAAAGGAATTTTTATCTTTAGGAATCAGTGTAGCTCTTATATCTTCAAGTATTTCAAATGGCCTAGGCCTCTTAATTGCTATTTTTATAGTTACCACTAATAAACTACTCATGAATAATCCTAGTGCTAAATGAAAACCTAAAGATTTAGCTCCTTGATTCGCTGATATAATCAATAATAGTGGAAGGGACAGAGCAAATCCTAAAGATCCTAAATGTGTTACAGCAACCATTATAGGGTCTAAGTAATCTTTTTGCATCTTCTTATTGAAGAAATATAACAGGTCTCGATCTTTACTCATTAAATACGTCTTAACTTTTGTCACTTCTTCACCCCCGCAAACTTTATTATATCATATATCTTTTGATAGCAGAAGCTTTTATAAATAGCTAGCTTGGTAAAAATTCCATAAATACTTGATTTGCATAATAAATCAATTCTTCTGATAACACATACTTATTTTTGCCTTTAATAATCCACCCATAACTTATGAGCTTCTCTAAAAGCTCTCCATGTATGTCATCTAGAGAAACCCCAAACTCTTTACTAAACTTATCCTTATCTAAACCAATCTCTAAGAGCCTTAATGACAAGAAACAGTATTCTGCCATTTGGACTGACATATCTCTACTTTCTAAGTCTTCTTCACAAATGAAGCTGTCTGCCCACTCGCTAAAATCAGATACATTTTGAAATCTTGCTCTGTTTATAAAAGATGCGGCTGATGGACCGTAGCCAATGTATGGCTTATATTGCCAATAAATCATATTATGTTTACTCTCATATCCATCTTTTGCATAGTTAGCAATTTCATAATGACTATAGCCATTTTCTTTAAGGAACTTACGTGATTCTTGCATCATGTTTATCATTTTGTCTTCTATCTCTTCAAGTGCACTCTCTACTAATGTCTTATGAAACATCGTTCCTTCCTCTATTTGAAGAGGATATATTGAAATATGTGGCAAATTGAGTGATTTTATTATCACTAGATTATTCTGCCATTCTTCCATGCTTTGTCCTGGCAAACCACAAATTAAATCTCCACTTATATTTGCTATACCAGCCTCTTGAATCGAACCGATTGCTTTATAAATATCTTCACTAGTATGAACTCTCCCTAACATCTTAAGCTCTTCATCAGAAAAAGATTGTATTCCTAAGCTGACACGATTTACTCCACTATCTTTCCACTCGAAGACTTTATCAAGAGAAACGCTTTCAGGGTTTGCTTCCAATGTTATTTCTGCATTATTTGATATATCATACACTTCTTCTATCGCATTAATAATTTTTCTAATTTGTGAGCCACTAAGTAAAGAAGGTGTTCCACCACCAAAATAAACTGAACTTATCCTTGGGAGACTTACAGCCCTTTGCTTTATTTCTTCTATAATTCTTTCAACGAAACAGTTAATACTTTTTTCACTAAGTTTAATTGAATAAAAGTTACAATAGTGACATTTACTCTTACAAAATGGTACGTGAATATATATCCCAGCGCTTATCATTTGCTATCATCAAGAGATAGAACTGCTAAGAAGGCATCCTGTGGTATTTCTACATTTCCTACTTGCTTCATTCGTTTTTTGCCTTCTTTTTGCTTCTCTAATAACTTTCTCTTTCTACTAATATCTCCACCATAGCATTTTGATAATACATTCTTTCTCAGTGCTGCAACTGTTTCTCTAGCAACAATTTTATTGCCTATGGTAGCTTGGATAGCAATGGCAAATTGCTTTCTCGGAAGTAGACTTCTAAGCTTTTGAGCTAATTGCCTTCCTTTATAGTAGGCTGAGTCTTCATGAAGTATTGTTGATAATGCATCCACTGGCTCCCCATTAACTAATATATCAAGTTTTACTAAAGAACTTTTTCTATAACCGATAAATTCATAATCAAATGTTGCATATCCTCTTGTTTTAGATTTTAGCTGATCAAAGAAATCATAAAGGATTTCTGCTAGTGGAATTTCAAAAACTAACTTCACCCTTCTTCCGTCATTTGAATAAATCATATCTTTGTAAACAGCTCTTTTATCTCTTGCAATCTCCATTACATTTCCAATGTATTCATCGGGTGTAAATATTGTTGCTAGGACAAAAGGCTCCTCTATATGCTCTCTTTGCTTTCCTTCTGGCATACCTGTAGGATTATCAACCATTTTAATGCTTCCATCACTCATCAAAACCCTATAAGCTACTCCTGGCGCTGTTGCAATCAAATCAAGCTCATATTCTCTTTCTAGTCTTTCTTGTATAATTTCCATATGTAAAAGACCTAAGAAGCCACATCTGAATCCAAATCCTAGTGCTACAGAATTCTCAGGTTCAAATGTTAAGGCAGCATCATTGAGCTGCAATTTTTCAAGAGCATCTCTTAAATAATCATAATCCGCTCCTTGTGTAGGATACAATCCACAGAAAACCATAGGGGTAACCTTTTTGTATCCTGGAAGTGGTTTTTCTGCTCCATTAGGAAAGGAAGTTATTGTGTCACCCACTCGTACGTGATTAATATCTTTAGCGCCAGTTATTACATATCCTACCTGTCCAGCTCTTAAAGATTTTTTAACTTTCATAAGAGGTGTAAATACCCCTACTTCATCAACCTCTAAACGTTCTTTGCTAGCCATCATTTGAATTTTTTGTCGTGCTTCTATCCTGCCTTCAACTATTCTAACATATGCTATTACACCTCTATAAGCATCATAGTGTGAATCAAAAATCAAAGCTTTAAGAGGTTTGTCATCTAGCCCTGTTTCAGGTTCAGGAATTCGATTTACAACGGCCTCAATTACATCTTCAATTCCTATACCCATTTTTGCTGAAATTTCAATAGCATCATCTGGATCTAGTCCTATTTCATCGGCTATTTGCTCCTTAATCCTTTCAGGATCAGCTCCGGGCAAGTCTATTTTATTAATCACAGGTATTATTGTTAAGTCTTGTTCCAATGCAAGGTATAAGTTTGCTAAGGTTTGAGCTTCAATTCCTTGTGCTGCGTCTATGACTAAAATAGCCCCTTCGCAAGCTGCTAAACTTCTTGAAACTTCATAATTAAAGTCTACATGACCTGGGGTATCTATTAAGTTAAGCTGATAAGTGTTTCCATCTTTTGCTGTATATGACATATTAACAGCCTGCAGCTTAATCGTTATCCCTCTTTCTCTTTCTAAATCCATACTATCAAGTAACTGATCTTGCATCTCTCTATCTTCAATTGCACCAGTAAACTCAAGTATACGGTCTGCTAAAGTAGATTTTCCATGATCTATATGTGCGATAATACTAAAATTCCTAATCTGCTCCACCGTATTTCCAACTCTCTTTCGTCTTTTCTTATTTTTAACGCATTCTTAATACTAACATAAATTTTGGTTTATACAATATATATTCGCAAATATTTTTTCTTATTTTCTTTCATTTTACAATGTTTTATTAGGTTAATATTTATAGCGATCATATCCGCCATTCTCCATCAAACGTATCTTTTGATTTATGAAATGTATGTTTACGTTGCCATCTTATCATGCTATAATATGATGAGTATGGGAATGAAGTTCTCCCTTAGCATATGCTAAAACCGCTATTAAGCTGATGACTTCTGTGATTATTCGCAGAGCTCTTCAGTTTTTTTTGTTCTGCTTAAAGGAGAATTTATATGTTGATAAGTCTTGCATTGATATTTGGCTTTGGTATTTTATTTAGTACCATATTTTCAAAATTAAAGCTACCAGGGCTACTCGGAATGATTTTAGCGGGGATTATTATTGGTCCCTATGTTTTTGATTTGTTAGATGATTCTATATTAAGTATTTCTTCAGAGCTTAGAAGTATTGCGTTAATTGTAATCTTAATAAGGGCTGGCCTAAATATAAATATAGAGGCTTTGAAAAAAGTTGGTAGACCAGCGCTACTCATTAGTTTCTTACCTGCTACTATTGAGATGTTTGCAGTGACTATGATCGCACCTATTCTCTTTGGGATAAGCTACTTAGAAGCAGCTATTATGGGAGCTGTTGTAGCAGCTGTATCACCAGCTGTAGTAGTTCCGAGAATGATTAATCTGATTGAGTCTGGTCATGGTGAGAATAAAAGTATTCCTCAAATGATAATGGCTGGTGCATCAATTGACGATATTTATGTGATTATTGTATTTACTTCATTGCTTTCTATGTATGGTGGAAACGGATTCAGTCCAGTTAGCCTTCTTGCTATTCCAGTTGCGATTATAACTGGTCTTTTAGCAGGCATACTTGTTGGTTTATTATTAGTAAAGCTATTTGAAGTAACTAACTTTAACAGTATAACAAATGTGCTAATAATATTATCTGTCTCTTTTGCACTAGTTAGTGTAGAAAGCTATATTAGTCAATTTATACCCATATCAGCCTTGCTTTCAATAATGGCTTTAGGTGCAACTTTACTTAAAACTGGAAAAGAGCAATCGCACGACTTAATGCTAAAATTTAGAGATATTTGGTCTGCCTCTGAAATATTGTTATTTGTTTTGCTAGGTTCTGTAGTTGATATTAACTATTTATTAAAAGCAGGCCCACTTGCTGTATTGTTAATTCTAATAGCACTAGTTTTCAGAATTGCCGGCGTTAATCTCGCCTTACTAGGAACTAATCTTAATAACAAAGAAAAATTATTTTGTTCGCTAGCTTATTTACCAAAAGCTACTGTACAAGCAGCAATAGGCTCAATTCCACTTGCTTCAGGTGTGGCCTCAGGCAATATTATTTTAACAGTTGCTGCTTTAACTATAATAATTACCGCTCCACTTGGTGCTATAGGAGTTGACCTTAGCTATGACAAACTATTAGTACTCCCTAAAGAAGAAAGTGAAATTTTATTTGAGGAAATATAATTTTTTAATATACAAACAACTTAATTTGTGGTATAAATAGATGTGTTAAATTGTTAACAGTCCGCAAACCGTGTCTAATTTATTTTACTAGGTATTAGTTTGTTTGCAGCACTTCCCCGTAACTCTCATACGGGTGCAATGATGACTTGTATAATTAGTAAAAGGTTTGTACTTTATAATAATAAGACTAGGTATTTGGAGGTGAATTCGATGGCAAATAGTAAATCTGCAGCAAAGCGTGCAAGACAAACAGTTAAAAGAACTGCTCGCAACAAAGCTGTAAAGTCAAAACTAAGAACAGATGTTAAAAGATTTGAGACAGCAATAGTCAACGAAGACAAGGAATTAGCTCAAAGTGCACTTCACAGAGCAATCATAACTATTGATAAAGCTGTAACAAAAGGCGTTTTACACAAAAACAAAGCTGCTAGAACAAAATCTAGATTAACAAAAAGATTAAATGAATTAGCATAGCATTAAAGCCAAACATTATGTTTGGCTTTTTCTATTGTTTGCCTAAGACCCACAGTTCAAGTGCATATTTTGCATCTACTTGTCCTGTTTTCACATTTCTCTCTAAATCCCTTAGTGACTTTAGGCTTCTTTGTAATTCTTCTGTTTTAAAATTGTATGATTGATCTTGAAGTTTTTGTGCTACAAAATTTGGAACTCTAAGCTCCCTTCTCATCCTATCTAAACTAGCTTTCTCATTAATCAATAGCTTTGTATTATATATCAAGCGGATTTGCCTAATAATCATTGATAATATCCTAAGAGGAGGCTCACTGACGTTAAACAGCCTAACCAACTCTTTATATGCATCTTCTTTATTAAGCTGTCCAAGGGCATCTACACATCTAAAAATGCTTGATTCTATAGATGGAGAAACTATCTCTCTAACCTCGTCAATAGTTATTATCCCATCTGTGCCAGCCTTATATGCTGTTATTTTATCTAACTCATTATTCAAATCTCTCAGGGAATCTCCAGTAACAAGCAAAAACTCTTGTTCAACTTCCTTACTCATAATTAGCTCTCTTCTACGAAGCTCTCTTCTTAACCATTGATATTGTTCATTAGTAGTTAAAAATTTACTTTCTACAACTACTCCAACTTCATTAAGTTTTTTATAAAGTTTTGTTCTTTTGTCAGGCGAACCTTTCCCTACTAGTAAAAGTCTTGTCATACTTTTAGCTACTCCATCTATGTTATTTATAATTTCCTCTTGAATGTCTTTTTTCTTAAATGCCAAATCAAAGTCATCTAGTACAACCACTTTAGAATTAGCAAACATCGGAGGAGAATGAATCAACTGATACAAAGACTCGATATCCAAATCTTCAAGATTTGCTCTTATATAATTGAAATCATCAGGCATAAACTCATCCTTATATTTTTTAATTATCTCTTCCTTCAGTACCTCCTCTTGCCCATATAAATAAACTAGTTGTGGATAGTTGGTCTTTAATTGCCGCAATAAATCCATTGCTGTGATAGACAATCTATTTCCCCCTCTTCAGAATAATACTTTGTAATCTTAAATCTATCTTTATATTTGCTTATTAATATAGCACCATGTATGTCTGTTCTATAAAGGTCAATTCCTCTTTCATTATACCTTAAGATCACATCTTTAGAAGGAAAATTATTAAATAGATTACTGCCTGATGAGTTAATTGCAATCTTTGGTTGAACTAAATCTATAAATTCTTCTGACGAACTCGTTATACTTCCATGATGGGGCACTTTAAGAATATCTACATTCATATTATTAGTAGAATCCATAACGATAGCTTCTTCAGCATCCTTCTCTATATCTCCTGTAAATAAAACATATAGACCATCAATAAAGAATTTTATTACCAGAGAATTATCATTGCTATCTTCTTTACATCTATTCTTTTTTGGGAAAATAACCTCCATAGATAGATTTTTTGAAAGAATTTTATATTCTCCTTTTTCAGGGAAATATATCTCTATTTCTTTTTCATTGCACAAATCTAGTAATTCTTTCATTTCTTTAAGATTACGACTTTTTGCTTGCTCTGTCATATAAATTTTACTTACCTGAACTTCTTGAAGAAGACTTATGGCTCCAGCAAAGTGATCTTTATGTGCATGACTTATTATAATTATGTCTAGTTTCTTAATACCTTGCTGTCTCAAATATGGTAAAATAATTTGCTTACCAGCATCAAAACTATTATAAGCATCACCTACATCTACTAATACCTTTTGACCACATCTTGTAATTATTAATGCTGCGTCTCCATGTTTTACATCAAAAAAGACAATTTTTGTTTGGTGGATATTATTATTCACTACGACAATTGCAAAAACCATGATGATGCATATCATCGCTTTTATTCTCTTTTCCTTGTATACATAGTAATAAAGGAGAATAATAACTGCTAAATAAGCAAAAAACACAAGATTACTAAACTCTTTAATGAAGAATAATGACTTATTTATTGAAGAAAAATTATCTACTATAAAAATATGTAAATTCACTAATACTAATAAAGCTGGGTACATTATAAATCTTACAACAGGCATTAGTGCAAGAATGCTCAGTAGTATTATTGGTATAGTAAGTAAGCTAAGAGTTAAATTAGCTGGTATTGACATAAAGTTATACGTGTTAAATGAGTTTGCTATTATTGGCAAAGTGATTATTTGAACAGCAAAAACAATCCAAAAAGCCTTGATTACATTGCTTTTTGATAATTCTGCTAAGCTTTTTCCTAGTGTTAAAACAGCAAATGTTGCTCCAAATGAAAGCAATAACCCAGAGTTATTTAACCCATATGGGTTAAAAGATAATATCACTATAGCAGCTATGAATAACTTATTTAGATTATTCATTTTTCTTTTATCAAGTATTATTACTATACTAGCCATTATGCTTGCCCTAATAATAGAAAAATGCATTCCAACGATCATAGCAAAGAACCAAACAAAAGACAGTTCAATAATTTTCCTGTAAATATTCTTTAGGTAAATTGTAGATAATACTTTTCTAAATATCATTAGCACAATGGCTAAATGCAATCCAGACACAACCAAAAAATGTGAAACGCCTACCCTTTGATAATTATCTCTTAAGTCTTTATCTAAGCTTGATCTATCTCCTAACAGCATCGCCTTAACAAACGAGGCTTCCTTTTCAGGTAAGAAATTAATCCTGTTAAGAATCATATTTCTTGTACTGTAAATTTTTCTTATTAAACTGCTAGATTCTTTAGTGTAAAGAATTTCAATATCATAAGATAGTGCCACTATGCCAATGCTGAATAAGTAATCCTTTTGCGAAAATTGTCCTGGGTTTCGTGCTGATGTAGGATTTAGTATTTTGGCTTTTAGAGCCACATCATTCCATACATTACATTCCTCTAGCTCATCGTATATTCTTACTCTCAATGGACTTCTTATTATTTGGTTATCGAGTACATTCACTCTTATGTCAAAATAAGAGTCTTCTTGACTAACTATTCTGCCCGAAATAATATAATCTCCTGGATCAATTCTTTTTGGATAGGAGTATTGAGCTATAGTTGTTATTATTACTAGTAGAAGAAATATTTTTATCAAAATTAATTTTTGATCTCTCAATAAATAGCAAACAAGAGAAAATATAAAAATGAATAGTAGTATATAAAGTACTTCTTGATTTAATATAAAATTCAATAATGGTACAAAAAGAACAAATAGCAGTATAGCTAAATTATTCTTAGCCATACTGCTATATTTCAAAATTGCTTTACTAAACTGTTTCATCTTTCTTATCATAAAGCATCACAGCAAAAAAGGCTGTTAAAGGAATACAAATAATCAATCCAATACTTCCTGCTAATGCTCTAACAATCTCAGTAGCCATTAAGTCCATATTGAGTAATGTTCCTAGTGGCATTTCATATACTTTAAAAATCATTAATAACGGAAGTGATGCCCCTGCATATGCAAGAATAAGAGTATTTACCATCGTCCCCATTATGTCTTGGCCAATATTAAGCCCAGCTTTTAGCAACTCACCTTTTGTTATCTCTGGAGCTCGTTCTTTCACTTCATGCATTGAAGATGCAATTGACATTCCAACGTCCATAATAGCTCCTAAAGAGCCTATTATTATACTTGCGAGCAACAACCCTCTGAAGTCATAAACTACGTTTACAGGCGCATACATGAGCATTTGAGATTCTTGTAGACTCATGCCTGAAAGGTTTCCATAGCTGCTAAAGAAAGCCGCTAGTAATCCTCCTAGAATTATACCGCCTGCAGTTCCCAAGATAGCAACCATACTTTTTTTATTCAATCCCCCAACAATAATAAATGTAGTAATTATAGCGACAACTGATATTATTATACTCAAAAGTATTGGGTTACGACCTTCTATTGCTTGTGGAACTAGTACTAAAACTGTAAGGCCTATAGAGATGACTAAAGTAATTAGAGACCTTAAACCTTTCATCCTACCAATTACCAAAATCAAAAGCACAAATATGCCACCAAGAAGGTATATCATCGGCATTCTATAATGGTCTTCTATATATGTATCAGTTACTTGACCATTACTTAAATGAACAAGAAGAATTATTCTATCCCCAGGTTTTACATTTAGGTCCATACCAGGATTACCAGTCTTAGCATTTTCCACAGTATATTCTTGCCCTTTATATGGACCGCTTTCAGTAACTTTTACGCTTACATTTTCTATTGACTCAAAGTATACAGATTCACCAGCACCTGAATCTTCTACGCTAATAACTTCTGCTCTAACTTTGATTTCATTAAAGTCATCTCCATGAGCAAAAAGAGTTGAGGCTAGAACAATGATGGCTATAAGTGCTAAAAATATAAGCAACTTTTTCTTCTTAGTCATTTAGAACTCCCCTTGTCTGTAAATGCTTCATGCTTCCATATAAATCTAATAATCTTCCAAACTCTTCTTTATCATAAAAATCTAAATTATTACTTCCATATTCCTTTGCGACCTCAAGTGCATAAGTTGCAGCAAGCGCAATATCTACTTCATGACTAGCCCCTGTTGCACACCCTGCTACTGGTGTACTTGCTGTAATAGCCAGGCCAACAACTGGAACATCCGTTGCCGTTGCTGGTTGTAAAATGCTATTTACATGATATAAATTATTGCTATATGGAGTAATATCTTGCGTGCTTAGTGGTAATACGACACAACTAGAACCACATACTTGCTCATATAAATTAACTAAGTCTGGACTTATTGGGAGAATATATCCCGCCTTCACCGTTGGCGATATCGCAATGCCCTTATGGTTAACAATTTTATTACCTTTTGTTGTATCAATCGAAATAATTGCATCCATCTCATCCGAAATCTCATGCTTATTCATTGTTTCCATATCAACAGGTGAGTTCATAAATGGTACTGGTTTGTGTGGCTTCACAGGCGCATTAGGACAAATATGTGTTCTAATTATCACATCACCCTCTAAAAGATCTCCATTATTACTCGCCCTTACAAGCTTAAGAGCGGCTGCCAGTGCAGCTAGTGCTCCATCACCATCAGAAACAAATCCAATTCTTTCTGGCCTAGCACCTATACCTCCTAGTCTACCGATTATTCCTAAAGTGCTAGCACTTCCACCATTTGACTTGCCATTAAAACCTTTGATTTTTATTGATATAAAGTCTGTACTTCCTTGACTTCCTGTTACTGAATACACATTGACATTTTCTGCTCCTTCACATAAAAAGTATTCTCTTACGATATCTCCAGTTACTTTTGCTGAATCTAGTAATGGAAATAAATCTAGAACTTCTTTCAATAACATACTATGCCTCCTCAATTTGCAACAATACTAGACTCTATTTTATCATATATAGCAGGGCCAATCCCACTTACTTTTAAAATATCCTCTTTTGACTTGAATAACCCATTTTTATCTCTATATGATATTATAGCTTTTGCTTTTGCTTCCCCTATGCCTTCTAACGATGTTAAATCATTAATATTTGCTCTGTTTATATTAATTAGTGATGAAAAACTAGCTTCAATGTTTAATTCATCACTACTAAATGGTACATAAATAACATCACCATCTATAACACTTCTTACTAAATTAACCGAGGATCTATTTGCATCCTCTAAAAAACCTCCTGCTAAATCTACCACATCAAATACCCTTACATAGCTACTAAACTCGTACACACCTGGATTAGCAATAGCCCCTTCAATTTGTACAAAAATGGATATTTCATCTGCTTCAAAAGATTCTTCGTTACTCTGATTTATCTCGTTTACTTTAATTTCTAAGCTTTTGACTAACGCTTGATAACTTGAAATTTCTCTAAAGAGATATAAGTTAAATGTAATACTAATCAATAGAATTAACCAAACAACTTTTTCATTTAAATATATATCCTTGTAAACTCTCATACTACACCACCTTAGCGGCTATTTTAGCACACCTCATAAATTGAAACTATTGCTGACTTACTAACTATTAATTTTTTGACTCAATTTTCACATTTAATAATTTAGATTTATAAGCATACGCTGGTATAGAAAAAGAGACCCAAATTTAACATTGGGCCTCTTTACTTATGTGTAAAACTTACACTTATTTAGTTATCAAGTTCCACCTGCAGGAGGCGTTGGCTCTGGTTCCGGTTCTGGTGTTGGTGTTGGTGCTGGTGTCGGTGTTGGCGTCGGTGTTGGTGCTGGAGCTGGAGCTGGTGTTGGTTCTGGCTCTGGCTCTGGCTCTGGCTCTGGATACACTACTGGATCTGGCTCATCTGCTGTAAAAGTTGGATACTCGCCTCTTCCAATCCATCCAGCATTCTTACCAAAGTAATGATTAACGACTTTATGACCGGAAATAGCTAAAGGTGCAACTACACGAGTTGCTGATTGCCCCGATCCTCATGAGCTTACTAGTGCTCTGTCGGTATTAGCTTTGATAATTCCTCTTGTGCTTACTGCAGCAGCATACTCTTCCCAATCTGGCATATGAACAGAGAAAGGAATTCTTGTATCAGTATAACTGGCTTCACTTAATCTATCCATTAAGAAGTAAGCATCTGGGTCTGAATATAAGCCTTCATATAAATCATCATAATGAATATAGTGATTATTAAAGTCTTCTGCAGTTGGACCTGCAGCTGCAAAAAACTTAGCTACAGCATTCCACATAATTTCTTCAAGCTCATCTGCAGGCTCACTTACGATTTCTAAGTCAGCTAAAGATAAACCTTCGCCTTCTTCTAAATAATCCTCATTAGTAAAAGTTGCAATTCCACTGCTCATGCTTCCTACTAATTCAAATCCTGCTAAATATAAAGCAGTTGCTACTAATCCTGAATCTTGTCCATAAGAACTAATTACAGCTATTCTCATGTCTTTTGGCAACTTATCCATATGCTCTGCTAGATCTTGAAACTCCATATGATATGAACCAATAATATGACTGGTTTCATACTCTTCTTTGTTTCTAACATCTAGTATAAATAAATCATCTGCTTCTTCTTCCAATTCAGTCTCAATTCCAGTTGCTCTAAAAGAAAGCATAGGATTAGTTTCAGCCAACCCAGCTAAAAACTCGGATGTTACTAAACGTACATGTTTCATTTCTGGGCTTATAATATCTATATCACGATACTCTTTGTGCCATACAACATCATAACCAAAAACGTCACTAATAAATCTTAAAGGTACTAAAGTCCTAAAATCCTCTACTATTGCTGGTGCATCTAACTCAACTTCTTCTCCATTTACAATAGCAATTTTAGAGTCTATTACTAACTTAACAACTGTATCACCTTTCGTCCCTGTTGCTTCTTTTAAAGCTTCATTCCAACCCACAGTTGCACCTAAGTCTTCAAAAATTGCCCTCATCGGTACTAATGTTCTAGAGTCTACTATCATTGGTGGAACATCAAATTCAACATCATCTCCATCAATATTCACCGTTATAACATTCGCTAAACCAGTTATCATAGTTGATATCACTAAAGCTAATGCTAATGTTAAAGCTACTAAACGTTTACTCACAAAATCTCTCCCTTCACATTTTTGAACCTAATTGAAACATAAAACCAGCACAACTGCTCCAAAGCTCACCTCCATTTCTTTTATACTACATTGCTTATATAATTATATTATTATATTCTAAAAATTAGTTTATCATAATTTAATACGCTAATCAATTAATTAATTAATGCAAGTTATAAGACTTTAGATACTTTTAAACAAAAAAGAGCCTTAGCATTTCGAAAAAGCTAAGGCTCTTATGATTTAACTTATATATCCTGCTGTTTTTAGTATTTCTTCTGCTTTCTCATGGTCTTCTGGCGCTACTAAAACAACTGGGCCAGTACATCCCATACCTGTTTCAGCGTAAATGCCAGCTTTCCATACAGCTTTTGCAGCATCATCTAAGTCAAGGATTTCAATTCCAGGAATCTCTTCTGTTACAGATTTCTTAGGAGGAATCGCAACTTCTTCCTCTTCAACTGCTGCTTTTTTAACTTCAATAACAGTGTCAAGTCCTGCTTTTTTTGCTGCAGCGAATTCAGATTTTGCAACACTGCATAAGCTACCTTTTGCTACTTCAGCTGCATAACTAATTGCATTAGCTGCTACTGGTGCTCCAGAAGCTCTTGATAAAATCATAATAATTCTATCATAATCTGATCCTACACCTGGGCCATAGCCATAGCCACTTGCCTCATAGCTACCACCAGTTGTATATGAAGAAAACATTTTCATCATTACATTGCCTGTTAATGAGTCCATAACCATTACATCTGGCGTTGCAGCTAATAAATCATTACCTCTCATTACTGCACCACCATCTGATCTCATAGACTCTGTAAAGCTAAACTCATAGCCAGCATCTTTTAGTTTTATCAAAGCTCTCTCTACTGCTCTTGCACCTTCAACATTTAAAATTCCTACTTTAGGTTCTTTAATTCCACATGCTTTAGCTGTAGCTATACCACTTATTGCATTTCTTACCATAGCTTCAACACGGTCAGTAGCTGAAGTTCCAGTAGTATTTGCTATAATGAGGTCTTTACCATTAGCTGGCGCTATAACTTTACCAACAGTAGAAACACCTATTGGGAAACTATAATGCATCGTTACACAAGCTGCTATTTCCTTACTATCTAAGAGCTCCTCCATTAATTTATGTTGCTCTTCTTCAGTATTAGCTTCATAGATTTTGAGCTCTGTATCCATTTTTGGACCTACACATACAACTTCAATATCTTGATTCTGTCTTTGTGCTAACTCTGCTCCTTTAAGTAACTCCTCAGCTCCATGCTCAGAACCTAAAAGAGTAATGCCTACTTTTATCTTCTCACCAAAACTACCAGTTTCAATAGCATCAGCGACATCAAACAATACGTCTTTGAGTAGTTCTTTGATTGCTTTATTAGACATTCAAAAACACCCCTGTCTTATTCTTTATCTTCAACTAAGCTTTCACCTAGTTTGCGCATAGATTCTGCTATCAAAGAACGAACTTCATCTTTAGAGAAAGAACTTTCTTCTACGATACCAGGATTCTTTTCAATTATAAATGAAACACCATCAAATAAGTTTGTCATTCTAGCTAAGAAAAGACTACCCTTACCAACGATCATAGCTCTGTTTATCTCACCATTCATAATAGCTTCTCTTGCAAATCCTACATAAGGAACACCAGAAGGGATATGTCCTTGTGTTAAAGCCCAACCTGGCATACCATGCTTTTTAACAAAGTTTAATAGCTCTGTTCTTTCAATATCGCCTCTCTTAACACCCAGAGCAGCAATCATTTTATAATTAGCTTCTGGAACATCTCCTGCTCCAGCTGGTTTTGTAATCTCAGGATTTTGCATTTCCACAGAATACTTATCTATGTCTGTAATCTTTAAGCCAATTTTATCTAGTGGATTTGTGATAATAGCAGTAGTGACTGCTTGTGGTGATGAGCCAGATCCAATATTATGTTTACCAACTGCATCGGTTCTCACATATGGACTAACACCATCATCTTCACTAACTAAAATAGCGAAAGCACCAATTGCATTCTCAAGTACAGGAACACCTTTTTTAATATGATCTTTTGAGTTCATACCAAGTTTCGCTGTAGCTCCACCTGCGACAACTACAACATTTTTGTGGATACCTGAAGCAACTAATGCACTTGCATTAATAACGCCATGAGTTGGAGCAGCACAGAACGCTCTTGTATCTGAACCTGTTGCATTCTTAAGTCCTGCTATTTCACCGACAGCTTTAGCGAAGTTTCCACCACCACGCTGGTTCATATCACCACACGCTTCTTCTGATGTCTCAATAATATAGTCTATGCTTAGTGGATCTATGTCATTCTTATCAAGTAAGTTCTTTAGTGCTACAACTCCTGATGCTTTTACAACGATGTTTTCAAACATTATATGAGAGTTTAAGTTTGGATCTGAGTCGTGTGCTTGCTTTACACATCCAACTAATTTGCCTTCATACATAATTGGGTCTGCTGTGTGATTTTCTACTCTAGGATGAATCTTTTCTAAGTCATGACCTTGTCCAATTGTTTGGATTTCTTCAGCACTAAACATTCCGTGCTCTTCTAATGCTTTTTTAGCATGAGCTGCAAACTCTGTTTCTAGCATAACTGAGTCAAAAGAGTCACAAATCTTCATTACCCCAATGAACTCATCAAGGCGCATTATCTCACCCATTTTACCTTGGCGATTAGCATTCTCCATACCATTTTCATACCATGGTTTTGGCATTTCATTTAATTGCTCTGGAGTAATGTTTCCTATATAACATTGGTTTGGCGGGTATGCCACTGTTTCTTCAAAATTTTGTACATGTTGCGGAATATCCTTTAGTAATTGTGCATTAGGATCTTTAGCTGCTTCTGCAGTTAAAGTTGTTCCATGAGTAGTAATCATATCATTTGCGTGTATTAGAGCATATCCTGCTCCTTTAATGACTGCTTTAGGCATTTCATCTACCTCCATTTAATTCTTTTATATAGATAAAGGGTAGTGCCTCCACCACCCTTTACAGTTATATTCTATTCAAATACTTGTTGACCAGAAACTTCTGTTTCTAGAGCTTCTAAAGCTTTTTCAACTAATTTTCTTCTTAATTTTTTCTCATCTTCTAAAGAAAGTTTTGGGTTTCCTAGTGGATGAGGAATAGCTACAGTTGGTACTATTCTATTAGCTCCTACTGTTACAGATATTGGAACAACAGTACACATGTGAACTACAGGAATTCCAGCACGCTCGATTTCCTTAACCATCGTTGCACCGCAACGAGTACAAGTTCCTCAAGTACTTGTTAAAATTACTGCGTCAACGCCATCTGCCAATAACTCTTTTGAGAACTCAGCGGCAAAAGCCTTTGAACTAGCAACAGCAGTACCGTTTCCAACTGTTGTGTAGAAATAACGGTGTAACTCTCCAATTACGCCTTCTTTCTCCATATCTCTTAATACATCAACTGGGATAACTCTATCAGGCTCTGCATCAGCATATGTTGGATCATATCCACCATGAGCTGTTTCATGATCAGCTTCTGACAATTTGTCAAAACCAGAAATGTCATATTTACCATACTTAGAAGCTGAAGATGCTTCAATTTTATCTGGGTTACCTTTTGGTACAATACCACCTGATGTAACAATAGCAATTTTAGCATTACTCATGTCTTTAATAGCTGGATTAGGATCTACTCTATCAAAGTCAGGCATTGGGAACTCAGTTTCGAACTCTTCACCTTTAAGTTTTTTGATTAACATATCAACTGCACGTTTAGAACCGCGCTCACTTACAAAAACATTCTTTCTAAGTCCTCTTGGCATATAGCCTTCTTCTTTAGGTGTACCCATTGGTTCACCTGAAAGAACTTTAAGAGTTAGGTTAATCATTTGTGGTAAAGCTTTACGCATACCAGCAGCACTGTTAACAGTCTCTACCATATATGCATAGTTTTTATACATATCAACACCAGGATTCTCAGGATACATACCTGAAATTACTGGAATATTTAACTCTTCTGATACAGCTTTAGCAACTGCACCACACGCAACACCATAGCGACCAGCATTAAATGCAGGTCCTGCGATAACGATGTCAGGATTAAAAGAAGCAATTAATTCAACAACTTCTTTTGCAGCAGATTCAACATTCTCACCAAAGTATGTGTCACCACATATTACTGTTCCAACTACTTCAGCCTTATCTTTTAATAAGTTTTTAGCACCTGCTGCTGGACCAATACCACCTTCATGCTTCTGTGGTGGAATATCAGCCTTATCCTCACTGCCGATTTGACCGAAAAACTGGTTTAAATACCAGACTATTCTGCTTTTAGCGGCCATTTGTATTCCTCCCTTCACGTTACATATGCCTTTAGCATATGTTGGACTACTATTTATTATATTTACTCCCGTTGTCGCGGAAACTCTTTACTTCTTCAACGATCTCATCTACTTCAAGAACCATTTCCATCATACTAATTTGCTCATCCCATACAGTTTCGTCTACATGGTCTTTAAGCTCAAAAATGTGATATACACCAAGTCCTAACTCAACACCAGCTAAAGGTCCTGCAAAAGTTGGGTCGCCAACTGTTACTGTTTCAGCTGCTAGACCAGAAGCTTCTGCTTCTGCTCCACCTAATAATACGATAATGTTTTCTGCTCCGTGCTCCTCAACGAGGGCGTTAATGCGAGACTGGTTTTCCAAGTCCATCGCACCTGCGGCTGTTCAGACAAAACATTCTGTTGTTGAGAATACTACTTCTGCTCCCATAGATTTGATACATTCTTCAATTGCTCCGCCAGGAATACCATCGCGGTCACCTAGGATTGCATATTTTTTTGTTTTGAAATCCATAATAATCCTCCTATTTTTTTATTATTAATACTCTCTTGCTGTCAACTTGTTAAATCCAAGTTCGTTTGTAGCACCTGTAATAGCTTGAATCTCTACTACAATACTACCATCTTCTTTTAAGCTTCCGTCAAATCCACCAGCAATTTTATCTGCAGGTTTACTATTTCCAATAAGCCTGTCCATTGGTGGCAATTCGATTACTTCGTTAGCGTTACCAGCAGTTACTACTGCATCTGCTAATGGGCTTGAATCAGCTAAAGACTGAGAAGCTCCATCTCTACCAGCATATTCGTCAGTTAATAATACTGTCTTAACACCTAACTTTTCGATTCTATTACAGTTCATAATAAGGTCAGCATCTGGGTTTCCGAATCCTTCTTCTGAAACAACAGCACCATCTGGGCCTAAGAATTCTACTAATTTTGCTACCATACTTGATGAACGATTCTTGTCTGCTAATGTAACGTTCTCGTTAGTTACAATACATCCTAAGAAACAAATTTCTTTACCATGCTTCTCTAACAAGTCATAAATAACTGGACTGTTTAAGTGATGGAAAGATGTGTTTTTATCACATGCTGATACACAGTTACCACTAACAATTGCGCCATCCATAGCTTCTGTTGGATACATAATTGTTGGCACCATTTCTTTAACATCAATACCATAATAGTATGTATCATGCATAAGTCCTTGACTTTGTAGCATATAAACATAAACTACTTTTGGTAAATCTGGATATTTAGCTACATTTTCTAATAATGGAGCTACTTCATATTCTTTAACTTCGTCTGGCTCAATATTTCTACCAGCTTCGCCTAAGTATGTTGCAGCTTTTAATCCCATTAAGCGTAAAGCAGCTTCATGTTGATGCTTTTCTAACCCAGCTTTTGGATCAGCTAAGATTACAATGTTGTTTGTGTGTGCAAATGGTGTGTATTCTGCACCCGGGCCTGTCATATCGATAATACCTTCTTGAAAACCGACAACTTCACCCGCAGTTACTACTGCAGCACCTTTAAGTACATGTGTACGACCTGAACCAACTTGTTCTTCATTGCCAATAAATCCTGGGAAAATTCCACCTGGTCCATCAACTTTGACTCTTGGCTCAATAACATCTTTGACTGGCATAATCCTAATAGACTCACCAGGTCTTGCTAACTCTAATTCCACTTTTGCCAACCGATCGTCATCGCTTAAGTGAGCGATAAGTTCTTCCTTGTTGACATACAGCGTATGGTTTTTCACTTCAGTTGTGTCTCCAAATTGAACATCGTTAATTTGGATGTAACCTAATTCCAAACGCATGAATTGTCACCTCCTGTATTCCACATTAATTACTTTGCTATACTGTTTTTTTATTAACCCAGTAACTCGTTGATTTTTTCTTCAACTGCTTCTGGAGTAATGTCTCCTGTTAACTCTGCTTTTTTCTCTCCATTGTGATAAAAAGCTACAACTGGTAATCCCATAACTTTTTGTCCGATAGCTACTCTACGAGCTTTTGTGATATCTAATTCACAAAATTTCATATCGTCTCCATACTTTTCACCTAATTGTTCAACGTGAGGCTTAAGCTCTTTGCAAGGCTCACATTTAGGACTCCAATAGTCTACTAACACCCAACCTTGTGCTTCTAATACTTCTGCATCGAAATTGTTGCGATCCAATGATAACATAAATAGTCCTCCTTCCAGTTTAGCTTAGTTTAGTTCTTTTACTTTATTTACTAAAGCTTCTGTAGTGATGGTCTCTCCTACCATCTTTTCAACTACTTCACCTTTGTTAAATACTGTTACTGTTGGAACTTCTACTATTTCAAATCTAGTTGAAATTCTCTTGTTTCTATACATATCAATTTTAACTAACTTTACTGCTTCTCCAAGTTCTTTAACTGCAGCTTCAATTTTTGGCATAGCAGCCATGCTTGCTTCACTTGCAGGACTCCAAAAAGCTACAATTACTGGTGTTTCAACATCAACTACATCTTCAATAAATCCTTCTTCTTCATGGATATATTTCTCAGCTAAAACTGCTGCTGTTGCACCATCACCAGCTGCTGTTACAACTTGTCTTAAATATTTTTGACGGCAATCGCCCACAACAAATACTCCATCAACATTTGATTCCATTGTTTGTGGATCTACAATTGCATAACCATAATCGTCAACATTTATAACATCTGCAAAGACTTTTGTTCTTGGCACTGTACCTACGAAAACAAAAACACCGTTTGTATCCATTCTATTAACTTCATTTGTGTTAATATTTTTGATATCTACCCATTCAACAATGCCGTCTCCGCCAATTTCTGAAATTGTAGAGTTCCAAACCCACCTAAGTTTTTCATGCTTGAATGCTTTATCTGCAACTACTGGAGTAGCATCAACTTTGCCTTCTTCATGGATTACAATAATTGTAACTGTTTCAGCAAACTTAGCTAAAAACATTGCTTCTTCTATAGCAGCGTCACCATTACCAAGAACCACTACGTCTAGTTCTTCAAAGAAGTCAGCATCACATGTAGCGCAATATGATACGCCTCTTCCTCTAAATTCTCTTTCACCAGGAATTCCAAGTATTCTTGGCTCAGCACCAGTTGCAATTATCACTGATTTAGCTTTATACTCACTATTTCTACCTTTGATAGTTTTAACAAAGCCATTAGCATCTAAACCTTGTACATCATCACGAACAAACTCTGTACCAAATTTTTCAGCATGTTTTTTCATGTTGTCAGTCAATTGAGGACCTGTAGTATGCTCTGTTCCTGGCCAGTTCTCGATTTCTTCTGTAGTAGCTGCTTGTCCACCTACTTGGCCCTTCTCAATTACTACTGTGTCTAATTTCCCTCTTGACGCATATAAAGCTGCTGTCAGTCCACCAGGACCTCCACCGATTATTGCTACATCATAAACTTTTGACATGTTCATACTCCTCCTGTTAATAATTTTTTAAACTCTTAATTGCACTATCTATCAAGGACTTGTCTACTAATTGAAAATCCTTTTTTATACTGTCCGACCAATCCTTCAATCCCTTATCGCTTAGCATCTTTTTCGTAACTTCAATTGCTCTTTCAATAGCCATTAATGATTCATGATCCAGTCCTGTTGCTTTTCTTACTACTACTGTTCTGTAAGGGTTACTGTTAGGCTTAACTGATCCTGCTAGCGGATGTGTAACAAGTTTATATCCTTGATGAATTAAGTCTCTTGTTTTGAAAAGCACTTTCAAGTACTCTCCTTCTATGACTAAAACATCTTTGAATCCTTCAATTACCATCGGATTATTGCTAATTATTTTTATCACACAATCACTCCTAAATTAGAAAAAGACAAAATAGCATAGTACCTATGCCACTCTGTCTTTTAACCTGAGAGATTATCTCCTTCGGTGTTGCCTAATGCAACTCTCCAGAGGGCTGTCGCCAAATAGTCCTTTTGCCTGAGAGTTTCTGATTAGATTGGTATTGCCTAATCATTGCTCCTTCGGCGCTTCATTTAAGAAGTCTCTCCCACTTGATTCATCCAGCCTTTATTCTTCTATATAATTGTTACTTACCTACCGTATTCACTTGCAACTACATTCTATACAAAAACTGTGCACCTTGCAAGGTCAAATGTGGTAAAAATTTATCTATTTCATTTAAATATTTATGTAAGACATTTCCGATTCCACCTGTTAGCACTACATACAGGTCACCTTGCTCTTTTTTGACCTTTTGAATCAATCCATCTACTAGTGAACAATACCCAAAAAATATTCCGGCTTGCATACAAGGCACTGTAGAATTGTTAATTATCTTCTCTG
>Ga0334895_1001216_pt1 | contig 27533 bp, 26 predicted proteins | sample GraSluR3_MG_7_FD_207229 | JGI IMG/M metagenome (GOLD analysis project Ga0334895, IMG submission 207229) | Sludge microbial communities from methane-producing bioreactor in Wageningen University, Netherlands - Granular Sludge_31_05-R3 | ecosystem: Engineered > Bioreactor > Anaerobic >... | reverse complement strand
TTATCCTGAAATATTCGTCCTCATTGCGGGCGAGTCCGCGTTTTATGAACTCCTTGTCCACGGCAAAACGGCTGTCCGTCATATCGAAATAGGCATAAAACAGCGAACCAACTTCGTGGCCGGAGGCAGAAAGTTCCCGTACGGCATCTGGATGCCGGCGCATAAACTCTCCGTTTACAAAAAAGGTCCCCCGAATACCATAATCCTTGAGGGTATGCAGGACCCGGGTCAGTCCCTCTATTGAGTCTATGGCGTTGAAAACAAGAGAAACTTCTCTGCGCCTGATCCGGGAGCCGTGGCTAAAGTTGGTAAAATCAAGCTCTTCCTCCTTGTCAGGAAAGGGATCGTAGCGTTTTTCCGGGTAGCGAAAAAGGGATTCGGTAACCAGACCATGCAAATCCCGCACCATGACGGTATTCCGGTAGGGCCCGCCGCGCCTGTTCTCCACGTATACCCGATAGTTCGCCGTGGCCACATTGACCGGGACAATCTCTTTATTTCCGGCTGCTGTCCAGGCCTCGTCGACACGGTCCAGGGGAGACCCGTCATGCGTGAGGACACGAATTGCGCCTTCCGGGGAGAAGCCCGCGGTATCATGCTGGGAAAGGGAAATACCAGTAGAGCTTCCATTATCAAAATCGTAAAGTCTGGTCTCGTAGGCACCTGCTATAATCAGTTGGGTGTCGCTGCGCCACAGAACATGGAGCGGTCTGTTGTACCTGACGGATCGGAGAGTGTTGAAGGAATAGTAGTTCCGTATATCTACCCGGTCCGGAAGGAGAAGGGCGCAGGATTCGCCTTTCGGGGAGAGAACCATGTTCTCCACCTCATCGATATCGACCCGGCTGAAACGGGTATCGCCTGCGGAAAGGTTAAGCCGGAAAAGCCGTGACTGGTCGCTCCCTTCGACCAGTCCGTCGGTAAGCAGGGTAATGATGTCGCCGGAGGACCAGAGAACCTTTTTGACGATAGCGTTTCGGGGCAGGTAAAGATACGGCAACGTCGAGGCGTCCCCCGTACTGATATAGTCATCGGGAGAGAGGGGATAGAGAAAGATGTTCTGTCCTCCCTTGTTCAGCAGAATCTTCGAGCCCTCCGGAGATACCCAGAAACTGTCGAAGACCGGATCAAATTCAAAAGGAATCTTTCCTGCAATATGACCGACCTCGAACAGTCCGGTATAGATAGAACGGGTAAAGAATTCGGGACTCAAAACCTGATAGACAAGGTTACCTGTTACGTAGTACAAGTCACTCTTTCCCGCCCAGCGAATACTGGAGAGCCCCCCTTTTCCCAGAGCCCGGAAGCTTTCATCAATGACCCTGTCCCCCATCAACTGGTCTATGGAGAAATAGTGAAGAACTCCTCCTTTCTGATATACAAAATATCGTGAGTTCGGAGCCCAGGAGGCGTTGGGACTGTCCAGTACCATTTCGACCCTGCGGGAGATCAGATATTCCTGTTCCCGGCCCAGGTGATACAGCATCAGGTCCGCATAACCGTGGCTCGTTGAAATTAGATAGAGCAGGTAGCGGCCGTCAGGCGAGGTCCCGATGGTATTTATTTTCCCTGTCTGTATTTCTGTGCCGTTTACGAAGGCATTAAAGGTACTGAGAGGACGCATGTTCCCGAGGGAGTCGTCGCTGCGGAATACCCCGAAACGGTTCTGGATCTGAAGGCTCTCTCCACCGTTAATCAGGGCCACCTGCTCCGGGAAAAAAGTGAGCTGCCTCATGTGCCCGGTGGACAGATCGGCCTGGAAGAGGGTTGAATAGCTGCCAAAACTCGGGGAAGCTGCATCGGCTTTAAACAGCAGGATGTCGTCAGAGGAGAGCCGCAGATCCGAGAAGCTCACTTCTCCAAACAAGGTTGCCATGAGGAGCGACAGGAGAAGCAGAATAATGGAATACCTGTACTTCATATCTTTTTCATTGTCGGCATACGCATGCCAAATCGTTACAGCAGTTCCGCCGCCAGTTCCGCCAGGGCACTGCGCTCCGATTTATCCAGGGTTACATGGCCAAAGAGGGGCTGCCCCTTCATGGCCTCCACCAGGTAGGTCAGTCCGTTGGAGCTGGAATCCAGGTAGGGACTGTCAATCTGGTAGGGATCTCCTGTCAAAACCACCTTGGTTCCCTCCCCTGCCCGGCTGACGATCGTCTTGATCTCATGGGGTGAAAGGTTCTGGGCCTCATCAATGATGATGTACTGGTCCGGCAGGGATCTTCCCCGGATATAGGTCAGAGCCTCCAGTTCCAGAAGATTGTTATTAAGGAGGGAATCCACACTCTTGATGTTCTGCTTTTTATACACCGAAAGAATATATTCCAGGTTATCAAATAGAGGCTGCATCCAGTGGGAGATCTTCTCGTTTTTAGCTCCCGGCAGATACCCGATGTCTTTCCCCATGGGAACTACCGGCCGGCTTACAAGGACCCGTTTGTAGGCAGTCTGCTCCAGAACCTGGGAGAGTCCGGCTGCGATGGCCAGCAGAGTTTTTCCGGTTCCTGCCTTGCCCACCAGACTCACCAGCCGGATATCCGGATCCTGCAGCAGCTCCAGAGCCATGCGCTGTTTTTCGTTCAGGGGAACAATACCGCTGACAGCCTCCATTTCTCCAAGAATAGGCTGCACCATACCGTCCCGATGCTGACCGAGTATCCGGGTCTCGCTTTTTGGATGTCCGGCAAGGACAAACTCATTGGTAAAGAGCTTCTGCTCCCAGGGAACGCGTTCCCCCTGCTGCAGCTGTTCAAGGATATCCATGGAGGTCTCAACCTCTCGCCATCCGGGGTATAGTTCCAGAATATTGACTTTCTGGCGCTCATAGTCCACTGCTTTCAAACCCAAAGCCGTGGCCTTTACCCTGGCGTTTATATCCTTGGAGACAAAGAAGACCTTTTTCCCTTCGCTCTTCAGGGACATTGCCGTCAGGAGTATTTTGTTATCCACCTTCTCACGGCTGAGATCCGCGGGAATCTTGTTGGCCTGGGCAAAGGAAACTTTCAGAATAATCCCGTCCCCGACCTTGGCCCCTTTGTTCAGATCTCCGTGTTTTCCTACCTCGTCCAGAAAGCGTATGGCCTGACGAGCGTTGCGCCCTTTTTCATCACTGAAGGTTTTCAGCTTGTCCAGTTCCTCAAGAACCCAGAGGGGAACCACCACTTCGTTATCACGAAAAGAGAGTATGCAATCCGGTTTATGAATGAATACATTGGTGTCGATGACAAAGGTCTTCATATCATCCCTGGCCATGGGTACTCCTTTTTACAGTCTCTACAGTTCGTCGGACAGGGCATGTATCCACCCCTCGATTGCAGCAGAGTGAAGGTCAAAGGCTTCGAGTCTACCGGCAATCTCAACAAGACAAAGCTCCTTCCCGTCAGGGATTACAGCCAGGGAATAAACATATTCCTCCTGTCCATAGGGAAGCAGCCAGCGAACCATAAAGCCTTTCTGGCCGGTTCTGCCGAGACGAGTTACATTTCCACGCTGTTCATAGCCCGATTCGACCAGATGCTGTATCACCGCGGACTGCCAGAACGAGAGCCCCATGACAGGTTCGGGTTTAAGTACCCTGACCCGGATACGGACCCCATCCGGGGATACTGCACGAAAAAGCCGGGAATCCCGGTAAACGGAAAAACCCTCCGGTCCCTCATTCACGGGACCAAAGCGGGGCAGCCAGCTAAAACGCCGCTTTCGAGGTTCGTCCTCCATAAAGGAGTAAAAATCCAGGCTGTTTATCCAGGCAAAGCTGGACACTTTTCCACTGCCGGGAAAATGCCCCTGGCTTCGCAGATTCAGATGAACTACGGCAAAGCGGATACTGTCTTTCAGCCGGTTTATCTGTACACGAAGCCGCTCTATCTCGCCGATAAGATCGCGTATCTCCCGCTCAATGGCCAGGGTCCCGGAAAAATCAGCTCCCCCCAGGAACTCCAGATTCCTGGACAGGACCTCCTCCCGTGATGCGAGGGATGCTTCGGCTCTGTGCAGCTCTTCGCTTACATCAGAAGCAATCAGGGTATAATCCTGAAGTTCCTCGCCAAAACCTTTGAGCCGCTCCTGTATACCTTCGAGCATCCCCGAGGGAATGCGTCCTTCCACATATTCTCCGTGACGGGCAGTAAAGTAACCTCCCGAGGAGTCAAACCAGTCCACGATACGGTCACCTGCGATATCCGAATCATAGACCACCAGACGCGCTTCTACATAATAGGAAACTGAAGCATCGGTTGTGCTGTCGGTAAAGGAGAGGGGCGAAACAAGCAGAAACAGAAAAACAAGGATTCCCGATATACCGATTCGTCCCTTCACGGCAGTGCCTCCGTAAGCGCAGTACGGAAGCGTTCCACCAAAACAGGAGAATCACTTTCCGGAAAAACCCCTTCAGCAATGTAGAGCTCTCCTTTACGAGGCACCGCGTAAACCTCATAGTGAAATCCCGGACTGCCGGGAATACGGCAGCTTACCCCATAGATCGGTTCGTTCCCCTGTAGTTCCATGGGGACGACCTCGGCAAAAAGAGGCGTAAGATAGTAGAGCATGCTTTTCTGCCAGAACAGGGCATCCCCGTCCGGTTCATTCGAGAGGCTTCCGAGCCTCACAATGGAACTCCCTGCACTTTCGGCATAGAAGGCTTCCCCTTCGGGGGGGTCTTTAAACACCGCGAAATCGGCGCCCAGATCGAGGGGGACGCGCTTTTTCAGCTGCGGCAGGGTAACGGCGAAAGGGTTCAGCTCCCGCATCCAGGGAAAAGGTATCCTTTCCCTGACCGCCCCCGCAGAAGCAGTACGGGACTTCAGAGCAACGCTTACCCTGGAGTAGGCGATCCGGGATTGCAGAGTCGCAAGCTGTGCCTCATGGGCCTCGATGGTTTCTGTCAGACGCCGGATTTCCCGCAGGATCTTCAGGCGCTCATCCGTATCTTCAGTTTTTTCAAGCAGCAGATAGAGTCTCTCCCTGGCATCCCGGGCAAGACGCAGCCGCGTCTGTGTATCTGCAAGACGGTCGCTTACATCGAAAGCATCGATGCGTTTGTCAAGGACCTTTCCCACGGACGCCAGGTCCCGGAGAAAGCCCAGAAAGTTATCCGCCGGCACCCGTACGATGATACTCTCCGGATAGATACCGTCGATCCGGCCATTAAGCTTGACTGCCATGGATTCGATTGCATCTATAGCTTCATCCTTTCTGGTGACTTCCAGCTCGACGGAGGCTGAATATATTCTCTGTCGCGGGACAGGTGCAGGTTCGGGGGCTTCAGCAGCATTGGAAAAGGAGACTGCTATAGACTCGGATGCAGTCTCCGGCATCGGGGCTCTTCGTCCTGCGGATTTGTCCATCGAAGGAGCTCCAAACTCCGCCTGGAGAGTATCCTGAGGGGGTGAAGCGACGCAGGAAGCAAGCAGCAGTACCGATAGGACAAAACACGCGAATACTATCATCCGCACGAAACGGGAAATCGCTTTTATCATGCTTTAACTATATCTCATAATACCTGATAATGGAACAGCCGTCCTCAGGAGTTCTTTTCCAGCCGTGACCTCTCCTTCATGGCCGCTTTTACAGCCTCGGCGGTAATGAAGCCTTTGCGTACAGCAATACGTCCAAAAGCTTCGTAATCGTCCTCATCCAGATTTTTCTGCTCTGCAGCTACGGCCCGCTCCTCTTCCACTGAGAGCAGTCCCCTGGCAACCAGAAACTTTCCGATGGGTACTCTTTTCTTCTTCATAATCATCGCTCCTTTACGCATTACGCGTATTTCTTTCGACCTTTATTGTTTGATTGTCGTCAGCTCACCGGCCCGGGTTGACACCCCTTGAGACAAGCCGGAGTTACCATCTATAGTACAGCAATGCCAATGATAACTGTTCGTGCAATCCCCCTTCCCCACTGTGAAGATCTCCTTTCTGCAGAGATCAACCGGATGGGAATCACCCTTACCGCATCAGGTCCCCGGGGAGTGGAGTTCTCCGCGGAACACGAACCGGTATACCGCTTCCTCATGGAGAATCGTAGCGCAACTCGGCTAATATTTCCAGTTTCATCTTTTATTATAGATACTGCCGATGAGCTCTACAGGCAAATTCGCGAGCTTCCCTGGGAGGACCATATCTCCCCGAATTCGAGCTTTCGCATAGATGGAAACGTAAAAAGCAGCCTCTTCCGTCATACGAATTTTCCAGTGTTGAAGATCAAGGACGCCATAGTGGATCGACTGCGGGATCGCTTTGGGAGCCGGCCGGATGTGGATACCGAAAACCCCGATACGATTCTTGCCGTCCGAATCCATCAGCAGGAGGTGGATATCTCCGTCGACATCGGCGGCGGAAGCCTTCATCGTCGAGGGTACCGCGGAAAAGGCGTCCAGGCTCCTTTGAGGGAAAACCTCGCGGCGGCTGTACTTTACCGTGCGGACTGGCCCGGGATCGCCGCATCCGGCGGGGGTTTCTACGATCCCTTCTGCGGCAGCGGCACCCTCTGCATGGAAGCCGCTCTCATGGCGGGAGAGATCGCGCCGGGCCCCCTTCGCCCCGATCAGGGAGGTCAGGGCTGGCGGCAGCACGACCGGAAGCTTCTTGAAAGGATCCGGGAGGAATACCGTCAGGCCAATCAGGAGGCCTATGCCAGGCTGGAGAAGATGCCAGTCAGCATCGACGGCAGCGACAAGAACCCAAAAGCCGTGAGCATCGCCCGTAAAAGTGTCCGCTGTGCCGGACTTGAAGGGATTGTGCAGATTCACGAATGTCCGGTTCACAAGGCTGCACCCAGACCCGGAACAACACCGGGACTGATCGCGACAAACCCTCCCTACGGAGAACGGCTTGAGACATCTGCCCAGGCAGAGCTTATCTACACGGACCTGGGACTCAGCGCCCGTCGGACCTTTCCGGGCTGGAGAATAGCCTTTCTCTCCCCCGACAAGGAGATGGGCCTCGCCACGGGAATACAGGCGGAGAAGATTCATAAGCTTTCCAACGGGCCCATTCCGGTACAGCTTGTCCATGCGGCAATTAAAGAGTACAGCCCTTCCCAGGGTACGCAGATGTTCGTGAACCGGCTAAAAAAGAACCGCAAGGCCCTGAAACACTACCTGAACCAGGGGCCGGTCAGCTGTTACCGCCTCTACGATAAGGACATGCCGGAATACGCCTTCGCCGTTGATATCTATGAAGAAAAGTGGTGCCATCTGCAGGAGTATGCCGCACCGCCCCAGATTGAAGCCCGGGCTGTACGACGTCGCCGCAGAGAGGCCGTTGAAGGGCTGATACAGTATCTGGGCATCGGTTCGGAAGGGATATTTCTGAAGGAACGCCGAAAACTGGGCGCCAGCGACCGATACGGAAAACAGAAACCGGCTGAAGGTACTTCGGACCGCCTGATCTGCCGTGAAGGGGATCTCCGTTTTTTTGTCAACTTTTCCGAATACCTGGATACCGGCCTATTTCTGGACAGCCGGGAGCTGCGACGGATTATCCGGAGACTTTCGAACGGAAAACGTTTCCTGAACCTCTTTGCCTACACCTGCAGCGCCACCGTTGCGGCCGCTGCAGGCGGTGCCGTATCAAGCCTGAGCGTGGATGCCTCTTCCCGTTACCTTCGGTGGGGACAGGACAATTATCGTCTCAATACTATGGACATGGGTACACACCGTGTACGCCAGGCGGACAGCATCGAATTTCTCCGTTCGGCGGCCAAAGAAGCGGAGCGCTTTGATCTTGCCTATATCGACCCTCCCACCTACTCGAATTCAAAGGACAGGCGGCGGGACTTTGATGTACAGAGGGACCACGGGACTCTCATTGATCTGACTTCGAGAATCATGCGCCCTGGAGGAACAATCATTTTCTGTACGAATTTCAGCCGTTTTGAACCGGATGCGGAACTTTTTGAGCGGTACAAGGTAGAAGAACTCAGCTCAAAGAGCATTCCACCGGACTTTGCCCGGCGCAGCAGAATTCACCGGTCCTTCCGTATCGATCTTTCATCATAGAACTAGTGTTCAGAATCGTGGGGTTGCAATGAATCCATCCCCACGGTTCTGAACACTATAAGATCCTTGCACAGATTCTGTCAGGAGAGTAGGATAGGAGAAGCATGAAAGAGAATAATTTGGAAAAGCTCGCGGTGCTCATCGATGCCGACAACGCCCAGGCCTCGATTATCGACGGGCTCCTGGCGGAAATCGCCAAATACGGGACCGCCAGTGTAAAAAGGATATACGGCGACTGGACAAGCCAGAAACTGCGGAGCTGGAAGGAGACTCTTCTGGACTATTCCATCCAGCCGATTCAGCAGTTCAGTTATACCACCGGCAAAAATGCAACGGATTCGGCAATGATCATTGATGCCATGGATATGCTGTATACGGGGGATATCGACGGCTTCTGCATCGTCTCCTCTGATTCTGATTATACCAAACTCTGCGCCCGGCTGAGGGAAGCGGGAAAAACGGTATACGGCTTCGGCGAAAAGAAGACACCCAAGCCCTTTGTCGCCGCGGTGGACAAGTTTATCTATACAGAGATACTCCGTGAATACTCCGATGAAGAAGAGGATGACGAAGAGACCAGCAACAAGCGGCGGATGACCATAAACGAACTGCGCCAGGACTCCAAGCTTGTCCATATTCTGCGAACAGCAGTAGAGGCCTCTGCCGACGATTCCGGGTGGGCCTATCTTGGAAATATCGGACAGAACATCGCCAAAAAAACCCCGGACTTTGATCCGCGAAACTATGGTTTCAAGAAGCTGAGCGATCTGATAACCGCCACCAATCTTTTTGAAATAGAAGAAAAAGTCCAGAACAACGCCCCGGGCAAACAGATTTACTTTAGAAGAGCGCCGCGGAAAAAGCGGAAATAATATCTTGAGTCCTGATAAAAAAAATAAGCCGGTCGAACGACCGGCTCAGGCTCCCTCTTGCTGATCCTCCAGGGGATCCTTCTCCTCGCTGTTCCATCTAAAGAGTCCGAGGAAAATACATCCGAAAATACTTCCAAATAGAATCATATAACCCACAGAAAACGCTGCATCGAGCATTAACATTTCTCCCTGGTCTTTTTAGCTAAATAGAGCATATCACACTTTATGGAAATAACAAAAGATGTTTATGTGGATATATTGTGAATACCGTGTTGATACCTGAACGTGCGTATAGTTTGCCGTTGTTTCCACTTGCCTATGCAAAGAAGGAGGAGTAGACTGTTTCCTGACAAAGACTCTGCTTTCAAGTGAGGGATTTTCATGAAGATCGTCTTTGCTACCGACACCTATTGGCCCCGATGCAACGGAGCAACCGTCTCCATAGACGCATTTAAAAGGGAATTTGAAAAGATGGGTCATGAAGTCCATATCATCGCCCCCAAATACCCAAACATGGAGAACACCTCGGACCCCACTATTCACCGTTTTAAATCCTTTCAGTTTATCTTCAGCCCGGAGGACCGTCTGGTCTGGAAAACCGAACGATGGAAAATATTCCGGCTCCTGAAAAGGATTCAGCCCGATATAATTCACTGTCAGACCGAGTTCGAACTTTCAATGATGGTTCTCAAATACGGACATAAACGTAATATTCCGGTTGTTTTTACCTGCCATACCTACTGGGAGGAATATATCAATCTCTACCTCCCCTTCCCTGACAAGATCGGGCGCCAGGTGGCCCGCACCATGCAGCGCACTGCCCTCAAGTCGGTGGACCGGGTAATAACCCCGACTGAACCAATGAAGCAGGTGCTTCTCTCCTACGGTATTAAAAAACAGATTGATGTACTTCCTACTGGCGTTCCGGAAGAGGAGTTCGGTAACGTCGACCGCTCTGAAGCCAGAAGAAACTCCTTTCTATTCGATGAGTATCCTTTTCTTAAAGGACATCCCATTCTGCTCTATGTCGGAAGGGTCACCCGGGAAAAGAACATGGATTTTCTTCTGGACCATTTCGGACTCATTCAAAGAACCCACCCGGAAACGCGTTTCGTAATAACCGGCGGCGGACCATACCTGGCGGATCTGAAGAAAAGGGCCATCAAGGAAAACCTCAGCGAAAAGATAGCTTTTACAGGCTATGTACCGAGAGACAAAGTCCGGGATCTTTATGCCCTGGCGGATGTGTTTATTTTCGCGTCGAAAACTGAAACCCAGGGTCTGGTAACCATAGAAGCAATGATGAGCGGGACCCCTGTTGTTGCCATTGGCGAGATGGGTACCAGGATTGTAATGAACGGAGATAATGGTGGTTTCATGGTTCCCGAGGATCTTGAGATTTTTACCGCCAGGGTGCGTGACCTGCTGGATGACCCGGATTTATGGAAGCGTAAATCTCTGGAAGCCATGGAGTATTCCAAAAACTGGAGCAGCCGCAGCATGGCAGAAACCCTCAACGCAATTTATCTTGAACTGATTGCCAGGAAACAGGAAGAGCAGGCCCAAACATCTTGACAGACCGGGGACAAGACCGGAGAGTAGGAGTATGGACAAGCTGCGTAAATGGCTGGATATCTCCCTGCCCGGAGTTGTAAGTCAGATAGAAAAAAGCATCAACTCGGAATATCATCTGGAAGACGACGATTCCCTGTCGATTACCGCCCGGGACGAGATTTATCGAATTCTGGACACCCTGCACTCTGTACTCTTTCCCGGCCGTTACGGAGTACGCTGTCCCACCACCGGTGAAGATCTCCACTTCTTTCTGCATACCTCCCTGCTGGAGGCAGCAGCGCTCCTGAAACAGCACCTGAACAGGATTTTTTCCAGGGAAACAAAGGACGAGGACCGGCGTGAGGACCAGGTAACCCAGGTGATATCGACCCTGTTTCAGGATCTGCCGTTGATACGCGGACAGCTTATCGAAGATATCCGCTCAGCCTATGACGGAGACCCCGCGGCAGCCTCCTTTGACGAGATCGTTTTGAGTTACCCCTTCATCGAAGCCATAGCGACCCACCGGGTAGCCCACTGCCTCTACACCCAGAGAGTTCCGATCATCCCGAGAATCATGAGCGAACGGGCTCACTCTAAAACCGGAATCGACATCCACCCCGGCGCACGGATTGAACCCGGATTTTTTATCGACCACGGTACCGGCGTGGTAATCGGAGAGACCTGTACCATAGGCAGAAATGTTAAAATCTACCAGGGGGTTACCCTGGGGGCCCTCTCTCCCTTCGACAAGGACGGTACACCCAAGCGGGGATTGAAACGCCATCCTGACATTGAAGACGATGTAATTATCTACGCCAACGCCACGATTCTGGGAGGCAAAACCGTCATTGGCAAGGGTTCGATAATCGGTGGAAACACCTGGATCGTCAGCTCTGTAGCCCCGGGCTCCGTTATATACAACAAGGAATGACAGAAATACACAAACCTACAGCAATGTACAAAAAGCCTTAACAGGCTACAATAATGTAGGTTAAAGAAAATACGGACACATTTCCGAAGGTAGTACAAACTGCAACTTTAACAAATTCTCCCTATCTATTACTTGTACAACAAGGACTTATCCATTCATACACAATTTCAGCAAAACTTGGCACGTCTCCTGCTTTTACAAGGATGAATTGAGCACATCCTTTGTGGAGGAGTTTATGAAACGAGTCTTCGTAATTGTTGTCCTGCTTGCCCTGGCATCCATGTCCGTGGTTGCCGATGAGACAAGCGAAACCCTCGCCCTGTACAGTGACGCCTTCGACATGATCTGGCTGATACTGTCAGCGGCTCTGGTATTCTTTATGCAGGCCGGTTTTGCCATGGTGGAAACAGGATTGACCCGGGCAAAAAACGCCTCGAACATCCTCATGAAGAACCTGATGGATTTTTCAGCCGGTGCAGTTGTCTTCTGGGCAATCGGCTGGGGTCTGATGTACGGTGCCGACGCTCTGGGCGGACTGATCGGTTCAAACGGGTTTTTCCTTTCCTACACCCCGGAGTCAATGGAAGGCTACGGCGTCTCCGACATGTCGGCCATATTCCGGGACTGGATGTTTCAGGTCGTTTTTGCCGCCACTGCCGCTACTATCGTCTCAGGGGCCATGGCGGAACGAACCAGATTTTCCGCCTACATCGTTTATTCGGTGTTTATCTCGGGCCTGCTCTATCCTGTATCCGGTCACTGGATCTGGGGAGGCGGATGGCTTGCGGAACTTGGGTTCCACGATTTTGCAGGGTCCACCGTGGTACACTCCGTTGGTGCCTGGGCGGCCCTTGCCGGCGCCATGGTTCTCGGTCCGCGGATCGGAAAATACGTCAAGGTCGGTGACAAGGTAACCGTAAAGGCCATTCCCGGGCACAATATGCCCCTTGCCGCCCTGGGTGTATTCATTCTCTGGTTCGGCTGGTACGGTTTCAATGCAGGGTCCACCCTTTCCGGCACCGACCTGTCCATAGCCGCTGTCGCCACAACTACAACCCTGGCTGCATCTGCTGGAGCAATCCTGGCCATGGCTACCTCCTGGATATGGTTCGGTAAGCCCGATCCATCCATGTCCCTGAACGGCGCCCTGGCAGGACTGGTTGGAATTACAGCCCCCACGGGGGTAACAAGCCCCGGAGCGGCGGTCATGATCGGTGCGATTGCCGGAATTCTGGTCGTAGCCAGCGTCGAGTTTATCGACAAGGTTCTGCACATCGACGATCCGGTGGGAGCCATCTCCGTTCACGGGGTCTGCGGAGCATGGGGAACCATGGCTGTAGGACTCTTCTCGAGCAACCCCGATGTAGGTCTGGGACTGTTTTACGGCGGTGGAGTATCACTTCTGGGTGTTCAGTTGCTTGGTATAGCTGCGGTCTTCGCCTGGGCTTTTCTGGGTGCCCTGCTGCTGTTCACGGTAATTAAGGCAAGCATGGGTCTGCGGGTAAGCGAAAAAGAGGAAATGCAGGGACTGGATATCGGCGAGCATGGAACGGAGTCCTACTCGGGCTTCCAGATTTTTCAGAACATGTAAGGAGGTTGGGGATGAAGTTGATTATTGCATATATTCAGCCCGACAAACTGAACGAAGTAAAGCAGGAACTCTACCGCGCGGAGGTCTACAAGATATCCGTAACCAACGCCCTGGGCTGCGGTCAGCAGATGGGCTTTACCGAAACATATCGCGGAGTCGCGATCGAGGTTAACCTTCTCAAGAAGGTCCGGATCGAGATCGCCGTCAACGATGATTTTGTCAAGAAAACCACTGACGCAATCATTAAAGGGGCCAAGACGGGAAATATCGGCGACGGAAAGATATTTATCGTGCCCCTGGAAGAAACTATACGTATCAGAAGCGGAGAAACCGGTTCCGATGCAATAGGATAAATAAAGAGTATTTAAAAAAACGCCGCCATGCCCGCCTGCCAAAGGCGGGCTTTTTCGCTTCCCGGCCTTCCGTAAGAACGGTATTTTCGGTAATGTGAAGCAATGAACTTCCTTGAACGAATCAAACAGGGTCCCGTTGTTTTCGACGGGGCAATGGGAACACAAATACAGAACCTGGACTTAAGCGATGCCGACTGGGACAATAAACCCGGCTGCAGCGAAATCCTGAACCTGACACTGCCGGATACCATAGAAGATATACACCGCCGCTACCTTGAAGCGGGAGCAGACGTAATAGAGACTAACTCCTTCGGCGGAAACAGGGTCGTCCTTGCGGAATATGAGCTTGAAGATCGGATTGTCGAGATAAACCGCGCCGCCGCCCGGATCGCCCGGAAGGCGGCGGATGCATATTCAAGCCAGGAAAAACCGCGCTACGTTGCCGGCTCTATGGGCCCGGGGACCAGGCTTCCGTCCCTGGGGCAGATCAGCTTCGATGATCTCTACGAATCCTACAAACTGCAGGTTAAGGGCCTGATCGAGGGAGGTGCTGACCTCCTGATTATCGAGACCTGCCAGGACCTGCTGCAGATCAAGGCCGCCCTTATTGCAGCGATAGATCAGCGTGCAGAAATGGGGACATCCATTCCGGTAGGAGTCTCGGTAACCATTGAAACTACGGGAACCCTGCTTATCGGCTCCAGCATCGGGGCGGTAATTACGGCTTTAAGCCCCTTTCCCCTTGCCTTTCTTGGACTCAACTGTGCCACCGGACCGGACAGGATGCGCAGTTATATCCACGAGGCCTCCCGGTTCTTTCCGGGACCGGTTTTTGTCATGCCCAACGCCGGTATGCCGGAAAACCGGGGCGGGCAGACAGTCTATACTCTTGAGCCCGCAGACTTCGCACGTCCCCTGGCGGAGATGGTCAGTTCCGAGGGGGCGGCTATAATCGGCGGCTGCTGCGGTACGGACCCATCCTATATTGCCCAGCTTTCCCGGCAGATTGCCACCGTTACACCCGCGGCCAGGAAAATTCAGGCCATGGAAGCCGTCAGTTCCCTCTTTTCGGAAAAAGAGCTCTCCCAGGAGCCGCCCCCCTTTCTCATTGGTGAGCGCACAAACACCAACGGCTCGCGGCTGTTCAGGAACAAGCTGCTGAAGGAGGACTGGGATGGGATTCTCGATGTAGCCCGGGAGCAGGCAGCCTCCGGCGCTCACGCCCTGGACCTGTGTGTCGCCTACACCGGGCGTGACGAGGTCAGGGACATGAAGGAAGCCCTGTCGAGAATAGTGACCCAGGTGGATCTTCCTCTGGTGATCGATTCCACGTCGCCGGAAGTTCTGGAAGAGGCCCTCAAAATGATCGGTGGCAAGTCCATCATCAACTCCATCAATCTGGAAGACGGAGAGGAACGGGCTCGACGGATATGTCGTCTTGCAAAACGCTACGGATCGGCCCTGATCGCCCTGACCATCGACGAAAAAGGGATGGCCAAAGAGGCCTCACGAAAAGAGGAGATAGCAAAGCGCATCTACCGGATAGCCGTGGAGGAGGAGGGAATCCCCCCGGGAGACCTGCTCTTCGATACCCTCACCTTTACCCTGGGCAGCGGTGATGAGAGCCTGCGTACTGCAGGTATCGAGACAATGGAGGGAATCCGGCGAGTCAAGAAAGCCTGTGCTGGATCGCGTACCGTATTGGGTGTAAGCAACATCTCCTTCGGACTCTCCTCATACTCCCGGGAGGTATTGAACTCCCTTTTTCTGGATGAGGCAATCAGAGCCGGATTGGACGCGGCCATCGTCAATGTTCGAAAGATCATGCCCTTGAGCTCAATCCCCGAGGACGAAAAGAAGCAGGCCCTGGATCTTATCTACAATCGGGGCAAAGATCCGCTTTTCGGCTTTATCCGTTTTTTCGAAGGCAAGGAGGGAACGGAACGGGAGGAGATTGACGACTCTCAGGGTTCTGTGCAGGAACGACTCTCCAGAAGGGTTATCGGCGGCAGTAAATCCGGTATCGAAGAGCTTCTTGAAGAGCTGATGAAGGAGATATCTCCAACTGAAATAATCAATACCCTTCTTATTCCTGCCATGAAGGAGGTAGGAGAGCTCTTCGGTTCCGGAAAGATGCAGCTTCCCTTTGTACTTCAGTCGGCGGAAGTAATGAAAAAGGCTGTTTCCTGCCTTGAACCCTTTATGGAAAAGACCGAAGCCCAGGCTTCTTTTCAGATAGTCCTTGCCACCGTCCGGGGAGACGTCCACGATATTGGAAAGAACCTGGTGGACATAATCCTCAGCAACAACGGTTACGTGGTCCATAACCTGGGAATAAAATGCGAGATAGAGACCATCATCCAGAAGGTAGAAGAAACCGGCTCTCAGGCCGTGGGATTGAGCGGCCTATTGGTAAAATCCACCGCCATCATGAAGGAGTACCTGGAAGAGATGGAGCGCCGGGGGATTCATGTTCCCGTTCTGCTGGGAGGAGCTGCTCTTACCAGGGACTACGTAGCCAATGACTGTGTCCCCGCCCTCTCTGCACCGGTTGTCTACTGTCCCGATGCCTTTGCCGGTCTGGCGGCCATGAACAGCCTGAAGGACGGGACGCTGCAGTCCACCAGGGCGGCAGAGAAAAAAGTCCCCCCACAACGGAAGGTATCTTCAGGCGTAAAAGCGGAAGCGCCAAAGAAAGTCAGCGTGCCCCAGGCACCCTTCTACGGCTCCCGGGTGGTAAAGGAGATTCCCCTTACGGAAATCTACCCCCTCCTCACCGAGCAGGTCCTGTTCCGGGGACGCTGGGGATACCGCCGGGGCGCCTTATCGGCGGAAGAATACGAGGGACTGCTGCAGACGGAGGTTCGGCCGCTTTTTGAAGATTTGAAGGAACGGGGAATCCGCGAGGGGCTCTTCAATCCCAAGGTGGTTTACGGTTATTTCCCCTGTTACAGCGAAGGAAATGACGTGGTTATCCTGAATCCGGAAACGGAAAAGGAGCAGGGCCGCTTCAGCTTCCCGCGTCAGACAGAACCTCCCCACCTCTGTGTGGCCGACTATTTCCGTTCCCGAAAAGAGGGGCCGGACCTGATTGCCCTTCAGGTGGTAACCATAGGAGAGACGGCACAGAACAAGTCTCGGGAACTCTACGCCTCGGACAAATACAAGGAGTATCTGCTGTTTCACGGCTTATCGGTAGAGCTGGCCGAAGCCCTTGCGGAATACTGGCACCGCCAGGTGCGCCTGGAACTGGGTATTGCCGAAGAAGACGGCTCCGGAATCGATGCCTTTGTAGTTCAGGAATATCGGGGTTCCCGCTACTCCTTCGGTTACCCGGCCTGTCCGGACATGAAGGGAAACGAAGTTATTTTTGATCTCCTGGCACCGGAAAAGATCGGCGTAAGCTTAAGCGGCGAGGGACAAATGGTCCCCGAGCAGACAACCTCAGCTTTTATTGTCCATCATCCCGAGGCCAAGTATTTCAAGGTATAGGATTTGCATACAATGGAGGGACGAGGATGACCAAATACATCTGTACAAACTGTGGCTACATTTACGACCCGGAAGTCGGCGATGACACCCAGGGGATTCCTCCCGGGACACCCATCGAGGATTTACCGGATGACTGGACCTGCCCCATCTGCTACGTTGGCAAAGAATTATTTGATCCCGTATAGACGGAGGGTATAAAAATACCCCCAGTCTGCAGGACCAGGGGTTTTCTGATACGAGCCGGAGAATCTTATTCCTCCGGAGAAAAGTCTTCCTTACCGACTCCGCAAACAGGACAGGTCCAGTCATCGGGAAGGTCTTCGAAAGCAGTACCAGGTTTGATTCCGTTGTCGGGGTCACCTTCTGCAGGATCATAGATATATCCGCAGGCATCACACACATAACGCTTCACATCAGACTCCTTTTTCCTCAGGATTTCCATAAACCATGAACATTGCAGTGTTCACGGGCACTTACATTATCGGCGCTAATACAGAAATTTGCAACTGGTTCGTCTCCCGGTTTCAGGTACTGGATATACGAAACACCATCGGCGATCAGTTCGATCCACTGAATATGATGCTCTTCTGTCATCGGGTGTATGGTGCTTCCAACAGTGACCTTGTAACCGTCGGCGGTCTTTTCAATTACCGGAACATGCTTTTCCGTAGTCTTGTCAGCGGTCTTCTCCTCGAGAAGGGTCATGGGTTCTCCGCAGCAGACCAGCTCGCCCACGCTTCCGTAGAGTACTTCCACGATGTTTCCGCATTGTTCACATTTGTACACTTCCATTCTTTTAGCCATAGGAATCCTCCGTTCTATATATCTCTCCTCCGGTATTGTACATACCGGAGCCGAAAAACTGAATTGCGCTATTTGTCTTTGGCGGAACAGTCGGAGCATACCCCTTCCAGGACAAGGGAGCCTCCGTCTATCACCAGCCCTTCAAGAGATTCAGCCTCAATGATATCCGTCCATGCCGGAGACTGCCCGTTCTTCCACTTCAAATCCGAAACCCGACGGCAGCGGGTGCAGAAGAAATGGGGATGAATCTCCGGATTCGGGTCAAAATGGGCATGGTCTCCGCCGACCTCCAGACGTTGAATAATTCCCTTGTTCGCCAGTACGTCAAGATTTCTGTACACCGTACCCAGGCTGATGCGGGGAAGGACCTGCCGTACTTCAGAGTAGATTGTATCAGCCCCGGGATGATCGACGTGGGTCTGCAGCTGTTCCAGAATCACCTTTCGTTGTATCGTTGTTCTCATTATTATTAAGCGCCTTAACAGGTAGGAATTGTTATTAACAATATAGGGAAAAAGCGGAGATCTGTCAAATCTATTTTTCTTGCTTCGACGGAACAGTGTTCCTGCCCATGGCATAGCCAACCGAGACGATCCTCGACAGGTCAAGCTCCCGATACGCATTTTTCCCGTCATCGAGAAGGCTTATACAAATCAGGATTCCCGGAGATACGCTGTTCATGCGGATATCACTGATCAGGCAATTCAGGATAAGCGTTTTTTCTCCATTAAAGAACTCAAGCCGAACCGGGCGTGTACTGAGCCACGCCTCACCAATACGTTCAAGCTGTTCCCAGTAGGCAGGCCTGTCCTCCCTGTCTGTCACGTCAAGGGTATCGGAAAGATCATCTAAATGTTTGCCCAGGGCCGGGGAGTAAGCTTTTACGAAAGAGGAGAGTTTTCGGATAGCCGCAGCCCCTTCCGGAAATCGGTACAGCGCCTTCTCGGCAAAGGACCTGAGACCAAGATAAAAGCTCAATCCTTCCAGCAGTCCCATATGTTCCAGCTGACTGGATTGTGAGGGCTGGATTCCTATACGAAAATCCTGTTCCCAGAGGGGAATACGGGCACTCAGATCGTCGATGTAGCGTCCTGCAGTGGCCCGATGCACCCCTAAGCGGCGGGCGATTTCCGCCCTCCTGAGCCCCTCGGGATGAGATAGCAGAAGCAGTTCCAGCTGAATCAGACGTTCACTCTTATTGCCGGTAGATTTCATCCAAAAGTCCCTGTCATGTAGCTGATAACTCCTCTTGTCCACTATATTTATAACCGCACTGTGTTGCAGCTACCGCAACAAAGACAAACGAATCAACATTATTTTAGTATTTTGAGTTATTTGGTGATTATAATAAATAATACTTATATAGTAAAGAGAACTATTCCCCCTAAGAAAGGGGGAATAGTTAAAGGATCATCAGGATTAAATATTCGGTGTACGGAAAATCAGGACTCCAGGCGAGGCACCTCGAGAATTTCTACCAGCTCTTTCGGTTCAAGCCGGAAGGCAAATCCCTTTCCTTCGTAAAAACCGTGTTCCCGGATAAGGTGAATATGCAGGTCGGAATAGGAGATATCCTTGTTGATCCTTTCGTTGCGTACGGTCGTGGTGGTTTTCTCGAACAGCCCCTGATCTTCGAAAGGGCACGGCAGTTTACCCCGTACCGAATCGACCCGGACAAGGATTCCGGGTTCAACAGTTACGAACTCTCCCAGCCCCTTTTCGCCTCCGTCCCGAAGAAACTGCATCCGCCTGGCTATTGTCTCGTGGCTGACATCCAGACGCTGAACGACAGCCTCATCCTCTATGATAATATCCAGCAGGTGGCGCTGATCCCTGCCCAGAAAACCTTCCAGAGTCAGCACGCCGGGAGCCATGTTTGCCTGGGCCCGCTTCATTTGCTGGGTCTGTTTCATGGTATCGCTCCTCCTCTCATTCAGAATATGAAAACTGCGGATCAGCCGAACTTGTCAAAATAGATAAGTTCATCGGGAACACCGTTTTTTGTGAGTACATTCACGCAGGCATCGATCATTCCCGGGCTTCCGCAGAGATATCCTTCCACATTGTCACCGCTCTCCATGTGACGGTCCAGTACATCAGTAATAAGTCCGACCTCACCATCCCATTCATCCTCCGGTTCCGGCTCCGAGAGGGCAGGAATGAACTGAAAGTCGGGCAGTTTCTTTTCAAGTTCCCGCATCTCATCAATCAGGAAGAGGTCTTTTTTGGTACGGGCGCCGAAGAAGTACCGGACCCTGCGGTTGATGCCCTTATCGAGCATATCAAGCAGAATCGACTTTATCGGAGCCATACCCGAACCGCCTGCTATGCAGACGACCTCACGGTCCGTATCTCTCAGGAAGAAATCTCCGTAGGGACCATTGATGGTTACCTGGTCTCCCTCTTTCAGGTATTTATGCACGTAGGTGGTACAGATTCCGTTTGGAACCAGCCGGATCTCCAGTTCGATTTCTCCTGTACTTGAAGGCGGCGAGGACATGGAATAGGCCCGATACACCGGCTCGTCGGTGAGCTCATATTCCGGTACCTGAAACTGGACAAACTGTCCGGCGACCATATCGATGGTATTAGGTTCATTCAGAGTAAGAGTCACCTCCTTGATATCGTGGGTGAGATCCCGAATGCGCTTGACGGTCGTGTCATACTCTTTGACATTGAAAAGCTCTTCCGGGATACGTATCCGCATGTCCTGCTTTACCTTCAGCTGACACGAAAGACGGACGCTCTTTTCCCGTTCTTCTTCGCTTATCCAGGGCAGCTCAGTGGGCAGATACTGCCCGGCGCCTTCCTCCACCACGACCTTGCACAGGCCGCAGGAACCCCGTCCTCCGCAGGCGGAGGGAATAAACACCTCCTGTTCCATCAGAGTCCCCAACAACGGTTTACCTCCGCGAACTGTGTATTCGTGGTCATCGTTAATGGTAAGTTTTACCTCGCCGTAATTCGCGATTGTCGCGTCGGCTATTACCATCAACAGGGCAAGAAAACCGGAAATAGCCGAGACAGCTCCAATACTGATCAAAAATGCCGACAGGGGAAACATAGGGCCTCCTTCAGTTGATGTTGATCATGCCGGTAAAACCCATGAAGGCCAGGGCCATCATGCCGGTGATAATCAGGGTGATTCCCGCGCCTTCAAGTCCCCGGGGAACCTTTGCCTTGGCGAGCTTCTGCCGGATTCCGGCCATTGCCATTATGGCAAGCCACCAGCCAAGTCCCGATCCCAGACCATAGAAGAAGCTCGAAAGCAGGGTGTACTCCCGGATCACCATGAAGAGACTGACTCCCAGGATCGCGCAGTTAACGGTAATCAGAGGAAGAAAGATACCCAGCGCAGCATAAAGGGGTTCGGAAACCCGTTCGATTATCATCTCCACCAGCTGAACAAAGGCCGCGATGACAATGATAAAAACGATAAACCGCAGGTATGTCAGTCCCAGGGGGTCGAGGATGAAGTAGTAGACCAGATAATTCAGGAGACTGGTAGCGGCCATCACAAAGGTGACTGCGGTTCCCAGTCCCAGAGAAGTCTTGATTTCCCGGGAAACACTCAGGAAAGAGCACATCCCCAGGTAATTAGTAAGAAGAATGTTATTGGTAAAAATGGCGCCAAAGAAAATCGCCATTGCCATGCCCCAGTCCATCATGCCTTGGCCTCCTCTTTCTCTTTCAGGAAAACGCCTTTAACAACCCAGATAAAAATCGCCAGCATAAAGAAGGCTCCCGGGGGCATAACCATGATCGCCCAGTTGGTCCACCAGTCTCCCATGACCTGGAATCCGAAGATTGTGCCGGAGCCCATGAGCTCCCGGAAAAAGGCAATTACCAGCAGCACATATGAGTAACCGATACCTGAGGCCACTCCGTCAATCAGTGAAATTCCCGGAGGATTGTTCAGAGCAAACGCTTCGGCCCGACCCATGATGATACAGTTGGTAATTATCAGACCGACATACGGCCCAAGCTGACGGGAGATATCCGGCAGATAGGCCTTCAACACTATATCAACAATAATTACATAGGATGCGATAATGAGGGTCTCCGCCATCATTCGCACCCGACCGGGAATCTTTTTCCGCAGCAGGGATACGGTAAATCCCGAAAGACTCGTAGTAAAAAGCACTCCCAGGCTCATTACCACGGTATTCCTGAAATTGTTGGTAACCGCCAGGGTTGAACAGATTCCCAGAATCTGGGCAAATACGGGGTTATCAGCGCCTATGGCGCCGACAAATACTTTCTTGGCCTGTCCTCTGGCCATCAGCGCACCTCCTCAAGCAGTTCTGCCGCCTGGCCGGGACTCCTGTTTATCATGTCCCGGATATAGTTTGATGTATTGGTCGCCCCGGTAATGGCATTGACTTCATCGGGGTCAATGTCCTCCTCATCCTCCCGGACCAGAGAGAAGGGCGGTGTCTTTCCTCGGAACTGGGCTTTAAACCACTCTTCCTCGATGCGGGCACCGAGTCCGGGTGTTTCATTCTGCTTAATAAAGTCTATACCTGTCATGGTCTTCAGGTCTTCATCAAAACCGATAAGGGCTTCAATTTCTCCCCACAGGCCCGGACCGCTTATGCGAAAAGCGTAGCTTTCACCTCCATTGACCTCGAAAACCCCGGGCTTTCCGTTGACCATATACTCTTTTACACGTTCAGAGTAGACACGGTTTATTTCATTGTTGCTCTCGGGAACCGGAATACCGGCACTGAATAGTACAGCCCGCTTCAGAAATATGGTTTCGTTCTCTTCCACCAGAGAGGCCGTCTGCAGGTAGATTCCCGATATGGCCGAGATAAAAACAACGGTAAGAAATACCATAAAGAGGATAGGATAGACCCGTTCCTTGAAAAACGATACTTCCTGCATCATGCTGCTCCTTCTGCTTTGGCCTTCTGCCGCTTTCGAGTTTCAACTATCGTATAGTTAAGAAGCGGGGCAAACATGTTCGCAAGAAGAATTGCAAATGTTATTCCTTCCGGCCAGATTGAGAAGATTCGGATAAGAACCGTGAGTATCCCGATAAAAGCACCGTAAATCCAGCGGCCAAGGTTTGTGGTCTGCGCCGACGAGACAGGATCGGTAGCCATGTACATTAATCCGTAGAGAATGCTGCCGGCGAACAGTGCATAGTGGGGCGCAATGGCTCCTTCCACCCCGGAAAAAAACAGGATGCTCTGCATTCCAAGAAAACCAAGAAGCCCCGGCACCACAATATGCCAGGAGGCTGTCTTTTGAATCATCAGAATCAGGCCGGTTATAATAATCAGCACCGCCGAGGTTTCTCCAAGGGATCCGGCAGTGGAACCGAGGAACAGCTCCATTAATTCAACCGGCTGCCCGGCAGCCATATCGGTTAACGGCGTAGCCTGGGAGACAGTATCTACCGCGGGCTGCCAGGCGACAAAGCCCCCAAGAGTTCCGCCCACAGGCTGGACAAAACGCGATGTCAGGTGATATCCGAAACTGGCGTAGATAAATGCCCGGCCGGAGATTGCAGGATTGAACACGTTGCGACCGAATCCACCGAAAACCATCTTTCCAAAGATTACCCCGAAAGCTATCCCAACTCCGGCCATCCAGAAAGGAATCGTAGGAGGAAGAGAGAGGGCAAATAGAAAATTGGTCACAAAAACCGCAGAAGAGACTTTTTGTTTACCCCCCCTGACAAAGACGTATTCCGATAGAAAACCGACAACATTCACAACCACCAGAACCGCCAGGGAACGCCAGCCGTAAAAATAAACTGAAGCGATCACCAACGGAACAAGAGCATAGACAACCTTGAGCATGATAGGCTGTTTCTGAATAACGCTATTAATTTTTGCCATTTTCATCCCTTTACTATATAAGACTCCCGTGAAAAGTCAATTTAAAGCCTGGTATCTGCTTCAATATAGATGTACGGCAAGTTTAACGTCAAAGGAAAAAGAGAATTTCCCACGGGGAATTATTATTAGTACCTTAACGGTGAAAGATGTTTGCCGGTAAGACCAATTCTTACTACTTTTATCAGGTTACTTCCGGCCGGCCCGGCATCTTTTTGAAAATATGCCAGATAAACAGGAGAGTAGAATGACAAAATCGGCTTTCATGCAGGAACTCGAGAACATGCTGGATATCTCAAGGACCGCGGTCCTTGCAACGGTAAGCAGCGACGGTTCGCCCGCAATGCGATGGATGACCCCGACGGTAATCCGCGGTCGATCCGGCGCGTTGTACGCAGTTACATCCCGGACCTTCGCCAAAAGCGAGCATCTGGCGAAGAACGCCCAGGTTCAATGGCTGCTGCAGAGCAAATCCCTGGACAAAATCATTAGCCTCGACGGCAAGGTCAACGTGATCGAAAACTCAGCCATGAAGGCGGAGGTCCTTGAAGCTATCGGTCCGAGACTCCCTGTATTCTGGCGGGTCAATCCGGATCCCGCTAATCTGGTAGTTCTGGAAACCGTTTTGACGGAAGGTACCGTTTTCGTTCCCATGAGGGGCGAAAAGGATACAGTAAAATTTACTTAAGCCAAGGAGGCTCCATGAGTCTGGTAAAGAAATACGGAAAAGAGACTTCCCTCTCGCTGCTGCAAAACATGCTGCTGATGCGGCGCTTCGAAGAAAAAGCGGGCCAGATGTATGGTCTGCGAAAGATCGGCGGCTTCTGTCACCTGTATATAGGACAGGAGGCAGTCGCGGCAGGGACCATCGGAGCGCTGGATTTAAAAAGCGATTACGTAATTGGAGCCTACCGCGATCACGGCCATGCTCTTGCTGTGGGGATGGACCCCAAAGAGATTATGGCTGAGCTGTATGGAAAGGCTAGCGGCTGCTCGAAAGGTAAGGGCGGCTCCATGCACATGTATTCCGACGAAAAGCATATGCTCGGGGGCAACGGAATTGTAGGCAGCCAGATTCCCGTCGGAACCGGGGTGGCCTGGAAAATCAAGTATATGGAAGAAAAGGGAGTTGTGCTCTGCTATTTCGGCGACGGGGCCATACACCAGGGAGCATTTCACGAAAGTCTCAACCTGGCAAAGATCCACGACCTGCCCATCATCTATATCGTGGAAAACAACCAGTACGGTATGGGTACTGATTTTAAACGTGTGTCTTCAGTCCACGATCTGGCCCAAATGGGATACGCCTACGACATACCGGGTAAGCAGCTCAACGGAATGCAGGTGATGGAAGTCTATGACGAGTTTGTAAAGGCAGTTAAAAGCGTCCGGGAAGAACCCCACCCTCTATTCTACGAAATCAAGACCTATCGCTACCGGGGACATTCCATGAGTGACCCGGCCAAGTACAGAACACCCGAGGAACTTGAAGAGTACAAACAGCAGGACCCCATCCCCATACTCCTTAAACAGTTGCAGGAAGAAAAATTCATTACAGAGAAGGAGTATAAAAAGATGGACGACGAAATCAAGGCTATCTGTGACGAGTCGGTGGATTTTGCGGAGAAGAGTCCCGAGCCCGATCTGTCCGCGCTTTACGAAGATGTTTTCGCTGAAGCATGAACCGGGAAAAATATACCACCGAAAACAAGGAGGAGACGAAAATGCCGGTAATTACATTCAGAGAAGCATTACGACAAGCCATGGACGAGGAAATGGCCCGGGACGATCGGGTCTTTCTATTGGGCGAGGAAGTAGCCCAATACAACGGTGCATACAAAGTGACTCAGGGTCTGTGGGAAAAATACGGTGATAAACGGGTTGTCGACACACCCATTACCGAGGAAGGCTTTACCGGCCTAGGAGTCGGCGCCGCCATGGTTGGTTTACGGCCCATCGTTGAATGGATGACCTTCAATTTTGCCCTTATGGCCTATGATCAGGTTGTGTCCAATGCAGCCAAGACCAGGTATATGTCCGGCGGACAGTTCAAGCTGCCCATGGTCATGCGTGGCCCCAACGGCCCGGCTGAGTATCTTGCGGCCCAGCACTCCCAGGCCCTGCAGTCAATATTTGCCCATATTCCGGGCCTCAAGGTTGTTTCTCCCTCTACCCCGTATGATGCGAAAGGACTGTTAAAAACCTCGATTAGGGATGACAACCCGGTAATCTTTCTCGAAGGGGAACTGATGTATGCCTGGAAGGGGGAGGTCCCTGAAGAGGAGTACCTGATACCCCTGGGCAAGGCGGATGTAAAACGGGAAGGCAGTGACCTTACTATTGTCAGTTACGGAAAACCGATGCGGATAAGCTTTGAAGCAGCAGAGAAACTTGCGAAAGAGGGAATAAATGCAGAGGTAATCGATCTTCGCAGCATCAAACCCCTGGACGAAGAGGCGGTTTACGCATCGGTCAGAAAAACGCACCGATGTGTTATTGTCGAGGAGTCCTGGCCCTTTGCGTCAGTTGGATCCCACCTGGGATGGCTGATTTCGAAGAATGCCTTCGATTACCTGGACGCCCCGGTTGAGATGGTGGCGTCAGAAGAGGTCCCCATGCCCTATAACCACAGACTGGAACTCGCGGTGCAGCCCCAGGTACCTAAGATTGTCGCCGCCGCCAAAAAGGTCCTCTACCTGGACGACTGAAGGCAGAAAGGAGTAGGTAGCAGTATGGCAGAAAAGATATTAATGCTGGCCCTCTCGCCAACAATGGAGGAGGGAACCATAGCAACGTGGAAAAAGAAGGAAGGAGACAAGGTATCGGAGGGAGATATAATCTGCGAGGTCGAAACCGACAAAGCGACCATGGATTACGAGAGCATTCAGGAAGGGGTGCTCCTTAAAATCCTCGTTCCGGAAGGTGGAGACGCCGCCGTTGGGGTGCCCATCGCCATTATCGGAGAGGAAGGCGAGGACATCTCCACCCTTGAAAAGGAGGCCGCCGAAGCCGGCGGAGAAACGGAAAAAAGAGCGGAAGCCTCCGGGGAATCCGCTCCCGACGAGCCGCCTGAAGCTGAAAAAGAAAAACAGGAAAAACCGAAACCTGAAGAAAATACGACAGAACAAGAGGGAGCGAGCAAACCCGCCGCCGACGGATGGGTCAAAGCCTCTCCTCTGGCGCGGGAAATGGCCCGGCAGCGGGGAATCGATATTTCCGCTATAAAAGGCAGCGGACCCGGGGGCCGGGTCGTCAAAAAGGACGTCGAAGCGGCTCCTGCCAGAGGCGGGCGACAGACGGCTTCCGGATTTGCTCCAGCCCGGGCTGCCGGGGAAGACCGGACAGTCAAGGTCTCCAAGATGCGCAAGGCCATTGCGGGCCGCCTGGCTGAATCCAAATTCTCGGCTCCCCATTTTTACCTGAATGTCTCGGTCAGGGGCGAAACCCTCATGGAGGCCAGAGACAGGATAAACAAGACCCTGCCGGAGAAGCTGTCGGTGAACGCTTTTATCATGAAACTGTCAGCAGAAGCCCTGAAGCGTCACCCCCGGGTCAATGCAAGCTGGGAGGAGGATACAATCAGGGAGTTCGGTTCCGTTGACATCGGACTGGCTGTGGCCCTTGACGACGGCCTGATTACCCCGGTGGTACGAAACTGCGGCAACAAGGGAATTGTTGAAATCGACAGGGAACTTAAGGAACTGATTCCCCGGGCTCAGGAAGGAAAACTCGCTCCCGAAGAATACAGCGGAGCGGGATTCTCTGTCAGCAACCTGGGTTCCTTCGGCATCGAGGAGTTCACCGCCATTATCAATCCCCCGGGCTCAGCGATCCTTGCCGTGGGCGCACTGAACAGGGTGCCGGTTGTACAGGAAGACGGGAGTCTCGGAACTGGTCTCGTAATGAAGTTTACCCTCTCCTGCGACCACAGGGTAATCGACGGCGCAGAGGGTGCCCGCTTCATGGCTACCCTCAGGACCAACTTTGAAAACCCCATGTCGGCACTGCTTTAGGCAATAGGCCGATGGCGACCGTAAAGAAGCGAAAGGACGGGTCCCCCGGGCTTTCGCGCCAGGCAAAGCGGACCC
>Ga0334895_1001212_pt1 | contig 27577 bp, 22 predicted proteins | sample GraSluR3_MG_7_FD_207229 | JGI IMG/M metagenome (GOLD analysis project Ga0334895, IMG submission 207229) | Sludge microbial communities from methane-producing bioreactor in Wageningen University, Netherlands - Granular Sludge_31_05-R3 | ecosystem: Engineered > Bioreactor > Anaerobic >... | reverse complement strand
AATCTATAGAAACTACCCACCAGCCCACATTAGTCATTCCGGGCTTGACCCGGAATCCATAATCTGTCCACGAATTTGCACTAATTCTCACTAGTTGGTTGAGAGGCTTGAGAAGCATATCTCTGCTTTCTGCCCGGTTGGGCGGATACCATCCCACGCGACAAGATGTCGCGTCTACTATGGGCGGCTAGAAGCAAGCCCTACTATAGTTAGTACTTTTCCACCACTCTGCCGATCGCAGCAGCTTCCAGCCAGCCGCTGTTTCCATCCGGCAATTGCAAAAGCAGCCAATCCCCATCGCAATCAATGATATCCATGATGATGCCTTCGTGGATTACAGCCACTCTTTTGGAGTCGAGATCTGCCTCTTCTCTAAGCTCAGCTTGTTCGATCAGCAGCACCGCTTTGGAATTGTGGATCTGTCTATATGCTTTGACGCTTAAGAATGCGGATGAGACGATCAGAAGGAAGAGAGAGATGCTGAGGATGAGGATGGGCAGATCACGTTCTTTTTGGGGATTGTAGTGCAAAGTCCAAGACAGCAGGATGGCAGAGATAACAAGCAGGACGAGGCTGAGGGCTGCTATGCGATTGAGATTCATAAAGTCGTAGATCTCATAGAAGAGTCTGAGCAAAAAACCTCTTTGGGGATAGATCTCTCGGTCCGGCGAAAGGGCGATGGCATAGTTTAGGTTTTCTTTGGCGGATTTGTGTGCCGAATCCAAGTTCAGCGCTTTGAGAAAATAGAGGTTTGCCATGCCGCTTTGCCCGATCTGCCAATATGTGACACCGAGATTGTAATATAGGTCTGCATTTTTGATGCCGCGACCTTCCACCATTTTTAGGCGTTCAAATTCACTCGCGCTGATTGAGCTAAGCACAAAGAGAGCCATGAGGCATAACAAGATCTTCTTCATTTTCTACTCCCCTTCTTGCTGTAGAGGCTCACGACATGGCGCAGCCTTTGATAGTCTTCCAAAAGCTCTGTGCCGGTTCGCTTCTGTGGACTAAAGCGCTCTCTTTCACAGATCTCGATGAAGTCCTTGGTTTCCTGCATGGTGTCCTCAGGCAGATTCTTTTGTCGCAGATGCTCCAAGATCTGAGAAGTGGAATACCTGTTTGAGAGACCATACTTATCTCGCAGATATTTCATGAGTCCTTTTTCAGCCAGGGCATAGAAGTCGTCAGAGAGGTTCTTGACCGCCAGCGAAGCATCTGCCAGGTATTTTTTGAGGGCTTTATCTGCCATAAGACGCGCAAAGTCTTCGGGATTGTTGCGCTCTTTGGCTTTGTGCCAAGCCAGATAGGCGGAAAACGCAGTTCCGGCGAGGATGATGCTCACCAAGAGCCAATACCAGAAACTGTACATAATGTTTACATGTTCCGGATACACATCTCTGGAGAGCATGGGGCGTAGGGTCTGTGGATTGCCGGTCTCCAAAAGTCCTGAGAAATAGCTGAGCACATTCGCGCTTTTGACCTCGATCTGTCTGGGCTGGCTTTGAAAGTGAAGATATCTGCCCAAATCCGGATCAAACCAACTGAAGCTCACGGGCTCAAGGCTGTATATACCCTTTTGTGTGGGGATAATGGTGTAATAAAGCGTGCGGCTGCCTTCGATGCCGGCATTGAGGCGATCAATCGCTATAGGGCTGGAGACTTGGGCATTATCTACCGGCAATTCCGGATGGGAGAATTGGTTAAAGTTCCCGGTTCCGGCGATGCGAATACTGTAGGTGATGGCTTCGCCGAGGCTGATTTGTTCTGCGCTGAGATCATCAGATATCTCAAAAGTTCCCACTGCTCCGCTAAATGACTCCGGCATATCCTCTGTGGGCAGAGGCAAGACATTGAGCCATGCCGGCTCAGAGCTCACACTTTGGTTCATATAGCCAAATTCATAGATTCTGGCTCTGCCTCTGATGATGGGCACCTGCATCTCACCGGTGTCATTTGGCAGAAGCATGAGCCGCTTGATCAGTGCTCTTTGAAAGCGTTTGCCCTGATGAGTCACGGTCTCATATGCGAGGTTTCCGGGCTGTTCATAATTGCTTTTGCCATATCCGGGGAAATCCCTTTCATCTTCTAGATTGAAGGAGCGCACCATCTGATCTGTGTAAAGATAATATGAGACGATCGCCGGTTGACCCCGATAGATCCTTTGTCTTTGAGGATATGCTAGGATCATGGTGTTTCCCGCCAAGCGATTTGCAGACCACGGCAGATCGGGATCATCAAAGTCAAATCCCGGAGGCATCGCCGGAGAGCTTTGTCCTCCACCACTCGTGGCGGAATCAACCACTTGCAGCTTGATCTCTTGAGTCTTGTAGCTTCTGCTTCCAATCCTGATCTCTTGAGATGGGACGCTGCTCTCACCGGTGCGAAGAGGGATATAGTAATATGTATAGCTGCGCACGTGCTCCGTGCGAGATCTGAAGTTTTGGATAGTGGTGCTGCTACGGCTGGAGCTGCGCATGTTTACGAAGCTGAAGTTTTCGATGTATGGCGGAGCCGGCTCTGAGATATTGATCCGATCTTCGGCTGTGATTTGGATGCTATATTCCAAGCGATCAGCCAGGCTCAGGGTAGTTCGGTTTGTGGAGGCAGTCACGGAGATTGCCACCAATAAAATGGGCAAGAGCATCAAGCTGAGGAGTAGCAGCTTTTTCATATCACCACCAGTTCTCTGTCTTTGGCGGACTTCTGCGGGCGCGATTTTGGCGATCTTGCGCTTCCAGATTGTCCAGAGCATCCAGAATGTTTTGATATTGCTCGTTCCGGCTTTCATCTTGTTCTTGATCCTCAGGATCTTCCTGCGGCGGAGGCGGAGGATTTTCATCCAGTTTGCGCAGAGCCAACTCAAGATTTGCCTTGATGTCTTCATCGGTGGGGTTTCTGAGCAGTGCTTCACTATAGTAATCCACCGCGGCTTGATAGTCTTCCATCTCATAGGCGATATTTCCCATGTCGTAGAGGAGCTTTGGGGAATCTTCATCCAGCTTTAGGGCTTGTTCCAAAGCGGTTTTGGCTTCGTCATACTCGCCTTGTTTATAGCGTGATTTTGCCAGGTTGGCATTGCCCACCGGGTCCTCCGAGCTGCTGTTTTCCAAAAGCTTTTCCGCACTTTGATAGCGCTCAAAACGAAAGAGCTCATGAGCCAAGCTATTGACAAAGCTGCGGTGCCGAAAGATCAGTTCTACTGCCAAAAAGAGGAGCAGGATGATCAAGATCCACATGATTCGCTTCTTCTTTGAGCTCATTTCTTTTTGACCTTCTTTTGCTTTTTGAGCGCCATGAAGCTGCTTTCAAGCAGCAAAAGCAACAGCGCTGCGATCACAAAGATGTGATATTGCTCTTTGAAGAGATTTGCCAATCGAGTCCGACCCATTGTTCTATCGCTTTGGTTCATGTGTGCAAGCAAGAGCCGGATCTCCCCGGCAGAAGGAGTAATGTGATAGAATTCTCCGGAGCCGGCTTTGGCAATTCGATTCAGCATAGGTGCGTCAAGACGGCTGACGCGCTCTTCGCCTGTGTATGGATTGCGGATTCTGGAGCCATCTTCCGAGCCCACACCCAAAGTGTAGATACGGACGCCATCAGATGCAAGATTTCTGGCTTTGGCAAGAGCATTTGAGCCGATATCCTCACCATCTGAGATCAGGATCAGGATCCCGGCACCCGGTCCGGCTTGAAAAGCGGTGCGCGCCAGATCCAGGGCACGGGCGATATCCGTCCCGGGACGTTGCGCTGACTCTGTGGATAGTGATCTCAGCACCATCTTGACAGCCTCATGATCGTCCGTTAGGGGACACTCAAGGCTAGCAACTCCGGCAAAAGAGATCACACCCAGCCTGTCGCTCGGCAATTGATCCACAAAAGCTAGTATCTGCAAAATGGAGCGACTGAGGCGGTTGGGCTGAATGTCTTTAGCTTCCATGCTACGGGATACATCTATGGCAAAGATGATGTCCCTGCCTTCACTATCCACCTCACTTTGCCGATAGTCCCATTGCGGACGGGATAGGGCAATGATCAAGAAGCCCAATGCCAGGACGATGAGCACGAGTTTGAGCCCGGCATAGTAAGCGGAGCGATTCTTAAGAAAGATATCCTTAAAATCTTGTTCAGCAAAGCTTGAGAAGCGGGAGAGAAAGCGTCTGTCACTTCTTACGATCAACCAGATGCAAAGTGGCAGAAGCAGGAGTAGATAGAGCATTTGAGGATGATATAGATTCATGGCTACTCCGGCAAAACAGGCATCAAAAAGCTTCTGAGGATAAATTCAATTACCAAAAGGATGAAGGCAAGACTGACGAAGATGGGGAAACGATCCTCCCATTTGTAACGAATCGAGCTGCTATATTCCGTGCGTTCCATCTTATCCAGCTCATCCATGATATTGCGCAATTGGTTCGCGTCCATGGCTTTTGCTGCCCTCCCTGTTCCGGTGATTTCGGCTATCTCGTCCAAGGTTTCCATATCCAGCTCAATCAAAGTGGGGATATTGCGGGTGCCAAAGAAAGGATCTGCATATGGGAAAGGGACCATCCCGCCGCTGCCGACTCCAATGGGATAGACCTTGATGCCCATTGCGGCGGCCATGCGAGCGGCGGAGAGGGGATCGATCTCTCCGGTGTTGTTTACACCATCTGTAATGAGGATCACAATGCGGGATTCGGCGTCGCTATCCCGAAGCCGTGCCAGCGCTTTTGCCAAGCCCATTCCGACCGCTGTGCCGGAAGCCTCCATATTGACCTCCAGATTGTCAAGGGCGTGCATCACGGCGGCGTGATCATAAGTCAGCGGGGTGGATGTGATGGCATATTCAGAGAAGGCAAGCAAAGCAAAACGATCGTTGGGGCGGCCCGAGACAAAGTCTTTTGCGACCTTCACCGCTGCTCCGAGCCGGTTCTGAGGCATAAAATCCAGCGCCAACATGCTTCCGCTCACATCCAAGGAGATGGCGATATCCACTCCTTTTTTGCTAAAATCACGTTGAGATGAGCCCCATTGAGGCCTCGCCAAGGCTATGATCAAAAAGAATAGGATGAGGGCCCTGATCCCGGGATATAGATATTGCCAGTAGCTTTTGTCGCCTGAGATCTGCAAAAGCAACTGCAGTCTGCTGGCGGGCAAAACGCTGTGTTTGCTCCTCCGCCGAAAGATTTCCAGGTATAGATAGGCCGGGATGATCAACAGCGCGAGCAGAAAAAGGGGATTGGCAAATCTAATCATCATCTTCCTTTGCGTATTGCATCAGGCAAAGCCTGAGAGCCTGAGTCTGAAGCTTCAGCTCTTCGATCTCGGGAATCAGCTTGGCAAATTTCACTTTGTCGCAATATCTTAGGATGCTCAGAAAGTCTTGAGTGAGAGGCGGGGCAAGCAGCTTGAGGCTGTCTGCGATCTCGGAAGTCGTCATCTCCATGGCATTAAAATGGTATCTGTGTTCCAAAAATTCGCGTAGGATCATCGAAAGCTGATAGTGATAGCTGAGTATATCGCTCTGAGCTAAGCCACTCTGCTGTAGATCATAAAGGCGCTTGAGTGCCTTTATGTATGGCGGGGTAAGCTTTTGGGGAGCCGGCTTGAGCTTTGGAGGCTCTTCCACTATCGGCTTTTTGCGGCTCAGCATCATAATCACCAGCAAAGTGGCAAGCACCAAGCTCGTGAGGAAAACAAAGAGATATAGCCAGAAGGGAAACTGCGCAGGATATCTGGCAGGGGGCTTGATATCACGCAGCAGGCTGTCTGCATCAGCGCGCGTGGCAAGGACATACACCCGGAAAGCGTCGGTGCTTCCACCGGAGCGAAAGAGACCTCTTGCCCTCAGATCCAGCTTCGGGAAAGTGATCGCTCCCACTCTTAAAGGAACTATACTCAGCTCAGCTATACTACCGGATTCCTGCTGCCGGATCCGGGTGTCCAGCACGCGAAAACTGCTCAGGCTGTCGGGGATCTGGACTGATTCCAAGGGAAAATCGGTCTCGATCACAAAGCTAAACTGAGTGCCGATGCTCAGACTGTCGGCTCCGACCAAGCTTTGACGCACCTCTGCCGAAAGCATGCCCAAGAGCGATATCAGAGCCAAAAGCAAAGCTATCTTTTTCAAGCCTGCCTCCGTTTGGCGCGAAGAGTAAAGAACTTCCTCAATACCCGCACGAATGAATCCTGATTGCGAAAGAGCAGATGGTCGCAACCCATGCTCCTGAGGCGCTGTTCCAGCTTCTCTTGCTCAAGAGTGGTCTGAGCTCGATAGGCTTCGCGAAGCCTGGGATCAGAGCTGTTTACCCAAGCTATCTTTCCCGTTTCGGGATCCTGAAGCCGCAAGATGCCGGCATCTGGAAGGCTCAGCTCGCTATCGTCAAGGATCTGTAGGGCAATCAGATCATGCTTTTTGGCAAGGATGCCCAGCTGTTTTTCATAGCCTTTATCCAAGAAATCCGAAAGCAAAAAGATAACGGCGCGCTTCTTGATGATCTTGCCGGCATAGGCACAAGCGGACGCCAGAGAAGTGCCCTTGCTTTTAGGCTCATGATAGAGGATCTCACGCAGGATCTCCAGAGCGCGATTGCGTCCTTTACGAGGAGGAAGATACTTTTCAAGGGCGTCGGAATACATGATCAGGCTGCAGCGATCACCGTTTGCCACGGCAGAAAAGGCGAGGGTTGCGACGATCTCCGCGATGCGTTCCTTCTTTAGGGCCATCGAACTTCCCAGAAATTGGGATCCGCTGATGTCCACGATGAAGACGATATTCAGCTCTCTGCTTTCTCGATATTTCTTGATATATGGAAGCCCCAAGCGTGCCGAGACATTCCAATCTATATCCCGATAGTTGTCCCCGGCTTGATATTCTCGCACTTCGCTAAACTCGATGCCTTGCCCGCGAAAGCTGGAATGGTATTCTCCACTAAATATCTCGTTGACGATGTTTTTGGTGGAGATCTCCAGCCGCCGAATGCGTTTGATCAGATCTGAAGTGCTTACCAGATGCACTCTTTGGACTCCTTAGGGGACCTCGATCTCGTCTAGGATGCGCCCGATAATCTCTTCGCTCTTGACCTCTTCGGCTTCGGCTTCATAGGAGAGCACGATTCTGTGGCGGAGGATGTCTCCGCCGATGGCCTTGATGTCATCAGGAATCACATATGCTCTGCCTTCCATATAGGCATGAGCCTTCGCTGCTCGGGCAAGACAGATGCTGGCGCGCGGAGAAGCTCCAAAACTGATCAGCGGAGCCAAAGTTCCCAGCCTGGGATAGCGCTGCGGATGCCGAGTCGCCATCACCAGATGCAGGATATAATCCACCAATTTCTCTTCCATGAAGACGCTGTGCATCACTTCGCGCATGCTTTGGATCTTTTGAGGACTCAAGACCGGGGCGATCTGAATCGGCTTGGGATCCACCATCAGATCAAGGATGCGGCGTTCCTCATCGATGCCGGGATACTTGATGATGAGCTTCATCATAAAGCGGTCTACCTGTGCCTCAGGAAGAGGATAGGTGCCTTCTTGCTCGATGGGATTTTGTGTCGCCATCACGAAGAATGGATCTGGGAGTGGCTCGGTGCTGTCGCCGATGGTGACTTGGCGCTCTTGCATTGCTTCGAGGAGGGCGGATTGCACCTTGGATGGCGCGCGGTTGATCTCGTCGGCGAGGATGAAATTCGCAAATATGGGACCCTTTTTGGGCGTGAACTCAGCGCTTTTTTGGTTGTAGATCAAAGTCCCGGTGATATCCGCCGGAAGCAGGTCCGGCGTAAACTGGATGCGGGCAAAGCTGGCTTTGAGACTGGCGGCGAGGCTGCTGACGATGAGGGTCTTTGCCAGCCCCGGAACACCCTCGATGAGCACATGCCCATCGGCCAGGATCGCGATCAAAAGACGTTTGAGGATCGCGGACTGTCCCACGACGGCTTTGCCGATCTCCCGCTCTACATCCCGAAGGATAGCGGAGCTCTCTGCTACCTTGGCTTGAGTTTCTTCAATTAACACATAACCCCCTGTGCTGCTGGTAAAAGAGAAAACCGGGAATCCGGCCTGACCGTAATTCCCGATTCATTATCTAAAAGCTCTGACGCGTAATGAGGTATCTTATTTGGATACGGCTTTACGGACTTTGTTTGCTTTGAGGCAAGAGCTACAGACTTTTACACGTTTCACTCCATCACCGATGATGGCGCGAATCTCATGTAAATTCGGATAAAACCGACGCTTGGTGGCGTTGAGCGCATGAGAGCGATGATTCCCCACCTGAGCGGTCTTTCCACAGATATCGCATATTCTTGACATGATAAACCGTCCCTTAATTTATTGTTTTGAGTGCCAAGTTATTTGCAAGGCATATTTTGACAAGTCTTTTATTTAATTGACTGAGGAATGCGGATGTCAAAGCGGCTGCCGCCTCCCGAGATTGGGACATACTCCAATCTTCCTCGATGCTCTTGCACAAGCTTGCGGCAGATCGGAAGCCCGAGCCCGGTGCCATGATTCTTTCCCTCTGAGACAAAGGGCTGGAAGATGCTGTCTCTGATCGCCGGCGGCACTCCCGGGCCATCGTCCATCACGCTGATCTGCAGCCAGCCCGAGGCCGTTGATGCCAAGATCTTGATCTTGCCATCAGAGGTCATCGCTTCACTGGAATTCTTGATCAGATTCATCAAGGCTCGGCGGATTTTGGGTCCATCAAAATAGACAAAGTCCGTGACTTTGTTTTCCACCACAAACTCGATATTTCGTCCCTGTAGCGTGGCTTGGTTGATCTCGGTGAGTTCATCAAAGAAATCTGAAAGGTTGATCTTCTGGATCAAGGGCGTGCTTTCCACACCTCTGGCAAAATCAAGGATTTCTCGCACCAATTGATCGATTAGGCGAGTCTGCTTGACGATGCTCTGGCTAAATTCCCCGCTTCCGGGGAAGAGGTTTTCGATCAATTGAGCGGTCAGCACGATCACCGTCAAGGGGGTCTTGATATCATGGATGATCTTACTGGCTGCCATGCCGATAGCCATAAGGCGGTTTTGGCGGATCATCTCATCCATGAGGGTCACAAAACGCTCGTTTGTATCCCGAAGTCTACCCGATAGGGTGCGAGTCAGATCAAAGAGAATCTCGGGATAGGTCGTGGCGATCCGAATAAAGAGCTCTTTGGGGATGCTCATCAGCTCGGTGTCTTCCAGGGCATAGACGGAGGCGCTTCTGGGCTCTTCGGTGATGATGCCCATCTCGCCAAATATCTCCCCCGCTTCCAAAACAGACAGCTGGGCATGCTGAGGCTCTTCTTGCTTTAAGCCTTTGCTGATCTCGACCTTGCCTTTGCAGATGAAGTACACACTTTCAGCGGCTTCATTTTCGGCAATGATCTGCTCTCCTTGGGCATACTTGACAGGCTCCAGTTTCGGATCAAAATCCTTAAAGAATTGTTCTGTCAACTTTCTCGTTCTCATAGGCTCTCTTGGGATCGTAGGTTGGCTCATTCTCCCTCCCTTGGGATGAAGCTTGTATAGTCAAAAGAACAATGACATGCAACGCTTGCTTATTTGTCAAGTATAAAGAGTCACCCAAATTTGCAAGCAGCGATCACTTGGACAAAAAGGGATAAGTGCTTATATTGTGTAGAGATAGATAAGACTATCTTTAGAAATTTGCAAATCGGGTTTGGACGTTTTTGTGCGTGTTTGGATCACCGATAATTGCAAATTGAGCCGATTTCGGACTATTTATGGACTTTGGGGTTTCGCTCTGAATTTATCGAATTAAAAAAGCCGCAACTGAAGTGACAAAACTCCGATCAGAAATGCATCGACCCCCTGATCCTCGTCTATAATCTGAACCTTGTAGTCTGAATTAAATGGTATTAAAACTATACGGTTATGCTCCGGATCGAGCTCCACTTTCTTAAGCGTGGCACCATCATCACATCTCACTGCACAGACTCTCTGATCGATATTTTCCCAGATTGCCTCCTGTTTGATGATCACGAGGTCTTCATGCATGATATTGGGTTCCATGCTGTGTCCATTTACTCTAAATGCCATATACTTATCGGGTGTTCCGAGGATGAGTGAACGCGGAATCTCGATATTCTCGCCTAAATTCCGGAGGTCGTAGATGTGGTCTCTGGGGCCGGCGGAAATTTCACCAAGAATCGGCAGCGTAATCGTACGAGTGTAATCTATTGCCGGAGTTTCGATTAGTCCTGTCTTGGAATTGACTTTTCCGAGGTTCTTCTGCAGTTGCTCTTTCATCCAGCCGTCAAAATCAGGGCGGATATTCATACTGCCGTCTCCGGTCAAGAGCCAATTCGTATTGATTTTCTCTTTGGACAGAGCGATGAGAAATTCCGGGTCCGGGAGTCGATCTCCGGACTTGTATCTGGTCAAAGAGGCACTGGAGATGCCAAATTTTTCGGCAAATTGGTATTGCTTTAACTTCATAGTTTTTATAACTCTTTCGAGTCTGACACCGATTTCGCTCTTCTTCATTTATCCTCCATACAGAATAAAAAGCATTGACATAATCCATTCGGTAAGCATTATGTTCACAGAACAACAAAACAGAGCTAAATAGAAGTGTCAACACTTATTTTCGATAGCTGATTTCTTGACGGCGTAAATGCCAGTGAAAAGAGTCACTGAAATCTGCAAATTGGGTCACCGAAAACTGCAAATTCCAAAATAGATACAAATCCAAGACTCTAAATACTACCTAACGAAACACGTACTGGTATATTGCATATATCATTACGGGAATTGTTATCTTGATTTGAAGCTGATTATAGTGACAACCACTTGGACAAAACATTGCCCGATTTGCAGGTTTTGGTGATCAAAACAATGAAATTTACTAAAACTATGTCCAAGTGGTTTTCTGCAAATGCTTTTCGGATATCCTATTCTCTCTTAGACTTACCTATTTTGTCCAAGTGATCGCTATTTGCAGATTTCAGTGACTCTTTATAACAGCAAAGTGCGCGCCAATGAAGTGAAATCATCTGTCAATAATACAAAATGCAGAACAGAAGAGAGGATAAATTGAAGAAATGGATTAGTCCGGCTATAGCCATTATGATGATGGCAACCCTGTTGATGGCAGAGGTCATCAGGTCAAACGATGTAATCGCAAACCGCCTGTTAAATATGCTCACCGAGGGCAATGCAGCCTTCACGGTCAGAACAGTTACCTATAATGGTCCTTATGGCCCCCGTAACGCCGGAGTGATCTGGGTTACAGACAGCAACAACCAGTTTGTGAAGACCATCAAGATTTGGGCAAATAACTATCGCTACACTCTCATCCGCTGGATCGCCAGCTCTTCTCAGAACATGACTGGAGCGATCACCAGCGCGTCGCTAAACAGTCACCAACTTCACAATGTGAGCTGGGACGGCAAAAACTACCAAAACGTGGATATGCCGGATGGAGAGTATAAGTTTAACGTGGAGTTTACTGAACACAACGCTCATGCCGGAAACATGGGTAAGTACAAGCAGGTTGCCTTCACCAAAGGCCCTGACCCAGTAACCCTCACCATTCCCAATGAGAGCTATTTTCAGAACATGAGCCTGAACTGGACTCCGGTAATCCAAAATGGCACGATCAGCGGAATAGTAAGCGATGAAGATGCAAATCCTTTGCCCGGCGCGCAGATAACTATCGGAGCGTTGAACGCAAGCAGTGACAACAGCGGTTTTTATAGCTTCAGCGTTCCTCCGGGATCATACAATCTTAGCTGCACGGCTCCCGGCTATCAGGACTTTTATCAAAATAACATTGAAGTAAACGCGGCTCAGACTACTTCCGTGAATATCCCGATGGCCACCGTGAATAATGCAGACATCACGGAGCCTATTCCCATGGCGCTTTTCAATCCTGTGTATCCCAATCCGGGAAAAGGCTACACCAAGTTCAGCTTTTTCAGCCCTAATCAGGCTGCCTTCAAGCTTCAAATCTTCAATGCCAGGGGGCAGATGGTTTATAGCCGTGAAGGATATTCACATAAGGGTTGGCAAGAAATCAATTGGAATGGCAAGAATACCAATGGCAGAGCTTGCAGTAACGGGATCTATCATGCCAAACTGAGCTATAAAGATCAGGTTCTGACGCGAAAGTTTACTGTTATCAGATAAGGTATTCCCTTTAGTAATACATGCTCAGGCCCAGTCCGGCATAATTCATCCGCCAGTTATCCACTTCGTTTTTCCGATAGCGATATTGTAGATTCAGCTCTGTAGTGGAACCTATGTGATAGCTGAGTTTGCCATGGATATCTCGTTGCCTTTCAGTGCGCAGGTTGATTCCCGCTCCGGCATACCAGGGGCCATACACCTTGATATCAGTATCTGCAAAGATAGCATCCGCTTCGTTTTCGGGACTATACAGAGCTCCCAGGCTCAGATAGCTGGCCGCGCTCTCATCGTAGTAAAAGCTATACTTCAGCTGCCCACGAAGATAGTTTGAGATCATCCACAATTGCGAAAGCCGGTTGTCACTGCAGCTCCGGTTTGTATATTGCACAAAGCCAATCAGCTCTGGACTGAGGTTCATTCTCAAGCGCAAATCTGAGACATAGACGTTGCTCTTGAAGCTGGGTAGAGCCGTGCTTTCCCGGTGTTGCCAAAGCAGCTGAGATTCTATGGCGAATTGCCGGTTAATCCTGGTTTGATGCGCCATACCCACTTTTGTTCTGGTCATGCGAAAGAGCCGGGGTGCGTCGAGATCACCATCCTGATGATCCAATCCCGCCAGAAGGGATAACCCATTGCCCAGTTTTGCCTTTAGCACTGCTCCGCCATGATAATCAGTAAGGTTCTTCCTGCCGATGCTTTGGAAGCTGAAATCTTCGAAACTGAACTCAGAGGTATCCATACTAAGGGTATTAAGCATGAGATGACCACCGATCTCAAAGCGGGATATATCTTTGCCAAAACTCGTGTAGGCAGACACATGGTTTCGCTTTTCCTGCAGTGCCAAAGGCTGCCACTGTGGATACATAGAAAGCTGATCCGGATCTCCGAAAATAGTAGCAGCAGCGCCCGCTCCCAGTCTCCAGTTATCTTGCATGTGCAAACCGGTAAGCCGGAACCGATCATAAAAACCCTGAGTGTGACTGCCCCTGTTTTTACCATTGATCATTAGATCATTCCGCACGGATATACGCGTATTTCCGGGAGTGACAGCATCCATGCTCAGCACTTGCTGTTGCCAGATTCCGTCCCTATCGCCATTATTGGAGTAAAACAGATCATTTTGCAGGGAAAATCCGGTCTGCGCGGATAGTCCTCCGATCAGCCAGACACTGATCAGGATCAATAGATAGCGTTGTTTGGACATGCCAGCACACACTTTCCGCATTGTTGACACTTGGTCTGATCAATCACGGCTTTTTGGTTTACATCGTAACAAATAGCGCCATGCGGGCAGACCCGAACGCATTCTCCACAGCCATTACAGGCTGATGTATCAATGGAATACTCCGCCTGCGTGGATTGCTTGCAGGCAAAAGCCATGAGTAAGAGCAGGATCAATAGCGATAGCGGAATCTGTCTGATAGCTTTGATCATTTCGGAGTCCGGATGGCCTGCTGCGGACAGGTCTTGACACAATTCATGCACTCAATGCATAGTGTGTCAACGATTTCTGCCCGTTCTTCCACGAGCTCAATGGCCTTGACCGGACAGGATTCCACACAATCCTGACAGCCCACGCAAGCCGTCTTATCCACAAAGGGTTTATAGCGCCGTTCGGCCATGATCGCCAGACCGATCACGAGTAAGACAATGATTATCACGATACTTTTCTTCACTGGCACCTCATATTATTTCAGTGAAGCACGTATATTATTTGCTTAGCTGATGTCAATAACATTTTCCCTTTTCGGCATTCCCCAAGCCTCGGACTGTGCACCGTCCGCGCTTGGGTTTTTTGCTTTAGGCCTTCTTTACCGGGATCCAGATTTCGAAGATCGAATCCGGGCATTCCGGTTTGAAGCGTTCGTCGTAGATTTCCAATGAGTCCGCTTCGGCCATCTGATAGCCATTTTCCGGTAACCACACCCCAAAGATATATTCATAGCTTTGGTGCATTGTCTCCATCAGGCCGTGGTGTTCAAAGACCGCATATTCAGCAGCAGAAACCGCGTGCGCCATCATCCCTTCTGGAACTTCAGATATCTCTGATACTTCCATACCGGCGATGAAAGTGTATTCATCCTGTGAGGGATTGGATTGATCGAAAACGCACACTTGATAGGCCTTGGAGGGGTCTTTCACATGCTTGATCTCGGCGTAGCGCTGCATAAAGTCTCCCCACAGTTTGTGCAGAGTGCCATTGGGTGATGCGAAGGTGTGAACGCCTACCACCTGGAAGGCATCCAGTTTTGCGAGTCTGGGTTTCATCATTTTTGCTCCTTTTCTTAAGTGTTGATAGCTTTTGTCCAGGCTAAGTGGCGGAAATAGAAATACTTGCGAGAGCATCTTGCGAAATCTCCCGGGGCTGATCCCGCTGATGCTGCTAAAAGCACGGGTGAAGGCTTCCTGAGATTCGAATTGATATTCCCGCGCGATCTGCCGTATGGGTTTTGAGCTGTAAAGCAGCTCGTGCGAGGCCTCGCAGATCCGGCGCTGTCGCAGATAATCGTTTACGCAGTAACCGGTTAGAACTCTGAATAAACGATGGAAATACCACTGTGAAAGGTTAGCCCGATCGGCAATATCCTCCAGAGATATCCTGCGCTTGAGGTTATCCTCGATGTAAGTCAGGGCTGTTTCGATGCATTTCAGCTTCGTCATCTTTCACTCCGCCATGTTTTTGATTGATCTTGCTCTACCGGATGATGAAAAAGTTGTCAAGCAGCATCTGTCTTTTCCCCGTTATTCACTGATCGATCCCTATTGAGATACGGTCATGATACGGTGATGATATGGTGAAATTCATGACCATATCATCACCGTATCATGACCGTATCTCAATATCGATGACCCGGAGTAGGATGAAGCTCCTTAAGCCTCACAAGAAAAAGCTTGACCCAAACTGGTATTCTGATTCGGTGAACACAATTGTGTGTGAAACTGCTGTTAACTTATCCGGCTAAAAGAGCTTAGTAGCTGCAAGTGATCAGTTTCATACGGGATACAGATGGTCTTTTGGTTCTCAGACATGAGCCTTCTGCAGATTATTGATTGAGGTAAACACTTTATGAACATAATAAAAAACTACCTGAAAAATCGCAATCCTGAAGTGACGCTGTTCTTCGGATATCTGAGTTACACGGTTATCGGAACGATTCTGCTATCGATCGCGATTTTTCGGATTGTTCCGATCTCTTTTGTGGACAATCTGTTTATTGCTGTTTCCGCGATATCCACGACCGGACTGGCAACGATAAATGTCTCAAGTAGTTACAGCTTGCTGGGGCAGATTGTGATCTTACTTCTGATTCAGCTGGGAGGCATAGGATATATGACCTTTGGCTCCTTCATCATCCTCTCGGTGAAGCAAAATATCAAACCAGACCGAGAGCATATTCACAAAACAGCATTCAGCCTGCCCAAAGAGTTTGTGATCAGCAAATTCATTCGCAGTATCGTGATTTACACGATGGTGATAGAGTTAATCGGAGCGATCCTGCTTTACTTTGCCTTTGCCTCAGATGGCAGAGCAAATCCGGTTTGGAGTGCCATCTTCCACAGCGTTTCCTCCTTCTGTACGGCGGGATTCAGTCTTTATGCCAATAGCTTTGAATCCTACGCCAACGTCTCTTATCTGAACTTCGTTGTCTTTATGCTTAGTGTTCTGGGCGCAGTTGGATACATCGTTATGGTGGATTTTTGGCTCGTAGTAAGGGGGAAAAAAGAAGGTATCACTTTTACCAGCAAGGTGATCATCAATACCACGCTCATCCTCCTCACTTTCGGCACCCTATTCCTCTGGATTGAATCAGTGATGCATCCCGGAGGCGGTATTGAAAGAGAAAGTGGACTCCTTAAATCCTTCTTTCAATCCATGACAGCCCTCACTACCGTTGGTTTTAATACTGTGCCAATCAATAGTTTAAAATCCTCTTCATTGTTTATACTCACAATCCTGATGATAATAGGAGCCTCACCCTCAGGAACCGGGGGTGGCATTAAATCCACCACTCTCAGCGCTATGTTTGGCATTTTGGGAAGCGTCTTTTCCAGTAACAAGGAATTTGTGAATTACAAAGTAAAGCGGGAAAAAAAGCAGTTGCACAGCCATGAAGCGAAGAAGGGAGGACTGCTGAGAATCTTCTCCCCTGCGAAACCTGAAGTCGGTACCGAGGAAGTTCTCGAAAAATATGATGACTTGGATTCCATCTTCGGAGAAGTGTTCAAGATAAAGCTGATGAAACGCACTATCCCTTACGACAGGGTGATTCATGCTGCGGCCAGTTTCTCCTTTTACTTCCTGATTCTCACTTTTGGCATCCTGGCTCTTCTGAGCTCGGAGAGCTTCTCCTATCAGGACATATTCTTTGAATCTGCCTCTGCATTGGGTACCGTGGGACTGAGTACAGGCATCACATCCAGCCTGTCGATTTTCGGGAAGTATATTGTTATTCTCCTGATGTTTATCGGCCGTATAGGTCCCATTACCTTTGGTGTGGTTCTGCTAAATCGCAGAAAACCCAGGGTTCATAAGGAATATGAAGACATTGTCATCTAGCTGAATGCAAGCAAACGAAACACTCTTTGGATCACAAAGCCTTGAAACCAATTCTTCTATACACAGAGCATCAATTAAGCCTCTACATGCTATAAAGAGTCACTGAAATCTGCAAATAGCGATCACTTGGACAAAATAGGTAAGTCTAAGAGAGAATAGGATATCCGAAAAGCATTTGCAGAAAACCACTTGGACATAGTTTTAGTAAATTTCATTGTTTTGATCACCAAAACCTGCAAATCGGGCAATGTTTTGTCCAAGTGGTTGTCACTATAATCAGCTTCAAATCAAGATAACAATTCCCGTAATGATATATGCAATATACCAGTACGTGTTTCGTTAGGTAGTATTTAGAGTCTTGGATTTGTATCTATTTTGGAATTTGCAGTTTTCGGTGACCCAATTTGCAGATTTCAGTGACTCTTTTCATCAAGCCTTTTCGTCCGAGTACTATCTGGCTTCGGAAATGCCCTCATCCACCCGGCTTGTCGCCAGCTGTGTGAGGCACTCATAGACGTCAAAGACACAGTTGCACAAAAGTCTGTAAAAGACCTGATTGTTTTCTCTGCGGCAAGCCACGATTCTGGCATTTCTGAGCACCGAAAGATGCCGTGATACCGTGGAAATATCACTTCCGATCAAGGCCTGAAGTTCGCCAACGCAGTGCTCTTTCTCTCTTAGTCTTTCCATGATAAAGATCCGCGTGGGATGCCCCAAAGCCCTGATAGTTCGTGCCATATCTTTGTGACGTTCTCTAAAATCCATGTCTGGTTCCTTGCTTGATTTTTGCTTGCAATTCCTTATGGAGGGCTTCTCGTGTCAAGCTTTTTTCGACAGGCCCTGGATAAGCAAAGACCACGCTGGACTCTGAACCCGGCTTAGTCTTTTGAAGCTCTGCCACATTGGCTGGAACTTGGAGTTTTCAGCCGGCAATCTCTTGGCGCTTCCTATCCGTGTGATGCAGAGTCTTTTTGCGCATGCGGATGCTATCCGGTGTGATCTCCAAAAGCTCGTCATCACCGATGTATTCCATGGCTTGTTCGAGGCTGAAGAGTCTGGGCGGAATCAGCTTGATGGCGTCGTCTTTACCGGCAGCACGGTTGTTTGTGAGCTTCTTGCCTTTGCAGACGTTGATCACCAAATCCGAATCCTTGCTGTGCTGTCCCACGATCATGCCGCCATAAACCTCGGTATTTGCTCCGATAAAGAGCGTTCCCCGCGGCTGGAACGCATTCAGCGAATAACCCAGAGCCACTCCCTTTTCCATGGCGATGAGAGAGCCATGCGAGCTTCCGGTGATCTCCCCTTTGTATTCCTCATAGCCAAAGAACGCCTGACTGATGAGCCCGGTGCCGCGCGTCTCGGTGAGGAACTCATTGCGGAATCCGATAAGACCACGTGCCGGAACCTTGAACTCAAGGCGTGCATAGCCGTCGATTACCGGACTCATGTGGATCACTTCGCCTTTTCTTTTGCCCATGATCTCGATGGTGGCGCCCACATATTCTTTGCCCACATCCACAGTCGCGATCTCAGTGGGCTCCAAGAGCTTGCCATCTTCGCGTTTATAGAGCACTCGCGGCTTTGAGACCTGGAATTCATAGCCTTCCCTGCGCATGTTCTCCATGAGGATGGAAAGCTGAAGCTCTCCTCTGCCTTTGACGGTAAAGGATTCGCCGGAAGGGTTGCGTTCGGCGACCAAGGATACATTGGTCTTGAGCTCGCGCTGCAATCTTTCCCAGATCTTGCTGGAGGTGAGCCATTTGCCGCTACGTCCCATGAAGGGGGAGTTGTTTACATAAAATTCGATCGCAATGGTCGGCTCATCAATGCTGATGCCGGGAAGCGCCACTGTCTCGTCCTTATCCGCCACTGTCTCGCCGATGTCGATATCTTCCAGACCTGCCACCGCGACAATGTCTCCTGCGTGGGCGATCTTGATCTCTTTTTTGTTGAGTCCTTCATAGCTGTATAGAGCTGAGACCCGATAGATTCCTTTTGTGCCGTCACGCCTGAGCAGCGCAACATCACTGCCGCTTTTGATGCTACCATTGTGAATTTTGCCGGTGCCCATCTTGCCGACGTAGTTGTCATATTCGATCGCCGAAACCAGCATCTGCAGAGGCAAGCGCCTATCTCCGGAGGTATTCGGCACTTCTTTGATGATCAGATCCAAGAGCGGAAAGATATCCTTGGGCTCGTCGTTCAGATCCAAGACGGCATAGCCATCTTTTCCGGAAGCATAGATCACCGGGAAGTCCAATTGCTCATTCGTCGCGCCTAGTTCCATAAAGAGCTCAAAGACCATGTCCAACACAGCATGCGGCCGGGCTTTGGGGCGGTCAATCTTGTTGATCACCACGATCGGATGCAAGCCCAATGCCAGAGCGTTTTTGAGCACATATTTAGTCTGCGGCATGGGCCCTTCAAAGGCATCCACCAAGAGCAAAACGCTATCCACCATATCCATGATGCGCTGCACTTCGCCGCCAAAATCAGCATGGCCGGGAGTATCAACTAGATTGATCTTGTGGGAATGATAATGCAGGGACGCACTCTTGGAAAAGATAGTGATCCCGCGCTCTCTTTCTATGTCGTTTGAATCCATCACTCGCTCTGAGATCTGCTCATTTGATCTAAACACTCCGGCTTGACGGAGGATGGCATCGATGAGGGTGGTCTTGCCGTGATCCACGTGGGCGATGATGGCTATGTTCTTTATATTTTGCATTTTAGTCCTTTTTTGCTAGTATGTGGCTGCCACTTTTTGTAAAGTGGTGATTTCGTCAACAAACAATCTCGGAAAGGCTTATGATCTTTAAGATTGCCCCTAATCATGAGCTTGATTGGAGCACAGATTTTAAAGACACATACCCGGCTTCCAAGGTCTCGCTAAACATGACTCATGGCGGCACATTCTATGTTCTCTGGGAAAGAAACCGCCGAGTCTATGTCAATCTAATGAATATGAGTGGTCAAATACTTTGGGCTGAGGACATTTCCCCGGAATCGGGAAGCTGTCAGATTTGCGAAGGCGCGGCGAAGATGATGGCCGGTGGCTTCTTTACCCCACAAAACCGCTGCGCAATTTTGCGGGGACCCCGAATCGCTTCGCTCGATGTTCCGGAATGACTAGTATAAGCTGGTAGTGTAGATATGGAATGACTATCTGGGCTAGCAGGCAGCTTAGCTATAAAACGACAAGATGTCGCTTCCACAATGGAAGGCTGGTTTTGGGCTGGTGGGCAACTCGGTGATGCCCTATATGAAGTTCAAACACGCAGTAGTCTCCAAAAAAGACTGATCAAGCATAGCCTCCGGGCTTTTTCATTAGCTCCGGAGGCCATTTCCTAGCAGCAATCTCTCCACCCGGTCACATGACGCTGTCTATCGCGGCTGAAGGGACAAAAGATCCTGCAGCATCTCAGGCTCCAATTTGCGCTTGTCAAAGAGCATGAATATTGGCTCTATCACTTCCCCATTTTGCGGGTTGATCCGGCTATAGCACATGTCTAGGCTGCGCATGAAATCCTTGTTTGAGCTCATCGAAAAAGCTCTGTTTGAAAAGCTCAACAAATGAAGATTCGTCTCATCCACTCTAACGCGGGATATGCAACCTTGGTCACCACGATGAAGCATCAGATGAGAATTTCGATATTCGTGCCACCGGTTCTTCGCATCGGGATATGAAAACACCGCATTGGGCATCACATTCTGCGGATGATAGTGTGTCGCTACTCCAAATGCGAGATATCCCGCTTTTTTAATCCCCTGCACTATCTTGACCATCACCATCAAAATCGGCAGTCCCGGGCTACTCAGATAGTATTGCCGATAGACCAGCCCTTTCAGAGGTTCAAAATGGGTGATTTCACTCTCCCAAGACAGCCCCTGCCAGAGATTTCCCTTTTGATCTTCCAGCTTTGCCTTCTTGAGGATGTGTCTGTCCTGCATAAAGTTGATCGGCTTCACCGATGAGGGCGAGCACAAAATCCCGCCGGGATAGGGATTGAAGGAAGAGCGAGGCACGAAGCCCTGCGGGATGGGATCCAGCCATTGTGTCCCATCCAATTCCAAACTCGCTATGGTGGGCAAAGCACTGTTCTTTTTTGCCATTATCCTGAGGATGCCGTTATCCATGCTGAGGCTGTCCTCATCCTCTGTATAGCTGATGCTGCCGGATCTATGCAGCAAGACGCGCGGATGATTGACGCTGAAAGACGGATAGTCGATCCTCGTGTCCAAGAGCGCGATCGGCTCATTTGGTAGCGGGAGGGTGATGTTCTTGTCATTTTCCGCATCTGCTGAGAAGCCCAAACTTGGCAGCCGCAGAGAGCCTTTGACCCCCATCTGCTGATGGTGCACCACCTTCAGATCAAGCTTCTCATCGTAGAAGGGATTGTTACCATTAAGCACAATATCTGCCGAAAATTCCCGAGGAATCTTGGCTTTTTCTTCGCGCGTCGCAAAATCCCGGAAATGGTAGGCACTGAGAAAAGTATCCGGATAGATTTTCAGGGGCGGGCTCTGCATGTCCGGCAATGCCTTGATCTTTGCTAGATCCATCTCAAAGGAGATCCACCAACGATCATAGCCCGGCTTCCAAAGCTCATCCCAAGTAATCCCCGTGCTGATCCTCCCGTTATCAAAAAATAGCCAGGGTTCACTCAGATCGTTGATATCAAAATCCGACAAGCACTCTGCCTCCATCTCCGGGGCAAGAGTGATCATGCGGTCTCTGTTGGTAAAGCTAAACCCGGCAGTCTGAGTGGCAAAGCACTCCCTCACGCAAAGCGGTTCATGCTCGTGGGGGATCTCCTGAAAGCGAAGCCGCAGTTGCATCTCACCACTCCCATACAGCTCATAGATCTTGCTGAATCTGAGGCCGACATGCTTTTTGCTCTCGTAAAAAAGCTCCAGCATGGCCATATCATCTCGGCAGTCAAAGACCATATTCACGGCATCTTCATTGTCAAATTCCGCACTAAATGGCCGCCCAAAATCCGAGGGGCGGCTGTAGACGCAGTTTCCCCGATTTGTGACCAGATATCCCCAGTTTTTCTGCTCCGTCAATGGAATCTCAAAGTAGCTCGAGCCGCAGATTAACATGGCTTTGTCTTTGCTGCGCTTGGCGTCGGTGCCACTAAGACAGGGCAAGATGATGTCCGGATGAAGCGTAAACTGCATTGGCGCTTTGCCGTCTGACGACAATTCTGCAAGGACTTCGGCGGCATAGAAGCAGGATCCTTTGAGGATGATATCCAGCGGGTGCACTATCTTTTCCTTGGCTTTGAGCCTCAATCCCAGCTCAGTTTGGCAAAGACTCAGCCTTGCGTCTTCTGGAAAGCTAAGCTTTAGCTCACAAGCTCTTTCCAGATTGTTCTTGATGCTGAGATAGAGGATTTCGGGATCTCCCGTTCGCAGCAAACGCTTTGCCTTGAGGCTCAGCTCGATCGGATAGCGAACTTTCTGGGAGTTTCCCACGATGATGGATTTCCCGGCTATCACCAGCTCGCTCTTCACTCCCGGGAGGGCTTCCCACTCGCTAAAGTCCTTCGTGATGGGCAACAGGCTATATTCGGCGTTGAGCCTCAGCTCGGGCCGGGCATGACCTTGATAGCTGAAGTCAAAATCAATATTGTGCTCAGGGCGGCTGTGGATCTGAATATCCTCAAATGCCGGATTAAAGCAGTCATAGGCATATGATATCATGTGTTTGGTGCCAAAGACAGGCTCTGCGACTGCCAGGGATGAGCGAAAATAAAAGTCTTCACACTCGATCTTGGTGATGCTGCGCGACACTTTGTCAAAGACGACTCTTAAGCTTCTGCCATCTTTTTGCCAGAGATAGGTATAGAGGATAAAGCCGGCTTCCTCCTCTCCATCGGGTTCGACCTTCAGATCGCGCACGAGATCATCATACCAATCAAAATACTCAAAGTATGGCGCTAAAAGCTCACTGGTCAACAGCCCGGGCAAAAAATTGATCAGATAAGTAGCGCTGGCTTCCAGCTTCTGCCAAAAGAAACCGCACTTTTTATACAAAGGGACAGCTTTGGTATTGCCTGCCCATGTATACAAGCTGATGATAGGCATATTCAAAGATGCTGCCTTGAGCACACAGCGTTTGAGAAGCTCTTTGCCCAGTCCCGTCCCGTGATGGGAAGGCAGGACATTGAGCATGCCGACATTGGCAAGCTTCTCTTCGTCCCTATAAAGATTCACATAGCCCACTACTCGCTCACCTTCCAGAGCCAGATATCTGGCTATTGCGGTGCTATTTGCCTCTTCTTCCAATATCTGAGCTTCACTATAGCTAAACAGATGTCCATTCCAAGCTTCAGTGCTTTGGTTCCACATCTCTGCCAAAGTCTTGGCATAGCGAGGTTCGTAGTCACAGATCAAAATGTGGCTATTGTCATGCTGCATATGCTCTCCTATTTGAGATTTCTATTCGACTGTGCTCTGCACAAGTCCATGAAAGATTTGCCCGACGGCATCTGCTGTCAATAATTTTCTTCTGGGATCTGATGATGCTTCTTCGCTTTTGTGGAAATGCTTCGTCACTCTAAGGCCAGCGAAGTGAATCTTGGGAAAATGGTGATCTCCGGCGGGCTCTTGCCACCGACAAAGCACACACAAAAAAGCCACTCAAAACTCGAGTGGCTATCTGTCATATGATAGGTTTATTTAGAATTTCCAGCTCAAACCGATGTTTCCGGAGAGAGAATTTGTGTTGTATTTTCCGGTCATATTGTTTGCAGTCTGATCCGCGTCCGTAATCTCACGTTCGGAGAAGATCACCCATTGTAGGTTGGCTTCCAGGTCGATGATTCCGAGATTTTGTCCCCAGCCCAGATTCAAGCTGATCTTGTCGCTGATATCTGAGATTGTGGGGATCTGAGTGGATTCCGGGATCGGGGATTGATCGTAAAACGCACCGGCTCTGAGCCTTGTGGCGCCCAAGTCATATTCTCCGCCGATGCTGATGCGGTGGGTATTTTCCCAATCGAAGACCAAGACACTTTCGGTGGTTCCGAGGACTGCGGCGGGATCCTTCATCTCGACCTTCACTTCATCAAGGCGTTCCCACATGGTGTAGGCATAGTCCAGGGTGATGGTCAGATTCGGGATTCTTGTGGAGGCGATTCCGATGCCGATCTCGGCGGGAAGCTTGAGATCTGCTTCAATGTCGGATTTTCCGCCCATCTTCTGTGGAGGGACGGGATTCCCCAAGCTGTCTATGGAGGCAGGAGACCAAAGATAGACCTCTGCGTCACCTTCCATGGAGATCACGGAGGGAAGCTTGCCGGAAACTCCGATTGACATGCAGCGCGTGGGCTTGAACATGAGTCCCATATTTGCACCAAAACCGATTCCGCTTCCGGAAAGGTCGCTGGTGATGGGCACAAAGGGATAGCTGGCACCGAGTGCCGGATTGAACTTGATCTGGGCAATATCGATCATGCCGTACATGGCGCTGAGTCCTGCTCCCACAGAGAGATTTGGCAGGATTTGATACGCGACGGTGGGATGCAGGTCGATCACAGCAACCGAGCTCATCATCTCTTCATCGGGAAAGCCATCTGCATATACCAAAGGTCCCATGGGGCTCTGACTGGGCAGATCATAGGCATCCCATGTGGTGCCCAATCCATAGGGTACATACAAGCCTAAGCCCCACTTGAAGCGGGAATCCCGCGTCATGGTGAGGAAGGCATTGGGGAACATTCTCAGGCTGGTCTCTGCCTCATATTCGGTGGCGCTGTAGCCGGGAAATTGGCTCTGAGCTGTGCCACTGGGATCCCAGGAAGATGTCGGCAAAATAAAAGTTCCGCCCAAAGAGAAGGAATTTTCATTCATGAAGCCAAGTCCTGCAGGATTCCAAAACATAGCTGAGGGATCATCCGAAAGGCCACGGAAAGCCCCGCCCATTGAAGTAGCACGAGAGCCCACTCCCGTGAGCGCGAAACCACCGGCAAAAAGCTGACTTGCCAGAAGGCTCAGGCATAAGATCAAGAATACATTTCGTAGTCTCATCATCTTTTGTCTCCTTATTAATTGCCGCTTTAGATGGCAATTATGATTCTGGCGTGAATCTTATTCAGATGCCTTTTCCAGTCAAGAGAAATGTTTACTAGTGCCTCCACCAAGCTGTAGCATGGGTAGCAAATCATCTAGCTTGAACAATGTTCCCCGGGATTATATCGCGGTAGTCTATTACAATATCGAGATCTACGATAGCTCTCCGGGACGCATGGACGCGCGCGGAACCAAGATCAGCCCCTGAGGAAAGAGACGAGAAACAAGCCCATTTACGAACATATAAATACGTCATACGCGTTGTATTGCGAATACATAATACGGGATAAAGTGCTTGAACGACGCCTGATTTTCGGTTCCTATCCGGATATTATGAGTCCCCGGATGAGAATGCCCAAGATAACCAGGAAGATTATGATGATCGGCAGGCAGGACAAGATACAAGAGAGATCCTGTGCACCATCGGCTTTGTCTTTGCCATCAGGGGCTTTGCCGTCGATCAGCTCATCAAGCTCTTTGTCTCCGGTCCAGCTATCGTTTGTCTTCATTGTGCCCGCCTAGGCCTCTGTTCATTAGATATCGCGACCATAGATCCTCCTTAGTCTCCTTTACCACGCAGATAAAAGCTACTGATCCACCGATATCTTAAGAGCGGGGATCTGTCAAGCACAAGTCCGGCTTAGCCGGGGGGGGGGTGTCTCGTGGGGACTAGATATAGATCGTCGTAGCCAGCCAAAAGTAGACCATCAAGGACAGCGCATCCACGATGGTGGTGATGATCGGGGCAGCCATGATGGCGGGATCTATCCTGAGTTTGCGAGCGATGATGGGCAAGGAGCAGCCCACAATCTTTGCTGTGACCACCGTGAAGAGCATCGCCACAGACACGGTGATGCCCAGCATCATATCGCGATTGAAGAGCAGAATTCTGAGGAAATTCACCACCGCAAGGGTGACGCCAACCAAGAGGCTGATGCGGAGTTCTTTGAAAAAGACCTTTGAATAGTCGCTGATATCGATCTCTCCCAGAGCCATGCCGCGGATGATTAGTGTGGCAGATTGTGCTCCCGCGTTGCCGCCTGTGTCCATCAGGATCGGGATGAAGGCAGCCAGGATGACCATCTCAGTCAAAGCGGCTTCATAGCCTTGGATGATAAATCCCGTGAAGGTGGCAGAGATCATCAAAAAGAGCAGCCACAAGATTCTCCTGCGTGCCAGATCGATGATGCCTGAATCCAGATATTCGAGATCGCTGTGAGCCAAAGCGCTCATCTTTTCAAAGTCTTCGGTGCTCTCGTCCACGACCACTTCCAGAGCGTCATCAGCCGTGATGATTCCGAGCATCTTCTTCCTTTGATCCACCACCGGGATACTGGAAAAGCCATATTTATGAAAGATACGCGCCACTTCTTCCTGATCCATCTCGGGCGTCACGGAGAGGACATTGGGATTTGTCAGATCCCGAAGATGTGTATCAAATCTACTAACGACGATGTCGCGCAAAGAGATCACGCCTTGTAGAGCGCCCTGTTTATCAAGTACATAGATATAGAAAAGGGCTTCTGCTTCCTCTCCATATTGCTGGAGATATTCCAGAGCTTCTTTGACGGTCATTGCTTCTTTGATGGCGACAAATTCGGTCGCCATGATGCCACCGGCAGTTTCGGGGTCATAGCGCATCAAGGATTTGAGTTTGGAGGCTTCCTCGGGCTCCAAACTTGCGATCAGATCATCTGCATCTTTGGGATCCAAGGTCTCCAAGAGGTCGACCAATTCATCCGATGCCATTTCGCTGATAATTTGTTGCTGCTTTTGCCCTTCGAAGAGGTCAAAGATCTCGTTTTTGTCTTCATCATCAGCTTCTTCAATGATCTCAGCCAAGATGTCGTTGGGCAGCCGAGCTAGGAAAGAGATCTGATCTATGTCCGAATCTTCCAGAGCGTCAAGAATATCAGCAGGATGGATAAATTCCAGAGCTTTCTTGAGCTTTTCGGGGTCATTCATCTGATCAATGTATTGTAAAAGGTCATTCCCGGTTAGTTTCTCTGACATAATCAGACTCCTCAAACTGATTTGGAAGCAAGCCCGGCAAAGGGCAGACAATGATCCAAACCAAACAAATGATTGCGTATATTTTAGCCGCTATTAAGGCAATGACATCATGCGGTCGATAAAAAAATCCTGGGCAAATCCGTCAAGGGAAAGAGGATCATGTGCCTACCATCTACATGGTATTAGTCCAATCTCATGAGATAAGATTTCTGACGCAGTATGGTAATGTTAGATTGACAGAAACTCAAGCTTCAGCGAGCCTGACCACAGTGATGTATTAGGTAAGAATCACGAGATAAACCATTTATTCCGGCGGTGCTATGTTCTTTTTTAGATTAAGTTTTAAGGTTTTGAGGCAGATTCCGGATAAGCCTCACTACGTTTGACTTTCCGGAATTACTAAACTGGGGCGACGGGTGGGGATATGGAAAGACTGCCAAACTCTACATTCGATTTGTGCAACGCCCCCTAATTCTTCATCCTCAATTTTCAATTCTCAATTCGATTTGCCGCGAAGTGGCAAATAGGCTAAGTCCTTATTTTCTCACCGCTTGCACGCTCGACCGGTGAGCGACCGGTGAGGGAGGCATGAGGAGCCCATATTTTGCAAGCAGTTATGAGCCTGATAATTGGGGCTGAATACTAGGAAGCGACCCCTAGGATAAGATGATCCTAATAAAGTACTTGACGAGTTTTAGGCTACCAGGTAGTTTGAATTTTTGCGATTTGGTCTTCTGGATCAAATTGTAGTTGTAGAGTCAGACAAGAATCAAGGAGGATTAATGAGTATCACTAT
>Ga0334895_1001206_pt1 | contig 27755 bp, 20 predicted proteins | sample GraSluR3_MG_7_FD_207229 | JGI IMG/M metagenome (GOLD analysis project Ga0334895, IMG submission 207229) | Sludge microbial communities from methane-producing bioreactor in Wageningen University, Netherlands - Granular Sludge_31_05-R3 | ecosystem: Engineered > Bioreactor > Anaerobic >... | reverse complement strand
AGAAAGTTGAGAAACATTTACTTGCCTCCTGCCCGGTTGGGCAGCTTCAACCGCCGTATCATGATTGTCGGAAGAGCTGACAAGATGATTTCCGGTGCTTTTAAACGCCGGCAAAAAGAATCAATATCCGAAAAAGGGTTGATATCTGCCGGAGTCGTCCACACGGGGCTTGCGCTCCGAGCTATATGCTCACGCCCTACGGGTTTGGCGACTGTAGGGCTGGTGGTCATGGAACATGATGGCTGGTTCTGAGGAAGGGGTGATGATAGCTGTGACTTTGAGCGCTACAGCTCGCCACTGAGTTCCCTGCCGTCTTACCAAAGATACTAATATCGGGGAATAAAGTGCAGGTGAAAGTGGAAGATGGTCTGTCCGGCGCTTTTACCGTTATTCATGGCGAGGTTATAACCGGAGGGCTTGAATGTATCTTGGGCATAATCCTTAAACTTTTGGCAGATATCCAGAAGTGCATGTGCTTCGGAAGCTTCCAGCTCAAAGAAGTCTGTGACATGTCTTTTGGAGATGATCAGATGATGTCCTTTGGAGACAGGGAATTTATCCGGGATCACGAAGAAACAGTCGTTTTCCATGATGATATTCTTAGGGTTTATCTTGCAGAAAATGCAATCCATATCTATCTCCTTCAGACTCCTACGCGTTTGCAATAGTCATAGATCGGGCAGATCTCACATTTTGGTTTTCTGGGTGTGCAGAGATTTTGTCCAAAAGCCACGACGTATGAATTGATATTGAGCCAGTGTTTTTTGGGGAGTTTCTTGCGCAGCGCCATTTCGGATTCCAGCGGGCTAGTCGTGAGGACATATCCCCAGCGGTTGCAGATGCGGTGGACGTGGACATCCACGCAGATGGCGGGGAGGGAAAAGGCGACGGCGCGCACGAGGTTGGCAGTCTTGCGTCCGACTCCGGGCAGGCGCAAGAGGTCATCGATCTCGGCGGGGACTTCTCCGCCAAATTCTTCACGGAGGACTTTGGGCAGGGCTTTGAGGTGTTTGGTCTTGGCATTGTGAAATCCGACCGGGAAGATGAGTCTGTTTAGCTCATCATCGTCAAGTGTGTCCAGGTCATCGGCATTGTCTATTCTGGCAAAGAGTTTGCTCACCGCCTGGGAGGTGGTTTCATCCTTGGTGCGGGCGCTGAGGATGGTGGCGACGAGCACCTTGAAGGGCTCTTTGGTCTGGGCTTGGATGAGATCCACGATCGGGGTCTGGACTGCTTGGAAATGCGTTCCCAAGAGCTCCATCACTTGGTCGATATCTTTGTTTGTCACATCAACTCCTATATTTTCTGCTCTGCTAAGCTATCCGGTGTGATAAATCTCTTGCCAAGATCTATGAACGCCAAAAAATGTCAATCTCAAAGGAGAAATAGCATGTGCGGAAGATTTGCCCAAGTGATCAAGCACGATCAGTTGCAGAAGCTCTCCAAGGAGCTCAATGCTGAGATTCATTCTGAGCAAATTCTGATCTCATATAACGTTGCGCCTACACACACGGTGATGGCGGTCGTAAGCAATGCCGAAAAGCGATATGACGGCTATTTTCGATGGGGTTTGGTGCCGTCTTGGATGAAAGAGCTGCCCAAGAGCCCGATGATCAACGTGCGCTGTGAGACCATCAGCACAAAGCCCTCCTTTCGAGCGTCTTTTATCCGCAGGCGTGCTTTGATCCCCATTAATGGTTTCTATGAGTGGCAGGCTTCGAGCAAGATCCCCCACTATATCTATCCTGCCGATGGCGGACTCATCCATCTGGGCGCAATCTACGACGTCTGGGAAGGCGCAGACGGGAGCTATCTGCCCACGATCGCCATCATCACCACCGAGGCAAATCGGATGATGCAGAGTTTGCACCACCGCATGCCCGTCCTGATCTTCGGGGATCAGATAGGTCCTTGGCTAGATCCCGCTTTGCAGGATGCGAACGAAGCGCAGAGGTTAATCCTGCCCACTCCTGAAGACTTTCTGACGCATCATCGGGTGAGCACGATGGTAAATAGGGTCTCAAACAACTCCGAAGAGCTCATCCAAAAGGACGACTTTCCCGAAGAGATTTCATTATGATCAAAAAGAAATATGATATGCAGCATCGGGTCTTGATCATTGATGATGATCTGGCTGTCTTGGATTGTATACGTCTGGGGCTGAAGGGTCAGACGGGCTTTAGCGCAATCACCACGGATGATCCCGCCAGAGCCTTGAGGATGATCGAGGAAGAGGAGTTTAGCACAGTGATCACGGATGTGGCGATGCCCAAAGTGGATGGACTGATGATCCTCAAAAAAGTGCGTGAGCGGGACGAGAAGATCCCGGTGATCCTGATCACAGGTTCTTCCGACGAACGGCTGCTCAGAGAAGCCATCCATCTGGGGGTCTATGAATTTCTCAAAAAACCCTTTTCAATCAGTGATTTTGTGGTGACTTTGCAGCAAAGCATAGAGACCTATGAGCTTAGATATCAAAATGAGATCTACAAGACTCAGCTTCAGCGCCTGGTATCCGAGAAAACGGCTGAGCTTTTGGAGACGCAGGTCAAGCTGCAAAAGAGCTATCTGAACACGATCCATGCGATGGTGAATGCCATGGAGGTCAATGACGTCTACACTCGTGGTCATTCGGAGCGGGTCACGGCTCTGGCGATTGCTATTGGCAAAGAAATCGGGCTGGATTCCGGGGATCTGAGTGAGCTGAGGATTGGGGCGCTACTGCATGATCTGGGCAAGATCGGGGTGATCACCACCGTCCTGACCAAAGAGCAGAGCCTCAGCGACGACGAATATCAGGTCGTCAAGATGCATCCTGAGACGGGCGCGAAGATCCTGGGTCCGATCGGCTTCAAAGATTCCATCATCCGCTGCATCCGCGAGCACCACGAATGGTATGACGGCAAGGGCTATCCTGCCGGATTGTCGCGGGATGAGATCCATCTCTATGCCAGGATAGTGAGTGTGGCAGATAGCTTTGACGCGATGACCAGCAAGCGCTTATATCGGGAAAATCTTGATTATGAGGCGGCAGCACGAGAGATCTATCGGAATCGCGAACGGCAGTTTGACCCGGAAGTCGCCAAGATATTCTATGAAAGAAGGGAGTCTATTCTGGCGGCACTTAGGCGTCACGGAGCCTGGGATGAGCTGCTAAATCTGGATGTATAGAAAAACCGGGATAGGGATCCCGGTTTATAGTATGGCTTCGCGCCCGGATAGGCGCGGGATTACTTAGGATCCAAAGCAGCCGATCTCAAGGGGGATGATCAGCTCCGCTTGGGTCGCGTTGATGATTTCCTCGACTGTGCAGCCTTCTGCCAATTCCTTTAGCACCAGGCCATTGGGACTTACTTCTATGACAGCCATATCGGTGATGATCAGGCTCACCTTGCTCATGGCGGTTAGGGGCAGATTGCAGTCTTTGAGGATCTTGGGGTTTCCGCGTTTGTCCACGTGTTCCATAGCGACGATCACCTTGCGGGCACCTGTCACCAGATCCATGGCTCCGCCCATTCCTGGCACCATCTTGCCGGGGATCATCCAATTTGCCAGATTGCCGTGGGCATCCACCTGAAGTGCGCCGAGGACTGTTGCATCGATGTGTCCGCCGCGGATGATGGCAAAGCTGAGGGCGCTGTCGAAGAAGGAAGCGCCTTTGAGGGCGGTGATGAATCCGCCACCGGCATTGATCATGTCTTTGTCTTCCTCTCCTTCTGCCGGGTTGGGGCCGACTCCGAGCATGCCATTTTCGCTCTGGAAGATGACGTGGACGCCTTCGGGAATATGGTTGACTGCCAAAGTGGGGAGGCCGATGCCGAGATTCACATAATCTCCATCATGAAATTCTTGGGCGATGCGCTTACCGATCATTTGTCGCTTATCCATTTGATACCTCCGAGCTTTTGACGATGTAGTTTACAAAGACTCCCGGGCAGGCGATGAGCTCGGGATCCAGCTCTCCGATCTCGACGATCTCGTCTACTTCAGCGATGGTGATCTTGCCTGCCATCGCCATGATAGGATTGCTGTTGCGGGCGGTTTTGCGGAAGATGAGATTGCCCATCTTGTCTGCCTTCCAGGCGCGCACGAGCGCAAAGTCGCTTTTGATCGCGGGCTCGAGAAGATACTCTTTGCCATCCACAGAGAGGATTTGCTTGCCTTCTTGGACCACTGTGCCCAGGCCTGTGGGAGTGAGTACTCCGCCTAGTCCGGAGCCAAAGCAGCGGATTCTTTCCATCAGGGTGCCTTGGGGCACCAGCTCGATCTCGATCTCGCCGGCATTCATCTGCGCTTGAATGGCGCGATTGGTGCCCAGATGTGAGACCTGAGCGCTCTTGATGGCTCGGGCGACGACCAGCTTGCCCACGCCGCGATCTTCCCAATCCGAAGCGATGACGATCATGTGCAGATCTTTGATGCCTGCCTCCACGATGGCGTCAATGATGGATTCAGGGGCGCCAACTGCCAAAAATCCGCCGATGGCCAATCTGCAGCCGGGCGTTATCAGATGAGCGGCTTCTTTTGCAGAAACTTGCTTTACCATGTTTTCTCCTAATAGTATGATTATATTCTTTAAAACTTTGCTACAATATCAGGCAGAACTGTCAAGGGAATTGCCCAAGCTCAGATCTAATCTGGCTTTTCAACGATGAAGTCTTGGATCAGATGGCGATCCATCTTGCCCAGGATGACCTCGATGTGGATCCCATCTTCGCGATAGTCTTCACGCTCGATCTTGCCCAGATCATGCAGACGCGAGACCAGTGAGGTCTCCTCATAGGGAAGATGCAGGGTGTAGCGTCGATTGTCCATCAAGACGATCTCGATCAGATCCAGAAGCTCATTGATGCCCTGATCTTGGGATGCGCTGATGGCGACGGCTGTGCCATAGTGTCTTTCCATGAGCTTGCTGTATCTATCATCCACTTGGTCTTTTTTGTTTAACACCAAGATCTGAGGGATCTCATGGGCACCGATGCCTGTCAAGACCTGATTGACTTGCTCCACATAGTAGTCGTGCCGCTCATCGGAGATATCCAAGACATGCAGTAGCAAATCCGCATCCACGGCTTCCATCAAAGTGGCTCGAAAAGAAGCCACGAGATGGTGGGGGAGATCTGATATAAAGCCCACCGTATCGGATATCACGGTCGGAGCGCCGGTGGAGAGCTTGAGCTGTCTGCTGGTGGAATCGAGTGTGGCAAAGAGCCTATCTTCAACGAGCACTCCCGCGTCTGTGAGACGGTTAAAAAGTGTGGATTTGCCGGCATTGGTATAGCCGACCAGGCAGATCTTCTTCGTGCTGTCGCGCTGCTTGCGCTGCGTCTCTTTGTGGGCGGAGATGCGGTCGATGGCGGTGTTTATCTTGCGGATCTGCGTGCGGATGAGGCGTTTGTCGATCTCGATCTGTTTCTCACCCATACCTCGGCTGGCGGATCCACCGGTGCTGCGAACGCTGCCCCGCTCTTTGTCAAAGTGTCCCCAGAGGCGTCTGAGTCTGGGTAGCTGATATTGCAGCTCTGCCAGCTTGACTTGCAGCTTGGCTTCGCGGCTGCGAGCGTGATCGTGGAAGATGCTCAGGATCACTTCCGTGCGGTCTATCACCTTGATCTCATATTGTTTTTCGATGTTTCTGCCTTGCATGGGGGAGAGCTCAGCGTTCACGATCAGCATGTCTGCTCCGGCTTGAAGGAGGCGTGTGCCGATCTCCTCTAGGAAGCCTTTGCCAAAGTATGTTCCCCGCTCGGGATTGGGGCGTCTTTGGGTATAGCGTCCCAAGACGGCTATGCCGGCAGTATCGGCGAGGCGTTCCAGCTCATCCAGGGAGGCTTCCACTTCTTCAATCTTGTCTTTTTGGCGGACTACCGCGGCGATGAAGGCGCTTTTCTCTTCCTTTTGAAGCTCGTCCCAGCTTTCTTCTTCTTCTTCGATTTCAAAGTCGTCCCAATGAGGATCGCTATTCATAATATGTCCTTTAATTGATGATGGCAAACTTCCCGCGGGCACGCTCTTCTTGCATCTCGATCACGTAGTAGTAGATCCCGCTTGATAGTCTTCTGCCGTCTGAGTTGGTGGCGTTCCAGCGCCATGTGATGCGGTTGTTTTCCGGGTTGAAGGGGCCGATATCCCTACGCAAGATCAGAGTGCCGGATGCGTCATAGATGGCGATCTTGCCTTTTTGGAAAGGCGGGAAATTCATGAAGATGATCTCACTGTCCCGGCTGCGCATGAGCGGATTTGGGAAGACCACTATCCGGCTGAGGTCATCATAGTCGCGCACGGCAAATCTAGCAAGATTGTGCAGCGGGGAGATCAGGTTCCCAAAGAGGTCTGTGACGTTGTCGACCCGGAGGTAATACGCTTCATTGCTGTGTTTTAGCCTATGTGCAAAGCTGACTTTCACGATGTTTTCGTCATGGGATACACCGATGATGGAGTTATCGGGATCATTGGCAGGACTACTGAGGCTATAGTTTCCCGGATACGCGGCAGCTTGCGGCTCAAGAGCGTCATCAAAGCCGATCAAGACGGCACGATTGTCATCCGTGAGATTGACCCAGATGATCTTGGGCGGATCCAGATCGGTCACATAGGGGAAGGAATATACTTGGGTGCCCATCTGAACACCGCTGGTTCCCCGAATGCCGTCCACGGTGAGGCTAAAGGGCGTGTCCGTCATGGGGAAAGCATCGCGGAATCTCAATTGAACTCCTCTCTGCTGATGGGTGCTATTCACCGAGAGCGGATGCCCCAGCTCGTGAGAAAGGGTATATAGCGAGGGATTGAGCACCGAGGCATCAAGGCTTTGGTTGAAGATCGCGCGGAGTTCCCGATTGCCCACCATATAGATCTCGACGATCTCGGGGATCGGCATCGGGATGGCGTCTTGCCAAGCTGAAAGACGGCTTTCAGCAGGGGAGAAGGCATCGTCGATATTGGCAATCGCGTATTGGTAATTGTGATGAGCGCTCAGTCCAAAATCTGTGTAGCTGTTTCCGGAGATCGGATCAATCATGGTGATCTGTCCGTCCTCGTCCTTGCGATAGATACGGAAGTATCCGCCGCTATCTCCGAGCCAGCTTAGCCGCACGCTGCCTTCATCTTGGGGGATTGCTAAGAAGTTTGAGGGCAAAGGAGGCCCGGTATAGGCAGCGTCCTTTCCCCATTGCACGGCGATCAGGGAGTCCGCACTGACGCGTTGGTTGCTCATCATCCAAGGAGCGCCCGTTTCATCGTGCCATCCCGCCAAGCGATAGTTTGAGTGGCTTTCTCCGATGAAGATAGGCATCAGTTCACCATCAATGTATTTGATGACATAGAAGTTTGGCGATATGCCCAGGATGACCTCATCCTGAGAATCACCATCGATATCCATTGCCATGATCGCGTTTTGGGACTCCACTTGGTTGAATCTGATGGCGCCCATGCTGAGGAAATCCTCATTGTCATCGTCCCATGTGAAAGCCTCAAAGTGCCAGAAGTTCAGATCGGGATTGACGATATTGGTGTTGTAGCCGCCCACAATGAAGTCCATCCGCGAATCCCCGTTGAAATCCCCTTTTGCCATCTGATAGGCATTTTGGACGGGGAGGCGGTGTTGCCAGATCATCCCAGCGGTATTTGCCTGACTGTGATAGATCATGATGTCGCCATCGGTATCGGCAGTGAGGATCTCTTTTTGTCCGTCACCTGAGAAGTCATATGCGATGATCGAAGGTACAAAGTTGTTCCTGAGGAAGGTAGCCGTAGTGTTTTGTAGAGCGGCTCTGGGTGCCATGATTCCCTGAGTGTTTCTGCCATAGATCTGCACTATGCGGGCAGCCGGGAGGTTTTTGACCAAGAGCAGCTCAGCTCTGCCGTTGCCATCCAGATCAGCCATGATTCCGCCGGTGATGCCGATGTCGTTGAAGATCAGCGAATCGGGATCGGGATATTCTTCACCCAAGCGAGTTTCCCAAAGCTTGCCGATCTCGGATTGGATGGCGAGGACTTCCATGCCGCGGGCGTTTGTGTTGCCGATGTCCAATGGCCAGAAGTTCTGCGAGAAGAGATGCGTCTGTAGATGCTCATTTCCATGCACTTCATAGGCGCGCACTTGACCATAACCGCTGACGGGGATGTCCATCGCCAAGTATTCATCCTTACCCGAAGTATTGAAATCGTGCCATTTATTCAGCGGCACGCGGGCGCTACCGATGGGATGGGCAGCAAAGCCATAGTTTGGGATGCTGTGATACCGAATCTCCAAGAAGTCTTCATAGACAGGGCTTTGGAAGCTAAACGCGCTGTGGCAGCTTGCTCGGACTGTGATATCGATCATTCCGGGAGGAAGATCCGGGGGCAAAGCCCACACCTGCAGGGTATCACTGTATGCGCCATAGACGATGCTATTATCGCCCTGGGAATCAGTGATCATCAGATCAGCCCGCACCGCTTTGTCAAAGATGGCGCTTACATAGTGCCTAAGATTCGCCCCACTATAGCGGCTAAAGCTTTGAAGGGATCCGGGCAGGATAGTCGCGGCACTGCGATCCACCGTGATCGTGCGGTAGTAATTGTATTTCATCAGGTTGTTTTGCCGCTTTTCATATTGGAGTCGGATCAGGTACTCGCCGTCCGGAAAGCTATTTGGGATGTGGAAGATTCCCAAGACATCATCATGAATCTCCACATTGTGGTAGGTGGGCTGCGGAGTGTGCTCCTGAGTGTCCTTCCAGCTCACTTGCCCCGTTGCGGATAGGGGGAGATACATCAGCGTATATCTGGCAAAATCCGAGCCGTAGACGCTGCCGCGAAACTCGGTTGTGCCGGATATTCCGGATTGATCCAGGGGGTAATCTATCTTCACAAAGGGCGGATCCAGATTTTCCAGAAGCTTACGCGTGTTCAAGAGTCCGTGTCCGGATGAGTTATCATATCCCGGAGTGTTGATGTCGTCCGTGGAGCTTAGAAGCCGGGCTCGCACTTCTGCCGGCGTAAGACCAGGCACCAAGGAGAGCAAGAGCGCAATGCTGCCGGAGACCATCGGCGCGCTCATCGAGGTGCCGCTCATCTCCATATAGAGCTCGTCGGGAGTGGTCTTATAAGTGGACAGGATTGCCTCTCCGGGAGCCACGAGATCCAGTTGGGGACCGACGCTGGAAAAGGTCGATACCACCTTGGCGTGATTGACGCTGCCCACGCTGATCACATTGGAAAGCTTGGCGGGATAGCTGAGCCCACGCGCGCCGTCATTACCAGAGGATGCTACCAGCACCACGCCCTTTTCGTAGGCGTAGTCACAGGCATCCGCGATGATGGCGGAATAGTTTGGGTCACCCCAGCTCATGTTGATCACATGAGCGCCATTATCTGCCGCATAGATGATCGCGGCGGCGGCATCGTCATCCTGCAGATAGCCCGCGTCGATGGTGCGAAATCCTGCCCGAAGCGGCATAATGCGGACGTTCCATGCCACCCCTGAGATGCCGAGTGAGTTGTTTCCAATCGCACCGATGATGCCGGAGACGTGAGTGCCATGAAAGTTCTCGTCCGTGACGTCATTATCTTGATCAACGAAGTCTCCCAGTGCCACATGCGCCATCTCCGGGGCATCCACAAAGTCCCATCCACACCAATCGTCGATATATCCATTGCCATCATCATCCACCCCGCTATCCGGGATCTCATTGGTATTGATATAGACGTTTGCCGCGATATCCGGGTGATCGATGAGCAATCCGCTATCGATGACAGCGACGATGATCTGCTGACTGCCCGTAGTGTATGCCCAAGCTTGCGGGATGCTGCTCAGATGCAGAAGTTGCCGCGGGAAGAGCGGGTCATTGGGCACGCTATGCAGCTTTCTGAGATAGTTTGGCTCGATATATTCGATCCCGGCAAAGCTTTGGTTTTTGATCTGATGAAGATCCGGCATTTGGCTGAGATCGACCTTGAAATATCTTTCGTCCGGCATGCCCTTCATCGGCTTAACACGCTTGACTCCATATTGACTGAGATATCCGTCAAAGGCCAAGAGTCCGGTCTTGCCCTCGGATATCCGCGTGGGGGCAGTGGTTTTAAACAGCAATTGCCCGGGTGTGTATTCCGGCACGGCAAAAAGGACGGCAGAGTATGCCAGCAACAAGAGAGGCAAAAAGCATTTTGTGTGGGCATGAAGCCATCCGGCAAGCGAGATCAAGATCTTCATAAGAGTCCTAATAGTATCCTAAAAGTGATAGGTGAGTCCAAAGCTGTGCACGTCACTCAGCCCGTCTGTATAAGCGGCAAAGCCATAGTCCACATTGAGTCTGAGGACCTGAAATCCGATGCCGGCAGAGAAGGAGGTGGCATCAGCATTTTGGTATCCGCCGCGCAGGAAAAGGTTATCCAAGACGCCCATCTCAAGGGCGGTGCTATAGCGGATATTGTCATCCACAGCCTTGGACAGCGATGCTTCCAGTCCGAGATGATGTCCGGCGATCCGAAAGCCTTTGTATGCGTCCATGTCAAAGCGCAGGGGCAGCTTGGTCTTCTCTTCGGAAGTCTTGTTTGAGACTCCCAGATTGCGCATTGCCAAGGAGATCTTGCTATCTTGGATGGGTGGGATCCAGGTGCTGCCGAGATCTGTGACCAGCGCCAAGGAAGATGCTGTGTCTATCTTTTGATAGAGCAGTCCCAGATTCGCGCCCAGATACCAAGATGGGGTCATCCTGAGGGCATAGTTTCCCTTCACTGCGATGTCCGCGGGTGCATAGTGTCCGATCAGCTGACCTGTCTCATCCCGCTTTTCGATCTCACCATAGCTGAGGTTGATCAAGGCAAGCCCCATGTGTGATCTGCGCTGAGCGTATGAATAAACCAACGAAGTGTAGGCTGTGTCCCCGATCCAAGTGTGATGAGCCGCATTGACGGTCTTGGCGCGTCTGTCGGTGCCGGCAGAGGGCTGCCAGAGCCAATTTGCATTGTTGCCGTCTGAGTGCATTCCGCGTCCGGCGAGAGCCATTGCGGCAGGGTTGAGCGGAATGTTTAGGAACTGATAGCCATATTCTCCCGCGCCGGAGTGGATCTCGGCGGCGATGCCTAAGATCATGATGCTGATGATGAGGGTGATGATATATCTTTTCATGAAGCTTTGCTCCTTATTTTTCTATTCCAAAGCGCAAGCGGTGAGTTTCCCCGCCACCGCTAATCACGGCTATGTAGATTCCGCTGGAGAGTTTTGCCACCGGAATATCAAAAAGATCCATGTTTCTCAGATAGGCAAAAGCCATGCCACTGTGGTCATAGAGCATTTTCCCGCTGATGTCAAAGATTCTCAGAGAGATCGGCATGTCTTCGGTGGGCATCACGGACAGACTGATCTGAGGCTGATAAAAGCGTTTGAGTGGATTCGGGAAGAAATATAGCTCTTCGGTGACGAATCTGCCGGCGCTGAGATATTGATTTGGCATCTGAGATCCCGGGTGCCAAGCAGTGCGAGACATGTTGCCAAATTCATGTTGCCAGAGGCCTTTTGGGCTCTCGGGAGAATAGCCCGCAAGCTCGGTGCGATAGATGCGCCCTCTGTCTGTGGCGCTCCAGAGATAGTATCTATCATCCAGTCCTGCTGCCACAAAGGGCATGTGCCGACTGCGCTCAGTGAGTGAGATCGGGAAATCCCGTTTGATGCGAAAGTCGGTTCCCCAAGCTGCAAGTCGGTTGAAATTGAAGCTGCTGATCAGCTCAAGCTTTGCGTCGCCATCCAAGTCGTGCACCAAGACTCCTGCCGAGATGCCGTCATCCGCCAAACCCAGATCGAGATTTCCTCGCGAGATATCGTTGCCTCGATGATCGATGATCTGAATCGCGCTGGAGCCGGCAAGGACTATGTCCAGATTGCCGTTTTGATCCACGTCCGCCAAGGTGAGCGGCGCGGTGCATTGAAAGTCCATCAGATAGGGAAAGCCTTGTCTTAAAGTTGCTTGCTCCCCATCAAGATCATATGCCCAGATGCTGTGAGGGCTTTGGACAATGAGATTTTCTCCCTCAGCCAAACGAGCAGCAAAGACCCCGATCACCAAGGAATCTGCCGGGAAGGCAAGCGGATGGACATTCATGACACCGGAATCCAGGCTGTATTCAAAGAGGCTGAATGCACCTGCATCAGATTCTTGCATGATGCCACGCAGATGGTTTGGGCTCAGGCTGAGATTGCCCCGCAGGATCTCGGAAGAGCTAATGAGATCTTCTGTATCGCGGCTGGATTTGTCAAAAGTCAGAATTCGGCTCGTGCCGGCGGCTTGATCCCAAAGCGGCAAGATGATTGAGCCTCCCGCGTCCACGGGGTGGCTGAGCCACTCATGATTTGGCAAGTTGAGGACGAAGAGCCGCTCATCTTTTGTGATCCGATAGAGCCGCGCAAGCCCATCGGTCTGCATTGGGATATAGAGTGCTTGAGAGTCGTAGACATAAAGCTGGGGGATCGGCTGCATCTGGATCGGAAATCCCGCTGCCATGCTCTCTTCATGAAATATAGCTATCCGTCCGTCGGGCATGGGGTAGAAGATCTCGCTTTGGATCTCGGGATCCAGATCTATCACGGCTGCCGGGAGAGTGCTGACATCATGATATCCGGCATCGAGATTCCAGGCAAAGCGCACGCTGAAGCTCATCTGGTTTCCACTCTCGCTGATGTCATAGATTTCCAGGGGGATGCCGCCATAATAGCTTTCTGCAGTGGGCAGCCAGGTCAGTCCTTCATAGCTGCCATTTCCAAAATAGTCGTTGTTACCCGCGCGATAGCTATCGTCGGGGCCGCCATATTTGTAGTCGTGCATCAGCGGAGTATCCAGATGTTGAAATCCATCCGCCTCTTCCAGGTCAACTCCCTTATGGGGGGCATAGCCATTCACGCGGTTGCGATCAAAATTCAGGGTGAAGTTTTCCGCGATCACGTTTTCATCGATATGCCAGATCAAGATCCCGCTGCCATCAGTGTGGGGACTCATGCCATAGCCCGGCAGGAAGAAATCCCATTCGGAGCCGACATAGCGGTTTTTCATGAAGTTAAAATAGGGGAGATCAGGATAGTTCTCATAATAGTCCTGCTCGCCTTCCGGCAAGAGCTTGAAGCTATAGCTCGGCAGCGACGTGTAAGGATCCAAGCTGCCATCGGGATTTTGCTGACGATTCTCGAGCAGAAAATACTCGCGCTCTGAGATGGGAACCTTATAGAGCCGCGTCGCTCCTTCCTGATGATTCAAAAAGTGGTCCACCACAAAGCCTTCGCCATCGGTTGTGATGGTTTCATACTCTTCCCAATTTAAGAAATAGCGACTCCAGGCACTGAGCTGGGCGGGGACATAGCCATTGCCATTCCAGACCCCGGTGCCCATCAATCCCCAATTTCCGATGCCCTGACTGACTCCATTGGAAGAGTCATTGTCAAAAAGGGTCGGAAGCCCCAGCACATGTCCAAACTGGTGCGCCAAGACCCCATAGAGGCTGAAGATATAGTCTGAAGCATGTTCCTCGCCTTCAGCCGGGAAATAGGAGTGATATTGATGCTCGGGTACGATCACCACATTTGTCAAAATTGCCGAATCAGGCGTCACAAAGCCGGGATAGTCGTCGTTATCAGGATCAAAATAGGCTTGCATCGCACGCCGTGTGAGGAAGGTGCTCCAGATGCTTTCCGTGCTATTGCGCTCGATGTCTGTCTCCTGTCCCGCTCCCGCGTGGAAGATGATCAGGCCATCATAATCACTATAACTTATCTGAGCAGAACTCGCTTGCATGAGATCCGGGAGGATATCCATAAGCCGGACATCGGTCTTGCCGGGGATGTCTGAGCCATACCAAGCCATCGGTCGCGCCATCCGAAAGACCTCCGGGAAAACGGTGTAATCCATCTCATAGCTGCCATGAGAAGCATCATAGAAAAAGTCCGAAAGATGCAGCATCCAGCGCTCAAAAAACTCCTGATCATGTACCAGAAAGTCCGGATACAAGGGCTCCGTCTGAAAATGCACATCGCTAAATTCCACCATCACCGCCAAAATATTGGATGGCAAAGGCTCCGTGATCTGCCCCGGGAAATCCTCGCGGACTGTGGAAGAAGCTCCACTTTTGCCATCGGATTGTAGCGTTATCTCAGGACGGACGGGATGCCAAACCTCTGGCACCTCTTTGTATCCCGGATGCGGGGGCACCATGGCGTAGATCTGCGACAAGAGCAAGACCGCTAAAGCTAAGTATATGTGTTTTGAGAATTTCGGCATGATTCATTTGTCTCCCGTTAGCTATTTCTGAAATACAAAAATCCATATTGACCAACGTGCAAGCTATTTGAAGATCAATATATAGTCAAGAATAAAAGGTAGCGGCAGATATTCGCGGTGTCCGAGCTCGGCGAAGCCGAGCAAAATTGCCAAAAATGGGCTAGCTAAATGCTTGCAAAATAAGGCGCGCTCATGCCTCCCTCACCGCTTCCTCACCGGTCGAGCGTGCAAGCGGTGAGAAAATAAGGACTTAGAGAGTTCTTAGTTCTTAGTTCTTAGTTCGTAGTTCTTAGTTCGTAGTTGGCGCGGCAAATCGAATCTACAATCTACGATTTACGATCTACAATTAGGCTGTTGTTGCACAAATCGGAATGAGAATTGAGGATGAATACTTAAGGGGTCGTCACGCAAATCGGATCTACAGTTTACGATGTACGATCTACAATTAAAGTGTCGCTGCGCCCGTATCTGCCTTATTACTACAAACCCAAAACCAGCATTCCATTGTGGAAGCTACATCTTGTCGCTTTACATCCAAGCTGCCCGCCAGCCCAGATAGCCATTCCATATCTTCACTACCATCTTATATTAGCCATTCCATATCTTCACTACCAGCTAACAATAGTCATTCCGGAACATCGAGCGAAGCGAGAAGTATCCGGAATCTAAAACCCGTCCACAGATTAGGTTTAGAAGGTTTAGAATGGTTAGAGGGTTGAGAAGCATATCTCTGCTTTCTGCCCGGTTGGGCGGCCATAAACCGCCCCCACATTAGTCATTCCGGAAAGTCGAACGTAGTGAGGCTTATCCGGAATCTATAGAGACAAATCCCTCTGCCTCGAAGTGCGGCTACAAGCCACCACCAAAAAGAAAAGCCGCTTTTCCAAGCGGCCTTATTATGCAACACGTCTTAAGTGCTATTAGGATTCGATTACTTCCACGTTTGCGCGCGGGATGCGGATTCTGGTGCCATCTTCCACTTCTGCTTCGAGGATGCGGACGAGGGTCTCAGATTCCACTTTTGTGAGCTCTTCCGGCAGGGCTGTGACTTTGGCGATTCTTCCGAAGTGGGGTTGACGGATGATGCGCACCATAGTACCGATTTCGAGAATGGGCATAGTGGCTTCTTTGGTGACCAATTCATTCTCATCAAAATCCATTGGGATGATGATCTCGGGGCGGATCACGCCGGCGCGGATCTGTGTATGTCCGTGTACGGAGGCTTTTTTGCCATCGAATTGTTTGAGCAGATCGAAGGTTTTCTTTGCCATGGTGATCTTGCCGAAGCCTTCGGTGCAGATGATGGTGAGTCCGATCTTTTCGTGTCCGGTGATGGCCACACCGATATCGTATCCGAGGAGTTTCTTGATATCTTGGTCGTCGATACCACCGGTGATGATGGCACGGACTCCGTGTTTGATGGCGATTTCGATGACGTGGAAGGGCACGAAGCAACCGGCAATGATGATCTTATCTCTGCAGCTTTCGTTTATCTTCCCGGCATCAAGTTCATCTTCCGGTGTGCTTGCCAGCATTTTGAGCTCACCCGTGATTTCGTCGCCGATGCCAAAGATGCCTTGGATGTAGGCGCTTTTATTTTCGATGACGACGCCTTCTTCGGGGCGCACTTCGGTGACGATCCCATCGATGAAAGCACGCACTTGCACCGGGATTCTGGGTTCGCGGAGGAGAACCTGTCCGGTGACGGCGGAGATGTTTTCGACTTCACCTTCGATGGGTGAGCGCACTTCGCTTTTGAAGAAACCGAGTCCAAAGAGTCCTGAGTTTTCAGCGAGGATGGTCTTTTTGGTGATCTTATCACCGGGCTTGATTTTGATATATTTTTCGAGCTGTGACGGGGTCACACCGAGTTTGTTTGCAAGGTTAAATGGCAGCACCTTTCCGGGCAGGAGGGTTTCGGCTACCACGTCTTCGCCTTTGATCTTGGTGCCTTTGGCTACCAGGACTTGGCCTTTGAGGGGTAATATGCGTTCTTTACGCAAGATGATGCTATCGGTGACGGTTAATCCGGCAGAATATGCTTGTCCCATTCTATCCTCCTATACCAAGATGTCTTCAGGGTAGGCTTTGAGTTCGAGCATCCACTTTTTGAGATATTTGATGCGTTCGCTATGATCAGTGGGCAGGTTAAAGGGTTGGCGACCTCTGGTATCTAGGACGATACCCACCGTTCCGCCATGGAGCTCGACCGAGAGTTCTTTGGCTTTTTCGGCATCCAGCACCAAGCCGCCGTGGGTCTTGAGGGTGGCTTTGGCGGTCTTGCCGATTTCGCAAGGAATGAGGCGGACTTCACCAAAGGGGATGTCTTCTTCGAAGACGCTGCCATCCGGCAATTCCAGCTTGGCATAGAGAGCAGGCTTGCCATATTTGCCTTTGCCGACAGGGGCTACGCAGCTGCCCAGATAGACCATACAGTCTTTGCGGAAGACCTCGGTGGCTGCCTTGGCGCTGATCTCGGAGAGCACGCCCAGATGAGGCATCATGAAGATGCTGTCGACCGCCAGGCGGGTGATTCCTTCAGGAAGGAAGGCATCGATGAGCATCATCACAGTCTGATATCTTCTGGGAGCGTGAGAGAGCACGCCGCCGCTGCCGACGAGGAGGTTCAGGGTCATCAGATTCACAATCGAAGCGCCGGAAGTAGATTGACTAAAGGCTTCGGAGATGTCGCGCTGACGCTGCATTCCCTTGAGGCTGCTGGCAAATTCCTTGTGCTGTTCAAAAGCCAGGCGCAGTGCCTCTTTGGCGATGGCTTGTTCCAAAACCAATTCCTCCAAAAGAGAAGGGATGGTGGTGGGACGGATCATCTTGTTTTTGATCATATTACGCAGCTCACTCTCGTCGATTGAGAAGGGGACCCAGCGCATGATATTAGCGAGTCCGCTGGAAGCGAGCACGTTTGAGATGCTATAGCTCATACCGAGGTTTGCGCTCACGGTACGGTTGAAAACATATTCTTCGGTAAAGACGCTAAAGACGTCCGTAGTCGCGCCGCCGATATCCACGCCGACCACTTCGATGCCGTCGTTTTTGGCAATGGTCTGCATGATGTTTCCCACGGCTGCGGGAGTAGGCATGATCGGCACTTGTTTGTGATCCGGACCTTGAGTCCACTCCATGAGCTTGTTATAGCCCGGAGCTTGCTGCATCACGTGTTCCATGAAGATGTCATGGATCTTGTCGCGGGCAGGTCCGAGGTTTTCGGATTCGAGCTTGGGACGCAGGTTGTCCGTGACGATGAGATCCACTTTGTCGGCGAGGGTCTTTTTGATTTCGTCAACGGCTTCTTTGTTGCCGGCATAGATCACGGGGAGTTTGTATGAGGAGCCCAGACGAGGCTTGGGATCAGCGCCTGAGACGAGCTCAGCCATCTCGACCACGTGTTTGATGGTGCCGCCATCTTCTCCACCTGCCATGAGGATCATGTCCGGACGCAGGTGACGGATGCGCTCGATCTTTTCATGATTCATGCGTTTGTCGTTGCTGGAGATGAGATCCATCACGATGGCTCCGGCGCCCAAAGCTGCACGCTCGGCGCTCTCACCGGTCATGGAGGCGACCACTCCGGTCACCATCATCTGCAAACCGCCGCCGGCAGAAGAGGTGGAGACATAGGCGTCCACTCCGATATCGCCGTTGCGTGGGATGATGAATTTGCCATCTTCCATAAATTTGAGATTGGGGTTGTTGTACTTGAGGCGAGCCAGCTCTTCCATCTCGGATGTGGCATTGATCACGCCCTTGGTGACGTCATTTAGTGGCGCTTCCACAGTGGTGGGAGCTTCGCCACGGATAGTCTGACGGTATTCACCGTCCACAAATTCGATTAAGATCGCCTTGGTCGTGGTGCTGCCACAGTCGGTAGCAACGATGCGGGTAAGGCGTTTTTCGTCGTATTGCATATATCCTCCGCTTATTCAGCTTTTTTATGTTCTTTTTTGAAAATACGGTCTACTACTGCTTTGAACTTGGCTTTGCGGCGCTTTTTCTTGAGCCGGGCTTGTGCTCTGCGCTCTTCATTGATTTCTTCATCCAGCTCGTCGATGCGCTTGACTAAAGCCTTGATGTTCTCATCTTTCTGGATCATCAGCGCAAATCTCTGGTATTTGGCGCTATCAAAGATGATCTCTGCAAAAGGCATGACAAAGTATAGCGCTTGGCTCCCCAGACTGTGCAGGGGATGCAAAGATTCTATGGCGAGGATGCCCGCCGGCGCTAGGTGCCGCGTCACGATGAAGCGAGCGACCTTCTCAATCATTTGCTGAGCTTCTTCGTCGCTGATCTCGGTGATGATCTCTTGATACTTATGTTTCATAATCCAATCTTTATCCTGCGCGAGAAAGGGTCAGGCCTGCCACCTTGTGGGCGCCTGCTTTGTAGAGCTCGCGGCTGATTTCATTTAGCGTGCTGCCGGTGGTGAAGACATCATCGATCACAATGATCTTCTTGCCTTGCACTTCATCTGTGTTCTTCACCCTGAAAGCGCCTGCAGGGTTTGTCAACCTTTTATGGTGATCAAGCAGGGTCTGGCTCCGAGTGTAGCGTCGCCGGGTAAGTGGGCTGATGTAGCTCTTGCCGGAGAGGCTTGCCAGCTTTTTGGCAAGCAGCTCGCTTTGGTTGAATCCGCGCTCACGCAAGCGCACTCGATGAAGGGGCGCTGCCATCACCAAGGGATAGTCTTCATATTCCCGATATAGCTGCAGAGCTTCATATAGATATCGCGCCAGGAAGGTCCCCAAGGCGGGATATCCGGAGTATTTGAGCTTGTGCACCAATTGCGTGACGCTGCCTTCATAGATCACGGCACTGCGGGAAAAGTCAAAGACAAAATCTGTCTGTTGGCAATTTGGGCAAAAGCCTTCGGAATTGTCCGAGCCACATTTTGGGCAAAAAGCATCCCGGATCAGGGCGATGCTCTGCGCGCAATCCTCACAGATGAAGCGCATGGGGGCGCTGAGCTTGGCATTGCAGCTCAGACACGCCGGCGGGATCAAGAGATCAAGCGCTGCCGGTAAAATATCTTTCAATCGCGCTAAAGATCTGCCTGCCATCTTGGCTGCAAACGCTGTCTGTGGCACTACGCTCGGGATGAGGCATCATTCCCAAGACGTTTCTGCCGCGGTTTATAATCCCGGCTATGCTGTCGATCGAGCCATTGGGATTGGTCCGGGGGGAGACCATGCCGTCGCGATCGGAATAGCGAAAGAGGATCTGGTCGTTGTCCTTCAGAGACTTGAGCCCATCAGGATCGATAAAAAAGTTGCCCTCTTTGTGGGCGATTGGGATGTCCAGGATGCTGCCGGGCTCGATCCCCATGGTGAAGGGACTGTTCGAGCTTTCCACGCGCAGATACTGGTGGGAACAGATAAAGCGCAGTGAGGAATTCATCATCAAGGCGCCGGGGAGTAGGCCTGTCTCGGTGAGCACCTGGAATCCATTGCAGATTCCCATCACAAGGCCGCCCTTTTTGGCAAAACTGATGACATCTGTCACGATCGGAGAAAAGCGCGCCAAGGCACCACAGCGAAGGTAATCCCCATAGGAGAAACCACCGGGGAGAATCACAAGATCAGGATCCTCCAAGGAGTGGTCCTTGTGCCAGATCATCTTGGTCTCATGACCGCGCTCGGCAAAGACCTCATAGGCGTCATGATCGCAATTTGAACCGGGGAAAGTGATCACGCTGACTTTCAAGATTTGATCTCCTCCAATTCAAAGTGGTAGGTCTCAGTATTCGGATTTGCCAAAAGGCTGTCACAGATCTTGGTGGTCTGGCGCGAGACATCCTCACGGTCGGCGGAATCGAAAGTTATCTCGATATATTTGCTGATACGGGTTTGTAAGACTTTGTCAAAACCAAGGTTGTGCAGAGAAAGGCTGACCGCTTTTCCCTGAGGATCCAAGACGCTTGGCTTGAGCTGAACAAAGATTTTGGCTTTTAACATGACACTTCCAAGTATTTTTTTTCTGAGAAACCCATGATTTAGATAAAAGATATTTAGTCAACTGATTTATTTAAGAGCTTGAAAAAGTGGTTGCTTGCAGAGATGGCGAGAATCCAAGTGACAGACCTTTTTAAGATGATGCCCGGATCAACCAAGTCAAGATCAAGGAGCGCTTGTGAGGCGCCCCTTGATTATGCTAATCCAAAGGGACTATTGAACGCTGATTCTTTTGTTGATGACAGCCTTGCCGTCGATCGTCAGGCGCATGATATAGACTCCTCTGGAGACCGACTTTGCTTTGCTATCTTTGAGATCCCAAGAGAGATCATAGGATCCATCGGCTTTGGATGCGCCACTGTGCAAGCTGCGAACCTTCTGCCCGCGGATGTTGTAGATATCGACGCTAAAGTCTTTGTGCCGCGGCATCTTCAACTCGATATTCATGGCCTGGCGCGCGGGATTGGGGTAGGCAACCAGCATGGCTTTGTCCAAGGCAGGCACAGAATCCTCAATGCCGGATGTCGGGATCTGGACTCGCATGTGTCTCACTTGAGACGCCGTCTCCACAGGGGACTCATAGAAGAAGAAGTCGACAGTGCTTTCGCCGGCTGATTTCATATAGAGTCGGTCTCTATCCGTGTGGTAAGTCTCCCAGATATCCCACTGTCCAATAAGCTGGAACTCATTGTCTTCCAAAAGCTCGTATAGCTCACAGGAGTTATACTCTGTGATCTTTGCCATTAGCAGGCGTCCGCCATCAGTGAGATGCATCGCCACCAGCCCCGGCCAAGGGCTGCTATCTATGCCAAAGAGTCCGGTGGATACGCCCGCCCAGGGATCTATCCTTGCCACCACATGCTGGCCCAGATAGGGTTTATCAGGGAGGATGAAGACATTCATGTCTGAGCCTATCTGCACAGTGCGGATATTGCCGCCTCCCAAAGTGAGATCACTGAGATTGAGGAGAGCTTCGCCATCGATGAAGAGAAGACGGTCGTTTGCCGCAAAGGCATATTTGCCATCTCGCTGACCCATGCACTTTGATAAGATCCTTCCTGCGATGGGCTCAAAAAATAAGCTTCCATAGCGAGAATCGTACAAATCCTCATCAAGGTCGAAGATGCGCATGCCGTGTTGCCAAAACTTGGTGTACATGCCTTCTTCATCGACGATCATCGCATGGCGGCTCTCGTTCATATAGCTGGGCACATAGCCCACTCCGCTTCCGGGGTTGTTTGCGAAATTTTGGGCTTGGAGGATGAGATCATCACCCAAGACGGGATCGGGATATGCATATCTGGTGACCGGCCCGCCGCAGAAGTCATTCTCGATATCCCAGACTCCGGAATTTGATGGATACTCCGCATCATTACCGGAGCGATGCATATAGCCGATCTGGCGCTGAAAGATATTGCCAAAGAACATGACTTCTCCGCGCTCAAGATAGGGGTTTGCTTCCGGCCACAAAGGATTGTAATATGGCAGATCCAGATGTGGAGGCCAAGGCTCGGCAGCCGTGGGCGGATATCTGTGGCGATGCAGGTCGATGTTCTCATAGAGCTGCTCTGAGTCAATGCCATTGTCATAATAGACCGCAGGCGTGGAAGGATGGGGATGCTGATACTCAAATTCCACCACGCCTTCGCGCTCGCCGTACCCTAGTGCATAGAGATTTGCATAGACGCATCTTGGGTTTCCCGGTGTGCTCAAAAAAGGATGGATGCGCGTGCTGTCAACAGGATCCACATAGCCATAGGCAAGTGAGATCTTCTTCTCAGAGACCAGATTGACCATGTCGGTGCTATCCAACGGGGGAGCTTGAGGGGCATCTGTGCCAGCCAGAAGGATGTCTCCGATGATGCGGATCTCTCCTGTAGCACCCCATGTCTGTTTCCCGGCAAAATCCCCTTTGATCCAGAGATCCCCATGCACAAATAAGGATCTATCAAATGACACTCCGCTCAAACCCGGGGTCCAGACGGTATCCCGAACAGTATAAGTATTCGTAAAAAGGATCTCTGAGTTTTCATTCGGAGGATATTGGTCATAAACCGGGATTTGGACTTGTCTGGGCTCGGATAGAGTTCCATGCCAGCCCGTGTAAGCGCCGCCATTTACTTCAATCAGATAAATGTGACCTTCCCCTTGACCAATATGCTGAGCTTCATTGCGCAAAGCAGCCGGCGTTGGCAGCTTTGAGATGTCCATATTCTCAAAGATCCCGCCTTGGAAGATTTGGCTCTCGGGATAGTTTGAGGGACTGGAGACCGCTTCGCCGCCCAATAGGACCGGCTCCAGGAAAGTGGGCCAACCGGCATTATCCCCTCCTCCGGTTTGGCGGATATACATATCAGATGCTCCTCCTACGATCCCATCAAAGACATGGAAGCCCGTGAAACGCATGGGTATTTGATTTGGCGATAGAAAGGAATCCGCGAAGTAGCGATAGGGCTTAAAGAGTTCCACAGGGTCATCATCATCACTGTTGAAGACGAAAATGTCCTGCAGAATCTGAGGATATGGCATGTTTAGCTGAAACAGGCTTAGGGTTCCATTGCGCTCAAAGATATAGGGTGTCAGTTCCCTTGTCGGATCCAGATCCTCCAATTGCAGCCAGTTGGCACCGAGATCTGTACTTTCAAAGAGCTTCGATCCCGCCGCGACTAAGATCCTGTCTCCCAAGACCGTTAGCGAGGGATGCGCCATTTGCGGAGAAAGATAGGGGATTCTCGTCTCCTGCCAATCCTCCCCACCGTTTAGCGATAGGTAAAACAAGCTGGATTGAGCCGGAGCTCCCCAATGATCCCCCCCTTCCTTGATGACAAACATGATGGTATCCCCAGACGCGTGATAGGATAGATCTCCACCAAAATAACCATCAACCGATATCGTGGCTTGTGCACACAAAAAGTTTGGCAGCATCGCAATAGCAAACAGGATCCCGATGACGAACCAAGTTCTTTCTTTCATAATTCCTCCCCTGCGCACTGGCGCAGATTGTATTAAGTAGCAAAAAACTAGCTATGGTTTCCGGATCTGACCTGAGCTCGATTGAGCATTCTCAAAGCGCTCATAGTGTTCCTTAGATAATATGCAAAAAATGTTCCGAATCAGAAAATATCACCGGGAGCCGACATTGTAGATCTTTTTCCTCACTTGAGCAAAACACGGCTGTAAAGCCTTTGACAAATCCCGGCTTCCTCCAGAATCTGCACTCAGAGTCCGGATGCGCCGCGCAAAGCCTTGCCCACAAGCTGCTTGCAGAGTCCCGGACAGCGCCTTGAAACACAGAAAGGAGACCCATGTGAGATCAAGCATAATGCTGATTATTCTACTATTTAGCTTCGGAAGCCTGCTCGCCAAAGCCACTGTGAGTGGATTTGTGAGTCGGGAAGATTCCGGAGAACCGATCCAATATGTAAACGTCAGTGTTGCCCAGACTTCCATCGGCATGCAGACCAATAAACAGGGATATTTTGCGATCACTCTGCCCGGTCCCGGCAGCTACACCTTAGTCTTTAGCATGATATCCTTTGAGAAAGTAAGCCGCAGCATCGTCATAGAATCCGATAATGAACACCTCAATCTCAATCTCCGCCTGCGTGATGCTGCCCTGGAGTTGGCGACCATCCGCGTGTCGGGTCAGACTGTGGACGACAGCCGTGAGCTTCGGCCTGGCCTAATCCGGCGAGATACAGAGGACATCAAGAGCGTGGTCTCGCCGATCGAGGCAGACGTCTTTCGTGCGGTCTTGACTCTCCCCGGGGTAGCGCCGATCTCGGACTTCTCTTCCGGGCTCTATGTGCGGGGCGGATCTCCGGATCAGAATCTGATCCTGCTCGACGACATTGACGTCTACAATCCCAATCACTTCGGCGGAGTCTTCAGCACTTTCAATAGCGACGCCGTGCAGAGCATCGAGCTCATCAAGGGCGCCTATCCAGCCAAATATGGCGGCAGGCTTTCCAGCGTCTTGGACGTCACAAATCGGCAGGGAAACCGGAGATACCATCAGGGCGTCGCGCGCTGGTCTTTGATCTCCTCTTCTGCCACCTTGGAGGGTCCTTGGCAGATCGGCTCGCAGAGCGGCAGCTATATGGGCTCTTTTCGTCGCACCTATCTTGAGCTGATCAAAGCGGTCTATGATGAGCTTCCAGATTACTATTTCTACGACGGGCATTTTAAGCTAAATTGGGATCCGGATCCCAAGACCAAGCTCTCTGCCAGTGCATATTTTGGACGCGATCGCCTCCGCTTTGATTTCGGCAATACTCTCGCTTTGGACTGGGGCAATCGCACCTTCACCACCAGTTGGGTCCAGCTCTTGGGTCCGCGGCTCTTTTCGCAGGTGATCTTTGCCGGCAGCGAGTTTTCCTCGAATTTTGATCAGATCTCAGATGAAGACGCGCTGATCTTTCGGCGTGAAAATGGCATCAACGACCTCAGCATCAAGGCAAGCATGAGCTGGAATCCCACAAATGAGCATCAGGCGGATTTTGGGATGGATCTCAAGCTAAACAAGACTTGGCTGATCGGCAAGACCAGCTATCAATATGATCCCTCAGCTTTGCCGGATGTCTCTCTGAGATCTTTCACGGGCGGCATCTATGCGCAGGACACCTGGGACATCTCCGCGCTCTGGACTCTCCAACCCGGGCTGCGACTGGGCTGGTACAAGAGCTTGGACGCGAATCTGGATCATATCAAGGAAGCAAACTATCTGAATCTGGATCCCCGCCTCACCATCCGCCGCAAGCTGGATCTGGATGAGAGCATCTATGCTGGATTTGGCGTCTTTCACCAATATCTCACCCTGATGTCGGCAGATATCAGCACTCCCTTCGACGTGTGGTTCCCCCTCGATGGCAGCCTCAAACCCGGACGCAGCGAACACTATATCCTAGGCTATAAAAAGCAATTTTCAGCAGACTTTGCCTTTGATATCGAGCTCTATTACAAGCGCTATCACCGCATCTTGGAATATAATATGGCGACGGACTACAATTGGGACAACGACAGCGGGCAATTGGCAGATACATTTCACGTGGGCAAGGGCTACACCTATGGAACGGATCTGATGCTGCGCACGGATTGGCGCGGCTTGGAAGGCTTTGTGGGGCTCACCCTCAGCAAGACCCGCCGCAAGATGCAGGACATGAATCTCAACCCCTACACCATGGAAGCGGAAGCCTTCTATCCCAGATATGACCGCTCATATTCGCTCTCGGTCGTGGAGACATTTAATCTCAGCCGCTACACCGGACGGCAGGTCCTGGGAGCTGACTTCAAGCTCGGAGTCAATTTTGCTCTCAATTCCGGACAACCCACAGACAAACCGGAGAGAATCTTCTATGATGGCGAAGATTATCAGATCATCTATTCCTACAAAGATCGGGATAGATTGCCAAATTACTGTCGCCTGGATCTCTCCACCAAATATGAATGGCACAAATCCTGGGGCTCCATCGAGCCGTATTTTGAGATTATCAACGTCCTAAACCGCAAAAACATCGGCTACCGCAGCTATGTCATCGTCCCCGATGATGATATGCAGCCGGAGCTCAGGACGGAGGATAGCGGTCAATTTCCCATCCTACCCTTCATCGGAGTAAACATAAAATGGTAAGAAACACGATTCTTTTGTTCCTGCTCGCCTTGCTTCTTTTCTCTTGCGAGTCATATACTTCCTCTCCCAGATTTGAGGGAGATGTCTTCACCATCGCAGCCCTTTTGAAGACGGGCAAGACCATCTCCGTCGAGGATCCTTTATACATCACCAAAAGCGCGCTCATTGAGGATTTTAACCCCTTTGAGATCTTCGTCATGGATGCCACCGCCACCGTTACAAATCTTGATACCGGACATAGCTGGATGCTCGAGCCCTTTGTGGATCTGAGCCAGATGAAGCTCAAGTGGATCGATCCTGCCGAAAACATCATCCTCCCCGAGACTCGCTACCGAGTCCAAATCCAAATCCCGGGATATGACAAAGAGATCTCCGCCGAGACCCTGACTCCCCCCGCTGTAGAGCTGGTGCCGGATTATTATGGCCACAATCTCCCCACAGAAGGCTATAGCTTCAGCCCCGAAGAGCCCGCCGCGACACCCTATGCCCAGCTCGATATACGCTATCCGCTCGCCCTAAATACTTTTGATAATGGCGGCACGCAAAACTTCATGGCAGAGCTCTTTTGCCTAGAGCCATTTAGCACTTCCTTGGAATACACCACCCCGATCATGGGTATGACCCACGCCACAGAAGACATGGAAAGCGCCTATTATAGCAGCGGAGAAGGCCTTCGCAGAATCCGCTTTTTGGGACGCTTCTTCTCCACTGTGCCCCCCCAATATGAGGATAACTTCATCCTCCTCAAAGACTACCGCATCGGCTTCATCTTCTATGGAAAATACCGCGTATCCGTATATATCACAGACGATAACTTCTACAAATATCAATACATGCCGGATGGCTATCTCCACGGCGGCGTCCAAAACGCACTGGGCTATTTTGGCTCAGCTAGTGGAGGCGTGATGTATATCGATGTGACAAAATAAGTGCCAGTGAAGATCTCGCGTCTACTATAGGGGCTACAAGCCGCCCCAAGATTCTGTGAGCCTTGGCAGCTTTCGCCCACATATCATGCGACCCGTATCTCGATCTCGCCGGGCTCATAGCTCAGCTGATGCCAGGTATTCACTCTAGCACGAAGATATTCCCCCAAGCTCGGTTCCAAAGCGCTGATTCCCTCCAAGCATCTCTTGATAGCCATATAGACAGAGCGCATATCGCGTCTGCTATGCTCTGAAAAACAGCGGATCCTGCCTCCGGGCAGGAGCACCTGAGCCAGATAGTCCTGCAGTTGCTGTTTTTCAGTCAAGATATCATCCAAGGCCGCGAGATTGTTCTCAGTGCGCAAAGTGGCTTCCATCTCGATCAGGAGCATCAGCCTGGCGGACACATCGCGGACTGTGCGCTCATCTGTCATCTCAATCCGCAGGGGCATAAACTGAGCATAGAGCCCCATTTCGATGCGCTCGGTTTCACTCAAATCACCAAGCTGCTGATAGCGATCCTCAATAGGATTTGCTGCCGCCAAAAAGCTGCCGGCAAATCGCGTCTTCCCGGGATGCCTCAGTAATTCCAAAAGATAGATCCAACCCTTGCTCTTATGCACTCGATAAATTCTATTATCGACCCTCATTTCAACGTCACGCTCATGCTCAATGAATGTCACAATTTTTTGCATCGTAAGAACCTCCATATTTTGATTTCGGCCTTGGCAGAAACCGAGATCATAAATATAAGCATGCCTGAATATGTCAAGAATTAATTTTATAAAGTGCATTGACTATCCTGCATGCCATTATCAAAGCTTATCATGCGCTAGCTAGTTTATGCTGTTTAATGCAGACTGCTTGGGATTTTCAGGCTGCGCAAATCGGCATTTGAACCTCGCCAAAACTGTTTAGCACATCTAATATCATCTAGCCCTATACTTATATATACTTCACATTTTGGTCACAAATCCCCATTTTCTTCATAGTG
>Ga0334895_1001202_pt1 | contig 27899 bp, 26 predicted proteins | sample GraSluR3_MG_7_FD_207229 | JGI IMG/M metagenome (GOLD analysis project Ga0334895, IMG submission 207229) | Sludge microbial communities from methane-producing bioreactor in Wageningen University, Netherlands - Granular Sludge_31_05-R3 | ecosystem: Engineered > Bioreactor > Anaerobic >... | reverse complement strand
CCCACAAGCTTGAATCGACAAGGAAACGACGTAGGGTCTCAATATCGAACAGGCATCTACTACACAAATGAAGAACAACTAGCGGTTATTCAAGAAGTCATAACAAAAGAACAAGAAAAATATGCGCAAACTTTGGTGGTAGAAGTCGAACCATTGAAACATTACTATTTGGCGGAAGAATACCATCAAGATTATTTAGAAAAAAACCCAACAGGGTACTGCCACATTGACTTGTCATTGGCAGAAGATGTGATCATTGATCCAACCAAGTACCCCAAGCCATCTTTGGAGGAGATACGTGAAAATTTATCAGAAAAGGCGTATGAGGTAACCCAGAAAAATGGGACAGAAGCTCCTTTCACCCATCCCTACTGGGAACAGTTCAACAAAGGCATCTATGTGGATGTGGTGACAGGAGAACCCTTGTTTTCATCCAATGATAAATTCGAGTCTAATTGTGGGTGGCCGAGTTTTGCAAAACCCATCGATCCGGAAGTCGTTGTTTATACAGAAGATGACACCTTGAGTATGATTCGCACAGAAGTCAGAAGCCGGTCAGGGGATTCTCACTTAGGTCATGTATTTGATGATGGACCAAGAACCTTGGGAGGTATGCGATACTGTATCAACGGAGCTTCTTTGCGATTTGTCCCTTACAATGAGATGGAAGCACAAGGCTATGGCTATTTAATGAAGCATGTTCAGTGAGAGTTGATCAGACGCCCAAGATCCTGTGAACCATGACGGATAAGATACGGATGCCGTTTAGTAAAGCGTCTCTATTGAAAGACATGTCAGGATGATGCAAACCGGGAGTTAAATCACAGCCAAGCCCAATGTAAGTCGTTTTTAATTCAGGTTTCCACCGTGTGAATTCGTGAAAATCGTCTGCACCGGTGGTTCTTTTTATGCCCAGCATGCCGGTTGATCCTAACACTTCCGTAATCGCTTCTCGGGCTATTTGGATCATGGATTCGTCGTAGACAGGAGCGGGTAAACCAGGGACCACATTGACTTGTCCTTCGCATCCAATAGTGGCGGCACCTGCCTGGATGGCATGAGATACTTTTCTGATCAATTCATCCATGGTTTCATTGTTATCTGCTCTCAAATCAACGGTGACATGTCCCTTTTCCGGTATGGAAGTGGTCATGGGATCACCGGATTGGACAGCGATCATCTTTGCCGAAGCAGGAACGCCAGGATCTACCCAGATGGCATTAACAGCATGAACAATGCTGGCGATAGCATCGATGGGGTTTTTCCCCATATGAGGGCGTCCGGAATGGGACATCTGCCCAATGACTTCACCATTGATAATGGTTAGAGCACCATGTTTCAAGGCAGCGATGGCTTCGTTCATCTTGGCTTCCTGAATAGGTCTCAGATGAATCCCTATGCACATATCCACTTCATCTAATACTCCAGCTCTTGCCATTGCACGAGCACCACTCGTTGTTTCTTGTTCCTCAGAAGGTTGAAAAATCAGTTTCAATGTCCCTTTTTTAACCAAATTAAGTTCCTTGGCCATCAATCCAGCAAAAAGAACCATGGTGGTGTGGGCATCGTGTCCACAAGTATGCATGGTAACCAATTGGTCATCTACGATATGGTTTAATGCATCCATATCTGCTCGAAGCGCTAGGACAGGACCTGGTTGGTCACTTCTCACATAGGCAACAAGACCAGTGTTGGCGATCCCAGTAACGACTTCGATCCCGTGGGATTGCAAAAATTCAGCCACATAGGCGGCGGTTTTGTACTCCTGAGTAGCCAGCTCAGGCATACTATGCAAGGCATCGTATGTTTGAAGCACAGCCTTTTTTTTCGTCATAGGCCATTGTTTGATTTCGTTGATCATGCTATTCACATCCTTTATAAAATATATGAGGCGAAATCACTCAATACTAGCAAATTGATGGGTCAAACGACGGACAAGCATTCGGTAGACAAACCAAGCAATCACAATAAGTAATAAAGAATCTATACAGACCGTGACCAAAAGAGTTAGATCCAGTTGGATTAAGACATAAGTCAAAAATCCCAACGTAACAGTCAATCCACCTCCTAGGGCCATTGAGATGAGCACATTTAGGTTTTGCTTTACAGCTCTCTGTGGATTATCCCAACTTAGCATAGGTCGGTTGATGTCAATCAACAGACCGATAAAGATAATGGGAATGGCGCCTAGCAAGCCTAAAAATCCGGAGACAACCAGATCCATCCATGTTAGCGGCAGGAAGAAAAACATGCCGATGGAAAGAAAAAGAATGGTTGCAACTTGAAGCAGGAAAGGGGAGAGTGCCTTTCCCATGATATGTTCTCTGGATGAAACAGGGATGATACGAGACAGATAAAACGTTTTGCCTTCTCTAGAAAAACAGGTGGAAGCTGTGGGGTTTAGAGCAGCCATAAGACAGTAGGCGCCTGATAATCCCAATACAAACAAGGAACGGTTGTCATGAAATAAATCGATTATAAAATCCATTTCAGAAGGCGCACCACTCACAAGGGGCATGACCAAAAATATAAAAGGCAGCAGTACTACAATACTCACACAATTAAACAGATAGATAGGAGTTTTAAACAAAGTGATCCAATCTACTTTGAAAACAGCCAAAAAAGGGGAACGAGTTTTGCTGCTGGCTTTCTCTAAATCAGACTCAGTAAAAGCTTTTTTCTTAGAGGAAGCCTCATTTCCTCCGATAATGCCACCTAGATACAAAGTTTCGCTGACAAAGATCATCAAAACAAAGGCTCCTGCGCTGAAAGCCAATACACCGATCAATTGAAGCCAAGAAGTGGCAGATTGGGTGTACAACGCTAAGGAAGTCATTTGAGATAGAGGGTAGAATCGACCTAGTTGATCAATTAGATACCGATTGTCAGTGAATAAATTGGCTAGAAAGGCTTGTTCTTCTCCCGGTGCCATATGGATCATGGATCGTTGGATCAATATTTGCGTGCCAAGCAGGACGAAAAGAAAAAGGAACATCGTCACAACGCGGATCAGATCTTTTTTGCCTGATACATTTGTGAATCGCATAATAACAATGATCAAAATGGATGCCAAGGAAAGAGGGACTACAGGTGTTAAGAGATACAACAAGACAGCTTTCAAGTAATAGATGAGACCACCGCCCGTCAAACTATGGTTGATAAAGATAACAGGAATGAAAAACACAGATAAAAGGATATATTCGTAGATCAACAGACTGAAGAATTTGGAGATGACAAGATGTCGACTTTTGATGGGCAATGGAATCAAAAGGTCGGTATCACGCGAAAAATAATAATAAGATAAAACATAAGTCAAACCGAGAAAGAAAACCATCATGACAGCGACATAGTGAGCAATAGCCATAAAATACGTCTCCTGTCCCAACATCAATAAGGAGAAGCTCATTTGTCTGATAAAGCTCAGGTAAAGTCGGTAAGCAGGGATGAGTGCTAAAATAACGACAACAAACAAGAGTATTTTCAACGCATCCTTCTTGCTTTTAAAGTGTTTGGGATTCAAGGCGTGTAGGTTGAAAGTGTTGATCAGTCCCACTTTGGTCAGCAATAAAATGGTTTTCATACGCCTGTCACCTCTAGGAAGATTTTTTCTAGAGATTCTTCTCTACCTGCTTTGGTTCGCAAATCAGCCATGGTACCCTCGGCGATTATTCGGCCTTTGTGGATGATACCGATGCGATCACAGATCTTTTCCGCCACTTCCAAAACATGGGTAGAAAAAAAGACAGATTTTCCTCGTTGGCACATGTCTCCCATAATTTCCTTCAAATGGAAGGCGGATTTCGGATCTAAGCCAACCATGGGCTCATCTAGAATGAATAAATCTGGGTCATGAATCAAGGCACCAGTCAGTGCTATTTTTTGTTTCATTCCATGAGAGTAGGAATGAATCACATCATTGACAGCATCGGATAAACTGAAAAGATTCAAGTATTTTTCAATTCTTTCTTGGCGGTCTTTTTTAGAAACACGGTACACATCCCCCATAAAATTCAGGTATTCCATACCTTTCAATTTATCGTAGATTTGGGGGTTGTCCGGTACAAAGCCAATATTGGCTTTGGCTTGCAAGGGGTGTGTCAATGTATTAAAGCCTGTCACATGGATCAGGCCGCCATCTTGTTTTAGCAAGCCAACAATGAGCTTGATGGTGGTCGTTTTACCTGCTCCGTTGGGACCGAGAAAACCATAGATTTCTCCAGGCTTAACGGCAAAAGAAACTTGGTCAACAGCTTTGACTTTTCCATTGGAATAGGACTTGGATAATTGGTCGACTTTTAGCATAAGAATCTCCTTGAGTTAATGTGGTGTAAACTAGAGTTGGTTTTGAACAAAAAGGATGATATCCTCCAACAAAGGTTCGTGGACATGTCCTTTGACATAATACTCTTCAGGAGTAGGAGCCGATTCGCCATAAATGAGCAAATGGTTGATGCCTTCATACACTTTGAAAGAATAATTGTCCTGATCCTTCAAAGCTTCGTAGATGATCGAAAATTCACTGATCGGAACTTGATAGTCTCGATCTCCTTGAAAAACAAAAACCGGTTTCTCGATTTCACGAGCCATCTCGACAGGATCGTAAGCTGCCAAATCTTCCCAATAAGGGCGGTAAGCGCCTAGAATAACCTCATCGTCACCAATTAACTCAGGGTTGAGAGATTTATGGGCTTCTTCAGTCATGGCCTCTATATAGGCTAGCTCTTCATCAGTAATTTCACCATCTAAAGCGGACAAATACTCAATTTGGTAAGGAACGATTTCTCCCAGGCTTGAAAAGATGCCTGCTGCCATCATGTAACCAGCTGCATCTGGCGTAACTTCTGCGATCCTTGGCATCAGATAAGCACCCAGGCTATGGCCCAGCACGTAGATTTGATCGGGATCTACATACTCTAGGCTAGAGGCGAACGCAACCGCCTCAACCACATCATCAATCACTTCACCGTAGACGGTCAGATCTTTCATGCCACCCATAACAGCACCATAAGTATAAGTTCGTTTGTCGTAACGCAGGACGCTTACGCCCCGCTCGGCCAGATAATAAGCCATATCTCTAAACGGCGCATTGGCGCCAATGGTTTCATTCATATCGTTAGGACCTGAGCCGTGGACCAATATTACCATAGGATGGGTGCCTGAGGTATCCGGAGTTGTGATTTTGCCATCCAAAGGCCAATCGTTGTCGCCAAAGACGATCGAAATCTCCTTAAAACCTTCTGGTGGGTCTTGAGCGATTTCGTCTTCAAAAGAAAAAGCACCAAAGTTAAAACCGGCAATACGACCCTCCTTATCGATGACCACATTGGCATTCAATTTGTTTTGCTCTAAGACCACACCAGTGGTGTAGAATCCAAAGTCTCCCTGAAAACGGGTTTCAGAACCGACGAATTCGATAAAAGGACCGTAATTAGCATACATATCCACGAAAAAAGCTTCATAAGCTTCTGGATCAATGGCGGCGATCATGTTTTCATCATGGGGGTAAGTTGTGTAAGCTTCTGAGTAAGCACCACTAAACAAACTTTCCAGATAGCCGCTTCCCACCTGAATCAGATAAGCCTCGTCGATCACTTCAGGGATATCTAGGTTGTTGCCCTCGTCATTAGGCTCCTCTTCAGAAGGGTCTAATGGCGGTGGGTCAGAAGATCTACAAGCAGTTGGCAGAATCAATAACAAGCATAAGACTAAAAACATATATCGTTTCATTATTTCCTCCAATAATCAATTGGTATTTGCGGTAACACTTTTATTATACAATAAAAGCATCAATAAATCATGGAGGCAATGAAATTATAAGCGAAGCTTAATGGATTTTTAATAAAGACAAAAGGTGTCAATTAAACCGAACGAAATTGTTAAATCTTGATAAAAAGAACAGAAAGACACAGGGGGCGTTTGATAAACCTGCTAATTTTGATATAATGGACGAAGAAACGGAATAGAGGCCATTTGGCCGAAAATAGAAGGAGATGGCGATGGAAAAAGAAGCAAAATCACTAATCAGAGTTCGTATGAGTGCCCATGACGCACACTATGGTGGCAATCTGGTGGATGGAGCCAGAATGTTGAATCTATTTGGAGACGTAGCCACAGAGCTTCTCATTATCAATGATGGAGACGAAGGGCTGTTTGTAGCCTATGACAACGTGGAATTTACAGCGCCAGTATATGCGGGTGACTATATTGAAGCGGAAGGCCGCATTGTCCAATCAGGCAACACATCACGCAAAATGGAGTTTGAAGCTAGAAAAGTCATTGTGCCAAGACCGGACATCAGCGAATCGGCCTGTGACATACTAGAAGAACCCATCATCGTATGCAAAGCCAGTGGCACTTGTGTGGTGCCAAAGGCAAACCAAAGAAAATAGGAGGTTTTTAAAATGACATTCAAGAATTTATTATTTGAAAATCAAGAAGGAGTAGGGGTATTGAAAATCAACAGACCCAATGCGTTAAATGCCCTCAACTCAGAAACCATTCAAGAATTGGACCAAGCCATAGAGCAAATAGCCAAAGACAACACGGTTAAAGTGTTGGTTCTTACGGGAGAAGGTAGAGCGTTTGTGGCAGGGGCGGACATTGTTGAAATGAAAGACAAAACGCCTGAAGAAGCAAGAGTCTTTGCCGCTTTAGGATTGGATACTTTTAGAAAAATCGAATTGATGGAAAAGCCGGTTATTGCTGCGGTCAACGGGTTTGCCCTTGGCGGTGGTTGCGAACTGTCTATGGCATGTGACATTCGCATTGCGGGAGAAAAAGCCAAATTCGGACAACCAGAAGTGACTCTGGGAATCACACCAGGATTTGCTGGCAGTCAAAGAATGCCAAGACTAGTAGGAACTGCCAAAGCAAAAGAACTGATTTTCACAGGAAAACTAATTAATGCTGAAGAAGCAGAAAAAATTGGATTGGTCAATCAAGTGGTGGCACAGGACCAATTGATGCAAGTAACCATGGAAATGGCAAGAGCCATTGCAGCGAACAGCCCTACTGCAGTCAAATATTCAAAAAGTGCGATCAACAGAGGAATAGAGACAGACATAGAAACAGGCAGCATCATAGAAAAAGACTTGTTTGGACTTTGTTTTGCATGCCCTGAGCAAAAAGAAGGCATGACGGCATTTGTAGAGAAACGCAAACCGAATTTTAGTTAAATGCAGGAGGGTGCCACCGTCAATTAATTAAGAAAAATTAAGCAAAAATTAATTGAAAAAAATATCGATTTGTACTATTATGGTCATGGTAAAGGTGGCGATATCTTTGAAGCAATTCACAAAAGTATTTATGATTGCATGGGCTATTTTTATGGTCATTGCCGGTGTTCAAGTCTATCAAGCTTATCAGGATATTGCGGCATCCAACAACCGGGTGCCGTCTTATGATGAAAATTGGTTGGTAGGATACGAAAACCAACTGTTATCCTTGGAATCTTACGAAGCCTATGTGTCTGGCAGTCGTCGGGTCAATTTTTTGATTGCCGGATTAGAGTCCACTCGCACTGACACTTTGATTTTTGCTAGTTACGACACAAAAGATAAAAAAGTGGACATGGTTTCCATTCCTAGAGATACTTACTACTACAAGGAAGGCTTTAGAAGTGGCTACACGCATATATCCAATTACAAAATAAACGCCATATATGGTGGTAATGGCATAGAAGGAACCATACGAGCAGTAGAAGACATTATGAATCTTCCGGTACATCATTATATCACCGTTACCATGTCAGGTGTGACACGGATTATCGACGCTATGGGAGGCGTGGAGATAGAGGTTCCTTTTGACATGGTCTACGATGACATTTATGACAGTCCGCCGCTGCACATTCGAATAGAGGCTGGTCTCCAAACTTTAGACGGCAAAAACTCCGTAGACTTTCTTAGATTTAGACAGAACAACGACGGAACCATTCATTATGGAGACATACAAAGAATCCAACTTCAACAGACTTTTCTAGGCCAAGCAGCTAGACAAGCTTTCAGTTATCGATTGCCTATGGTTGTGAAAGAAGTCTTTGATGCGGTGAGTACAGATGTTAATATGACAGATGCGTTAAAATATGCCACATCAGCGGCGAGCCTGAGTAGTGACAATATCAATTTTCACACATTGCCGGGTCATGCAGAATATATCCAAGGCGTCTCTTTCTACATAGCCAACGGACCCGAAGTGCAACAAATGGTTTATGGGATGTATAGCATTCCTTTTGAAAGAGCGGGGACAGATTAAATGCGATCAAAACGATATTAGCTAATGAAATACAGTTCGAAAGGACTGTATTTTTTGAGTGGATAGCCTTAATCAAATATTAAGATTTTGTTGCTATACTTGATATGACTCATAAAAATAGATATAGTATAGAGTGATACTCTAAGAAGGGAGAACACCCATGTTTGAAACATTATTACCAAAGCTGTTGATTATTCCAGCCATACTAATTGGCATATCCATACATGAATATGGCCACGCCTTGGCCGCAGTTAAACTGGGGGACGATACCCCACTGCATCAGGGAAGATTGAGCCTTAATCCGATTAAACATTTAGATCCATTGGGATTCCTGTTTTTATTGGTGGTTGGATTTGGCTGGGCCAAACCGGTCATGATCAATCCAAGAAATTTTAAAAATCCAAGGCGAGATGACATCATCGTTTCGATCGCAGGGGTAACATTGAATTTTATCACGGCCATTGTGTTTGTCCTCATTATCAAATTCATGGTCAACAATTTTTTTAGTTTTCTCATTACAGACACAGGCAATGTCTTGTTGACGATGTTGTATGCGGTGGTGCAAATCAATATCGTTTTGATGATTTTTAATTTGTTGCCCATTCCGCCCCTCGATGGTCATCATATTGCTCAAAGTGTTGGTGGATTTCGTGTGTATAATTTTTTCAGGAAATATGAGCAGGTGATCCGCATCGGTCTTATCATATTGTTGGTGACAGGTTACATTGGACGAATTATCGGGCCTCCTGTTTATGGCATCACCAATTTCCTGTTTTCAGTTTTTAACGTATTCTAAAGTAACAAGGACATGAAAAATCAACAAACCTGGTCTGGAAAGAGAGCGGGTTTTTTGTTTCAATAAGAGTTGAACAAGGCAGAAATCTGTGTTATATTCTTAAGGTATCCTATGAAAAACAAATGTGTATATAACGCAAACAATATAGAGAATACAAGGAGGAAATATGAAACCGATCACATTAGGAATACTGGGAATGGGGACTGTCGCATCAGGTTTGGTGGATGTGATGACCATGAATCAGGAAAAGATAGAAAAGGAAACCAATGAGACTTTTGAAATTAAGAAAGTATTGGTCAGAAACTTAGATAAAGACAGACCAGAAGTCCTTTCAAAAACCACTTTTACAACAGACCCATACAAAGTTATCAATGACCCCAACATCGACATTCTAGTGGAATTGATTGGAGGAATCTATCCTGCATATGACTACGTTAAATCCGCTTTGCAACAGCAAAAACACGTGGTGACAGCCAACAAAGCCTTAATCGCAACGCACGGTAAAGAGCTAGAATCTTTAGCTATAGACAATGGCGTTAGACTCATGTACGAAGCCAGTGTGGGTGGAGGCATTCCTATCATCAATACCTTGTCTGAAAACCTCAGTGGCAATAGGATTGAGAGCATATCAGGTGTGATTAACGGCACAACTAATTACGTGTTGACGCAAATGACAGAGAGAGGGTTATCTTTTGATGAAGCGGTGAAAGAAGCTCAAGACCTTGGTTTTGCAGAAGCAGATCCTTCATCAGACGTGGAAGGAGACGATGCTGCCTATAAAATTGCTATTCTGACACGAGTGGCATATGGACAATGGATTGAAGCGGACCAAATCATCAAGGAAGGCATTACAAAAATTTCCAAAGAAGACATTAAGTATGCAAGAGAATTAGGCTATGTAATCAAACTGCTGGCTTCTTCCCAAAGACAAGAAAATCAAGTATCTTTAAGCGTTCACCCCACCTTGATTCCAGTAGATCATCCTTTGGCCACAGTCAAGAATGAATTCAATGCGGTCTTATTGAAAGGGAATGCTACTGGAGAAGTCATGCTCTATGGGAAAGGAGCCGGGGCTTTGCCAACAGGAAGCGCTGTTTTATCGGATATCATGGCCATTTCTAAGAAGAAAGAAGATCCTGTTAGAAGTTACACAACAGACGCAGAACCATTGGTTATGGCACATGAAAGCAAAAACCAATATTATATCCGACTAAACGTGGTGGATAAGCCAGGCGTTCTTGGATATATCGCCAATATTTTTGGAGAACACCATGTTAGTTTGGCATCAGTGGTACAACGACAAAAATCTGGAGATATCGCGCCCCTGGTTTTCATCACATACGAAACAGAGAAAAAACAGATAGATCAAGTGCTTGAAAAAATAGCACAAGACGAAAACGTGTTGGGTGTGGCAAGTGTTTTAACGGTTGAAAACCTATAACAGTCAAGGGGTGACTTATGGTAAGTGAACGCATTAAAAAAATGAAGCCTTCCGCTACATTAGCCCAATCGTCTAAAATTGCGGAGTTAAGAGAACAAGGAATTCACATCATTGGATTCAATGTGGGAGAACCTGACTTTGATACGCCTGTAGCCATTGTGGAAAAAGGAAAAGAAGCGCTGCAAAAGGGGTTGACCCGGTATACACCGGGACCTGGGATGATTGCGTTGAGACAGGAAATTTGTCGCAAATTCAAACGCGAGTACCAATTAGAATACGATTACCAGGATGTGGTGGTGTCTTCAGGTGCAAAACAAGCCCTTACCAATGCCTTGATGGCTCTTGTCAATCCTGGAGATGAAGTGATCATACCGACCCCTTGCTGGGTCAGTTATATAGAGATGGTCAAACTGGCAGATGGTGTGCCCATACTTGTCAAGACAAAAGAAGAAAATGGATTTGCTTTGGATATGGAAGCCATCAAAAAGGCTGTGACCCACAAAACAAAAGCCATCATGATTAACTCTCCTAATAATCCAACTGGTGCGGTGTACACCGAAGAACATCTAAAACAACTGGGAGAGTTGGCTGTGAAGGAAGATTTTTACATCATCTCAGACGAAGTTTACGAAAGATTAGTCTATGATCGAGTCAAAAATTGCTGTGTGGGCGCCTTATCTCCTGCCATCCGAGAAAAAACCATCACGATCAATGGTGTATCAAAAGCCTATGCTATGACGGGATGGCGGATCGGATATGCGGTGGGGCCAAGAGCCATCATTAAAGCGATGGGAGACTATCAAGGACATACAACCACTAGCCCTAACACGCCAGCCCAGTATGCGGCAATTGAAGCGATTGCTAACGGAGACCAAAAGGCTGAAATGATGAGACAGGCATTTGACGAGAGAAGAGTCTATTTGGTCAATCGATTGAAACAAATGGCAGGCATTCAGTGCAACATGCCAAAAGGCGCTTTCTATGTCATGCCAAACATCACAGCTTATTTTGGGAAATCAACCAATAAACGAATGATTCAAACGACAACAGACCTAGCTGATTATCTATTGGAAGAAGCGCACATAGCAGTGGTGGCAGGGGAAGCATTTGAAGCACCTTCCCATTTAAGGATTTCCTACTCTAACAGCATGGAAAACATTCAAGAAGGCATGGATCGGATGGAGCAAGCCCTAAGACGTTTAAAGTGAGCATAAAAAAAGTTCAGGTTTTCCCTGAACTTTTTTTGTAGGTTAAGAGGGGATCAACAACTGCCTCCGGCATAGCCCATGATATCGACCATGAAGCCCTTTCTTAAGAAGGAGGTGCTATAGTCAACCGTGAACCCTTCATAACGGGACAATTCTTCACCAAGAAGAAAAGTCAAACCATCTTTTTCAAATACTTCATCATTATCTTTTTGTTCATCCAGAACAAGTCCCATTCTAGGGCCGCCTCAGCCAAAGCCTGAAATATTAACCCTGACCGCTTTTTCGGTTTCTTTTTTTTGCGCCAACACATCTTTTAGAGCAGCGATGGCTTCTTGTGATACATCCAATTTCATGAATAATCTCCTTTCAATTTCAATTTAACTTAGTTGCTTTCCAATAAAATATCATACAACATTTCCATTTGTTCATAGCTCAATGTGCCTCTGTGACCGCCTACCAAAACGCCTTCTTGGTTGATGGCGATTGTCAGTGGAATGGCATAGGCGCCATAGGCACCAGCTGCTGTCGCTTTTTCATCTAATAATACGGGCAGATCCAATTGATGATCTGACAAGAAACGCTCAACGGTTGATTGAGATTCTTGAATATTGATAGCCAACACGACAAGTCCATCGTCCTGATAGGTTTCATATAAGCGTTGCAGGTCGGGCATTTCATCCACACAATGGGGACACCAAGTTGCCCAAAAGTTTAAAATGATGTTTTTTCCTCCATAATGAGCCAGCGTGACGGTTTCGCCACTTAGATCTTTCAATTGGAAATCGGGGGCAAAGACAATTTCTTCCTCTTCGGAGGGTTCGGTATCAGTTGAAGACCCATCATCCAAAGGAGAGGGTACAGTTTCAGCCGGTGCAGATGTGGTACATGCGCTTAAAGTCAACATCACCGAAAGAATCATCGCCAATAGAATCAAAGATTGTTTTTTATACAAATAATCACCACCTAAATAAAGTATGCGGTCAAATAGACTAAACGATTGGTGTAAATCAATAAACCTAAGACCACCAACAAGACACCGCCTACTTTGTTCATCACACCAGAAAATCGTTCAATGCTTACCAGATGGCTCGAAAATTTTCCAATGAACAAAGAAGTGGCCAAAAAGGGAATAGACAATCCTGCTGAGTAGGCTACAAGCATGGATACACCTTGCATCAAAGTGTCTTGAGTCCCAGCAAACACCAGAATTGAGGCCAGAACAGCACCGATGCAAGGGGTCCAACCAGCACCAAAGGCCAAACCCATTAAGACGGCCCCAAAATAACTATCCACCACTTTTGGTATTTTTACGCGCCTTTCTCGATTAAGAAAATTCAGACGAAGTATGCCCAGCATGAATAAACCAAACAAAATAATGATCACACCGGCAATTCTTCTAAAGGTGAACATATTGAAAGATAGAAACCTTCCAACAGTGGTAGCGGAAGCGCCAAGCAAAATAAACACCAAGCTGAAACCTAAGATGAACCCCGTTGTTCGAATAAAAGGCTTGAGCCAATTTTGAGGATGCCCATCCACAGACGAACCGGTTATAAAAGAGATATATGCGGGGATCATAGGAATGATACAGGGAGAAAAAAAGGATACAACTCCTGCCCCAAATGCAATTGCCAATGATACGTCTGCCATATTGTCACCGTCCTTCATCAAAATATAACATACCCTAGGGGGGTATGTCAAGTTCTCTATGGATCAAATCGATTGATATTGGCGGTCATTTTTTGGCGACTTTTTTCAAGGAGTTGGTAGATGGTTTCTTTGTCCTCAGCCATTAAAGCGTCCTTAAACTGGCTCATGTTGTCATGAAACGTATCGATTTCGTTAATCAGATAGGATCGATTCAGCAAAAAAGCATCCGTCCAAAGGTCCGGGTTGATATTGGCCACTCGAGTGGCACTTTTGAAAGACCCGCCGGAAAAAAGTGAGATGTCATTAGCGAAATGATCGTTGTTAACTACCGATACGGCGATGACATGCATCAATTGACTAGCGTAAGCGATCATGGCATCATGCGTCTCGATATCTGTCCGGTAAACTTTCGAACAGCCAAATCGTTTGGCCATACTTTCTACAAGCCTTAAACTACTTTCTTTATTTTTGATGGTAGGCGTGATCAAATAACTATTGCCATGAAATATTTTTTTGTCTGCATACAAAAAACCTCTAAACTCATTACCAGCCATGGGATGTCCGGGAACAAAATCGACATCGTCCCGAATAATATCCACGATTTCATTGACAATAGGGCCTTTCACCCCTGCAGCATCTGTGACCACACTGTTGGGTTTGAAATAGGATTGATTGGCCTTGATAAAAGGGGCAATTTCAGAAGGATAAATGCAAATAATCACCAAGTCTGCATGAGGCAGAATCTCTTGAGGCTGAGTGCTGCCGCGGTCAATCACATTTAGTTTTTCTGCAGCAATTAGAACATTCTCATTGATATCCACCGCCATCAAGCTTTTAGGTTGTAAATAGTGATTGATGGCAATGGCATAGGAACCTCCCTCCATGCCTAATCCCACAATGGCAATGTTTAAATCTTTAAAATCCATGGGACCTCCTAGTTTAATGTTTTGTTTTCTAGAGCGATGTATTTTTCCAATACCACCATCAAATCTGCAAAGCGATCTGGTTTGATAGATTGATCTCCATCGCATAAAGCATTGTCAGGATCATTGTGGACTTCTATAATCAAACCATCTGCACCTGCTGCTACAGCAGCTTTTGACATAGGTTCTACCAAACTCCAAACGCCTGTTGCGTGACTAGGGTCAACAATGACTGGCAAATGAGTTTTGCTTTTTAAGATAGGCACCGCGCTTAGATCCAACAAGTTTCGGGTGTCTTTTTGAAAACTTCTTATGCCTCTCTCACAAAGAATCACTTGGCTGTTACCACCTGCCAAAACGTATTCAGCTGCCATTAATAACTCCTCCAAGGTGGCGGAAATACCTCGTTTAATCAAAACGGGCTTGTTGATTTTTCCTGCCTCTTTCAGAAGATCGAAATTTTGCATATTGCGAGCACCAATCTGAACCACATCCACAAGAGAATGGTATTGTTCCAACTGGTTAACGGACATGATTTCAGTAACAATTGGCAGTCCTGTGATACGTTTTGCTTCCAACAAAATCTCTAGACCTTCTTCTCCCATCCCTTGAAAACTGTAAGGAGAGGTTCTAGGTTTGAAGGCACCTCCTCTTAACATGCCTGCTTTTGAATCTCTGACGCTTTTGGCGATAGAGACTACCTGTTCCTTGCTTTCAACTGAGCAAGGCCCAGCAATGACTGAGAAAAATCCGCCCCCAAGTTTGTGACCACCTACATCCACAACCAAATCGTCCGGATTGAATCGCCGATTGGCTTTTTTATACGGTTCCTGAACAAAAACTACTTTTTCTACAATGCGTTGGGCACGCAAAACACCAGGGTCGATAACCGATGTATCTCCGACTAGACCGATCAAATAGTGGTTCTCACCATGGGATTCGTGAAGATGAAACCCTTTCTTTACCAATGATTCTTTTAATGATTCAATTTCTTTTACATCTGCATCTTTCTTAAATACAACGATCATACAATGCCTCCTATTTTATTAAAATATAAAAAAAGGACTCTTAACGAGTCCTTGTGTAGATCTTATACACTTGCATGCGGTTTTCACCTAACCCATTAACCTAATCTTAAACCTATTCAATTACACGCCAAACCATCTTCGCTATAATAGCCAAGATAATAAGCAACGTACGCGTAACATGGAACAGATTGAAAAGATTTCATGTGGTACTCCTTTGGGTTATTAAATGAATTATATCACAATGTCTCCATTAGTCAAACTATTTTTCAAAGCAACCACACTCATCTATGCGATCAAAAGCTTCTTTCAATTGATCTATAGTCACTGTACAAGCGATGCGAATATAGCCTTCACCACATGAACCAAAAGCGAATCCAGGAATAGCTAAAACATGGGCCTTCTGAAGCAAAGTGTCGCACACATCTGTAGTGCTCATGCCGGTTTTTTGAATATTGACCCAAAGATAGAAAGTACCATTTGGGGGTAACACAGACCAGGTGGCGATTTGGTTGATTCGTTCTACCGCATAAGCAACGCGTTCTTGATAAATCGAGACAAGAGGAGGTTGAATGGTTTTGCGATGGATAATGGCATAAAGAGCACCTCTTTGAGAAATGGAAGGCGCTGTGAAAACAACATTTTCATTGATTTGTTGAATGGTTTCAATAAGATAGTCTGGGGCCACAATGTACCCAATCCGCCAACCTGTCATGAGATAATCTTTGGAAAAACTACTGATGGTGAGGGTGCGCTCTTTCAAGCCGGGAATAGACATCATAGGCGTAAAAGGCTCAGAAAAGCTGTAGGCACCATAAATTTCATCAGATAGGATCAATAAATCCTTCTTAATAGCTAATTCTCCAATGGCTTCCAAGGTTTTTCTTGAAAAACAAGCGCCAGAAGGATTGTTGGGCGTATTGATGACAATCGCTTTTGTTTGAGGCGTAATCAACTTTTCCAAACGAGCCACATTGATCTGAAAACCCTCCGACTCCAGCGTGTCTAATACCACAGGAACACCTCTAGCCAACTCAATCTGCTGAACATAGGGTGTAAAATACGGAGCGTGAATGATGACTTCATCCCCATCATCCAAAATGGCTTCAAGACAGAGATACATGGCAAGACAACCACTTGCGGTAACCATGATCTCCTGATCATTCACTGACAGATGGTGATCTTCTTCATATAGCTTGGATATAGCTTGTCGCAACTCTGGATCACCGCGAAAATCGGTGTAATGGGTGTGTCCTGACAAGGCATCTTGAAAAGCGCTTTCAATGATTTGAGAATCGGTTGTCAGATCAGGATCGCCCAAGCTTAAATCAATGACGTCATCATATGTCTTGGCCAACTGATCTACTTTTCCCATTGGGGTAGCTAGATCCCTCCAATAACGTTTAGAAATAAAACGATGTTTCATAAGGCCTCCATCAAAGTTTTGTTATTTATCTTAACACTTAGAAATAGCTTGTGCAAACACTTTTACGGAATACTAAAAGGGAGGTTGCATTTAATATATGACTTTTGTATACTAGTAATAACATTGATATATTAGCTGAAAGGAGAGCATATGGAGAAAAACACTGCCAATGAAAAAATCTACAACATCATTTTAGACAGGATCCTCCAGTTAGAATACAAACCAGGAGATATCATCGAAGAAAAAAAAATCAGCCAAGAGTTTAATATCAGCAGGACGCCTGTTAGAGAATCTTTGCTGAGACTATCCAACAAATCCATGATCAACATGATTCCTAGAATAGGAACTTATGTGACTCAAATCGACATAAAAGAAGTAAAAAATGCCTACCAGGTAAAAAAGAAGTTGGAAGCCTATGCGGCCGAATTAGCTGCAGAGTTTGCTTCAGAAGAAGAAGCACAACAATTGATGAATCTTGCTACAGAAATGGATACTTATTTGGGAAGTAGTGATTACTTAAAATACATTGCGGCAGATTATGAATTTTTTAGAATCATCCGAGACACTTGCCGAAATGAGATTCTGATAGAAATGCTGGAGGACTTAAATCATATCATTGTTCGATTTTTGAGATACATCCAGTACGTTTCTGAAAACCCTAAATGGCATGCCCAATCTTTAAGCAGCATTGCCATGGCCATCAAAAACAAAGATGCGGAAACTGCCTCGAAAGAAACGGAATATTTTAACGCTGTCTTTGTCAAGAAACTTTTCAACACCTATTTTGGATAAAGAGTCAATCTCTTTTGTAAGGACAATTGTGGGAAGAAGAACAAGCACTGCAATCATAATCCTTGTCTAATTCAGGAAGACTGGGATCAGCCCCATATAAAAAGAGAGAAGACTTTTCAGGCTCGATCATATAGGATTTCAAGAGCCTTCCTTCTACGTGGAAGGATTGATTAAGAACATCCATTATCAAAGCCTGTTGGGACAAGTCAAGGGTACATTCCCCTGGAGAAAACCGTTTGGTCAAATGGCAACCGGATTTCTTCAGGGTTTTTTTTATGGACAGATACATTTGATTGGTCAAACCCATAATCACATCATTGGCCATTTCGTTGAGGACATAACCTTTTACCAACTCTTTTTGATCTAAAAGATCGGTTATTTCCTGACAGACAGATTGGCCGATGGTGGCATAGCAAAAGACGATCTTTTCGCAAGCATTCAATGTGGATGATTGAAAATCGTATTTGTTGGGCTTTACCACATAGATTCCTTGAAAACTAACAAGGGCTTCTAGTTTTGGTAGGAGCTCCTGGTAGACAGCCACCATTTTATCAAAAACAGGGGAAGTGGGTTTTAACCGCATGCGTTGAAACACCAATTCCTGGTCGACACGAAAAACAGGTTTAAACTCACCTTTCATAAGACACCTCCAAAATACATATTCTCAAGATACAAAGTCTGGAAATTTGGGTCTGAAGCCAATTCCACATGAGTGGTGTGATTCAAGATTTCTTGGCATTTCTTTACAGATGCCAAATTCAGCAGATAAGTTTGGACACCGGTTCCGGCTGCATTGCCAACAGATAGAGTCGGCACGTTATTAAAGTGAGGGATCAAACCTACCAGTTGGGCGTTTGTCACGTTAATATAATTTCCAAAAGCACCGGCAAGATGGATCTCGTCTAAAGCTTCTCCTGTAAGGCCATACTTTTCCAATAACATCAGACAACCGGTTTTGACGGCACTTTTTGCCAACTGAATTTGTCGGATGTCTTTTTGTGTGACGTAAATGCCTTCTCCATAAGCACTTTCCTCAGGACAGACTACTTGAAAGGCGAGTTTGCCCTCAAAGGGCACAAAAAGTTGGCTAAGAGAAGGGTTTTTGTCAGGATCAGGGACAACAAATTTCCCTGTTTTATCCAACAAGCCATGTCTTAATAAATTAGCCAGAATATCGATGATACCTGAACCACAGATGCCTTTAGGAGGTTCACTCCCGATGACTTTGTAGTGGGCTTGTCCATCAATCAGTTCAAATCCTTCAATGGCGCCGGAAGTGCCTCGCATGCCGAATACAAGACCAGCCCCCTCTAGTGCAGGACCACAGGCGGTGGAAGCCACTAAGTAGCCGTTGTGTGTGCCTACGGCAATTTCTCCGTTAGTGCCTAAGTCAATGACGAGGCGTTTATTGCCGTCGCTGGGAACACTTAGCAAAGCGGCGGTTGTGTCCCCGCCTACAAAGCCTCCCAGTAAAGGCAGAAAGCTGACTTGGCATTGAGGATTTAGCCTTAAGTCAAAAGCATCGGCTATTTCGGTTACCAGTTGGCGAGTAGTCGAGATAAAAGGCGATTGCCCTAAACGACTAGGGTTGAAACCAAGAAATAAATGTTGCATGGTGCTGTTGCCACATAAAACCAGTTGGTACAGATTCTCTGGCAGATCAGGTGTTACGGACGAAGCCTCTTCAATAAGCTGGTTCAAGGTATTCATGATCTGTTCTTGCAAGATAGCCGTCCCCATTGGGTTTTGACGGCAAAATTGGATACGGCTGATGACATCGGCACCATGAGACATCTGCTGATTGAGACCTGAGTAAATGCCGACGGATTCACCTGTATTCAAGTCATACACATACAAGACAACGGATGTGGTGCCAATATCTATTGCCCCACCATACAAGCGGTTGGATGTATCTCCAGGTTGAACATCCAGAACTTGATGATCTTTGATTACCAGTGTCAAACCGGGCAAGCTATCATCTAGGAGGATGTGTGAGGCTTTTTTTATGGCAGGGTAATCAAAGTCACCACCAAAAGAACGTTGAATACCTTCCAATACGGAAGTGTAGCTATCGGGTATCAAAGAGGCCCTGTCTAAGTAGCGCTTTTGGATAGCGGGTTGAAAGAAAGAATGAGCGCCCTGAGTGTCAAGGATTTGGGCATGGGCTTTCATTTGTTGGTCAAGGTTAAGATAAACCGTTAGATCATTGTGAATAGCGGTCATGCATGCTTGAACTGTTTGTTTTTCGCCCTTCGTTTCTATGGTGACTTGGCAGCCATTGCAGGTGCCTTTTCCGCCACAGACAAGATCCAAAGGATAACCGGCTAAAGCGCAAGCGTCTGATAATAGCGTTCCTTCATCAAGGGTAACCGTCTGATGGTTGTGAAAAAATGTAAGGGTGTAAGTAGTCATATCCATCTCCTATTTTTGTCATTACGATCAATTCTCTTGAGTATGATTATAATTTATACAAAGAAAAAGTCAAATAGACTTAAAGAAGTAGAGATGGTACAATTTGTTTATATGTTGAGCTGTGTGCTTCAATGGACTAAGACACCGAAAATAGGAATAGATCCAAGCAATTGTTTCAGGACCAAATAGGATAAGAACAATGCCATTAGATAATAGGGGGGATTTTCAATGAACGATAGGAGTTTTCTTGGCGAAGAATTTGAAAACGCATTGCTTCAAATCAATAGAGTCAAAGCGGCAGAGATATTCCAAAGGTGCTATGAGGAAAACCAGAAGTTTGAGGAATTAGAGCATCTGGCCATTCATGCACTTGAGACAATAGGAAATGGCTGGGAAGCAGGGACCATTTCGTTGTCACAAGTATATATGGCGGGTGTGATTTGTGAGGGGTTGATTGAAAAATATTTGCCGATCATGCAAATCAAACGAAAAAACATGCCGAGGATGGCCATAGGCGTGTTGCAAGATCATCATGCTCTAGGCAAAAGAATCGTTTACTCAATTCTTAGAGCCGGAGGTTTTGAAGTAATGGATTTTGGACAAGGTTTGAGTGTAGAAGAGATCGTTCGAAAAACCTTGGAAAACCAAATCGAAGTGCTTCTGATATCCACGCTGATGTTGCCTTCAGCCCTAAAAGTAAGTGAAGTGAAAGAAGAGTTGGTGAAAAAAGCCGCTGTGACAAAAATCATTGTAGGTGGTGCGCCTTTCAGGCTAGATAATAATTTGTGGGAAAAGGTTGGGGCGGACACAGATGGTAAAAATGCCTCAAGCATTATTGGTATCATTGAAACGGAGTATGGAAAGGCAGGTGAATAACATGAATTCTTTTGAAAGAACAATGGCGGCTATCAGTCACAAAGAAGCAGATCGAGTCCCTCTTTTTTTGTTGCTGTCTCTTTTTGGCGCGAAAGAACTTCAAATGCCCATCAAGCAATATTTTTCAAAACCCGAGAATGTGGTGAAGGCGCAAATTGACATGAAAGAAAAATACCAGAATGACTGTATCTATACATTCTTTTATGCACCTATCGAAATAGAAGCTTTTGGAGGCGAGGTCGTATTTGTGGAAGATGGCCCTCCAAACTCAGGGGAACCTTTTATCAAAAGCTTTGAACAGATTTCAAAAATTCAGGTTCCGAATGTCCATCAAGCAGATGGCTTGAAAAAGGTTTTGACGGCTACTGAACTTCTGAAAAAAGAGGTTAAGCAGGAAGTGCCGATTATTGGCGTAGTTATGTCCCCTTTTTCATTGCCAATCATGCAGATGGGTTTTGAAAAATATCTTGAAATGATATATTTCAGAAAGAAGGATTTCAAAAAATTGATGGCAGTCAATGAGGCCTTTTGTGTCGAATGGGCGAATGCCCAATTACAAGCAGGCGCGACCGCGATTTGCTATTTCAATCCATTGGCATCGCCAAGCATGATTGAAAAGAACACCTATTTAGCCACAGGTTATGAAATTGACAAACGAACCATTCTCAAAATTAAAGGACCTACGGCGACCCATCTTGCTTCAGGCAGGGCATTTCCTGTGGTAGAGGAGTTATTAGCAACGGGAACAGCGGTTTTGGGATTTAGTGGAGATGACGATTTGACAGCGATCAAGAAAGCGACCCAAAACAGGCTTTGTTTGTTGGGGAATTTAAACGGCATAGATATGGTTAATTGGGACTCAAAGATTGTCAATGAACGAGTAAGTCATTTAATAACAAAAGCCGGTCAAGGCGGGGGCTTGATCATATCAGATAATCATGGAGAAATACCTTGGCAGGTTCCGGAAGAAACTCTTCTTGAACTGTCTGAGGCCGTTCGAAAATATGGCACTTATCCTCTGACAAGGAGTCACTAGATGGATAAATTCAAGCTATTCGTTTGCGAAAATTATTTTCCGGAAATCGCCAACATCATTGAAGGCGAAAAATTTGAAGATGTCATTGTAACGGCCTTCCCATCCATGTGTGAAAAACGGGAAAACATTGAGAAAACCGATGAAATTTTGGAGGAATTTGATAAGAAGGCTGAAAATGGACTGGTTCTGTGTAGTGATTATTGTGAAATCAACAAACTGATATCTAAAGAATCACAACTGGACGTGTATTCAGCCAATAATTGCTTAGGTCATTTGTTAAATAAAAAAATGCTTGAATACATTATCGGACAAGGTGGCTATATCATAGGATCTGGCTGGTTGAAAAACTGGAAAGAACGCATGGACGAACAAGGATTTGACAGAGAGACGGCAAGAAACTTTTACCATGAATTCTGCAAACACCTCCTCTATTTTGACACGGGTATTGATTCTGAACATGAAAGAGACATGACAGAACTATCTCAATATTTGGATTTACCTTTTATCATTATACCTTTAGATTTGGAAAAAGCACGTATGCTGATTAGAAGCTTTGTGTACGAATGGCGCTTGAATCAAGCAAATCGAAAAAGCAAAGAATCGATTCAAGCTGCTCAAGCTCAATGTGCTGAGTATTCTGCAATATTTGACATGATGGGCAAGATAGCGGCTTATACCGACAAGAGAGAAACCATTAAAGAGATTAAGCAGATATTCACGGTAGTATTTGGGGCACAGGATTTTAGGTACTGGGTCAAAGACAAGAAAAATCCTTACTTGCCAGAGAAGATTGTGGAGTTGATTGAAGACAAGGGAAAAGATTTTTTATTGTTAAAGGATCAAAACAGATTCTGTATCAAAATTCACTGGAATGAAAAATTTTATGGAGTCATTGATGTAGGCAGGTTTTTATTTCCTAAATACATAGAGAAATATTTAAATTTTGCCATGGAAATTGTAGCAATTGCTGGATTGGCATTGTCCAATATCGACCAGTTTAATGAATTGGCTAAATCAGAGCAAAAGCTGCAATATATGAGCTTTCATGATGCCCTTACAGGCTTGTGCAATCGGACATATGTCAATGACTTCATCAAGAAACAATCTCAAGAGGAACGCTTTACTGTTTTTATGTTTGATGTGGACAACCTGAAATACACAAATGATCATTTTGGACATTCTGAAGGAGATCGATTGATTAAAGCTGTTGCCGATATTCTGAAAGAAAGTTTCAGAGAAACAGACATAGTGGCTAGAATAGGCGGAGATGAGTTTGTAGGCATATTGAAGGATCAGGATGTAAATCTCACTAATGACATTAAAAATAGAGTGGAGGAAGAAATAACAAAACACAACATCAACTGTACCAAAGAACATTTGAAAGTAGGTCTTTCAATGGGATTTGCAATGGCAGAAAACGAGAAAGAAACCATTGAAGCATTGATGACAAAAGCGGACAAGCTGATGTATAAAAACAAGGCAGAAAAGCGAATATAAAGACAGCTAAATTCATTACTATGCCATTGAATCAAGTGACAACGTGCTAGTTGAGATTGAAAGAATGTAGCCGTGATACACAAAAAATGAATGGGGTGAAAAAATGGATTACAATATTTTGATTGGAGGGGCGGCAGGGCAGGGCATGGATACCCTGGCTTCTGCTTTTTCTCAAATACTTCACAAAAGAGGCTATCAGATATTCACGCTTCAGGACTACATGTCAAGAGTCAGGGGAGGACATAATTTTTTCCAAATTCGTTTTTCAAATGAGAAAGTCAAGAGTCACAGCGAAGAATTGGACGGCATTATCGCTTTAAACCAGGAGACATTGGATTGGCATATTGGTAGATTAAAACCAAATGGTTTCGTTTTTGCAGATGAGGAAGTGAAATCTGAGGACAAACGACTCATAACCATTCACGCAAAAAAAATAGCCAAGGAAGCGGGAAATATTAAAACCATATCTAGTGTGACGCTAGGGGCCCTAACCAAGTTGTTTGGTATGGACGAAACATTTGTGAAAGAGATTTTTGGGGAGAAATTTGATGGAGAGGTAACGGAACAAAACATGAGCTCATTTAAAAAAGGTCAAGAATTGGTAGACAGTCGATATGAAGTCGAAGAAGGCGAATCGAAAAAAACAATGCTGATTCAGACCAATGAAGCAATTGCTTTAGGTGCCTTGGCTGCGGGGCTTAAATTCTACAGTGCCTATCCGATGACCCCGTCAACGTCTATTATGAGCTATCTGAGCAGAAAAGCAAAAAATGCGAAGATGGTTGTTGAACAGGCAGAGGACGAGCTAGCTGCCATCAATATGGCAATCGGTGCTTCTTATGCTGGTGTACGGGCCATGACAGGCACTTCTGGAGGTGGATTTTCTCTCATGACAGAAGGGCTTGGGCTTGCAGGCATTGGGGAGATTCCACTGGTCATAGCGGTTATACAAAGACCGGGACCCGCTACGGGACTTCCTACCAGAACAGAACAAAGCGATTTGAAATTTGTGATCAATGCTTCCCAAGGCGAGTTCGGACGGATGGTTATTGCTGTACGAAATCCAGAGGATGCTTTTTACCAGACCACCAGGGCGTTCAATTTAGCGGATAAATATCAAATACCTGTAATTATCCTTGGTGACCAGTATTTATCAGATGCTCTCCAAACCATTGAGCCTTTTGATTTGGATAGAATTAGCATAGATAGATATCTGGCAGATCCCAAGGATTATGAAAATGGGAAGGTTTATAATCGATATGAGTTGACAGAAAGCGGCATATCACCACGATTGGTTCCTGGAATTGTGCCAGGCACCGCCGTTAACATTGATAGCGATGAACATGATGTTGTAGGCAATATTACAGAAGAGGCAGCTGTCAGGATAGACATGGTGGAAAAAAGAGCCAGAAAATTTGAATTGCTCAAAACAGAGCTTATAGAACCTGAACTACTTGGAGAAAAGAACATGGATGTTCTCCTTGTGGGATGGGGAAGTACCTACAGTCCGATTTCAGAAGCGGTTGATAAGCTGAATGAAACTGGGGAAAAAAAATATGGTGCCCTTGTGTTTGGAGACATTTGGCCATTGCCGCAAAAAAAATTGATGGAGAAATCCCAAATAGCCAAAACCATCATTAATGTAGAACAAAATCATGACGGACAATTGGCAAGCTTGATCAGACAGGAGACAGGTATCACAATGGCAGCCTCTGTTCTGAAATTTGATGGTAGGCCATTGTCGGCTTCTGAAATCAGTTCAAAAGTGAAGGAGGCTAATCGATGACTAATAGTTATCAATATAAGACATTTGAAACAGCATGGTGTCCAGGATGTGGTGATTTTTCTATTTTGGAGTCACTTGAATGGGCCTTGACAGAGCTGGAATTGAAGCCACATGAAGTATTGATTGTAGGAGGTATTGGGCAAGCGGCAAAAACGCCCCAGTATCTCAATGTCAATGGCTTTGCGGGGCTTCACGGAAGAGCATTGCCACCTGCGGCTGCAGCGAAAATAGCCAATCACAATTTAAAGGTCATTATTAATACAGGAGACGGAGATTCCTATGGCGAGGGAGGCAATCACTTCATTCACAATATTAGAAGAAATGTAGATATGTCGCACTTTGTTCATAACAATCAGATATATGGTCTGACGAAAGGGCAATCCTCACCAACATCCGATATCGGCCATGTGACTGATTTCACACCGGATGGTGTGGTCAATCAGGCTTTAAATCCCATTTTGACAGCTATCGCCCTTGGCGCAGGGTTCGTCGCCAGAGCATTCAGTGGGGATAAAGAACATTTGAAAGAAATGATGAAGGAAGCCATCAATTATAATGGCTATGCGCTAGTAGATATACTGCAACCTTGTGTCAGCTTCAACAAGGTCAACACCTTCGCTTGGTATAAAAAAAGAGTTTATAAAGTAACTGGCGACGATTCGTACAATCCAAATGATAAAATTGAAGCAATGACTAAAGCAATGGAATGGGGAGATAAGATACCATTGGGTGTTATATACAGGGAAGACAAAGAGAGCTATATGGATCATTTTGATTTCTTGAAAGAGAATACTTTGTTGGAAACACCTTATGATAACAAACTCATTCAATCCTTCATTGAAGAGTTTATGCAGTAGCGAGGCAGGATAGCTATTAATTAACGGTTTTAGGGGAAAATTGTCAAAAGAATCAATAAGACAAATTTAGTTGGGTCTTTAATTTACGATCTTGACAACAAGATGAGAATTCACTATAATTAATACAATCAAAAAAGCGTTGAGTAAGAGTAGTAGACTGTTTAGAGAATTAATAGAGAGTCGGTATGGGTGGAATCCGATAATTCAAGAAGAGTCGAATGGGCTTATGAGTGGCTTCTGAATTTACAAGTAGGACGGCCCGGGGTTCTCCCGTTATAGAGATAGGATATCGGTATGAGGCCTGTATCTGAATGAGATAATCTTATTTAAAGATTAAAATGAGGTGGCACCGCGATCGTTCGTCCTCTATTCATCATTATGATGGGTAGAGGACTTTTTTGTTCCCCTCTCAAACTCTCCGCTTATATCTAAGGAGGAAATATCATGGAAAGAAAAGAATTTTTTGGTCAATTTGGAGGCACTTATGTGCCGGAAGTTCTCAAATCGGTATTGGATGAGGTGGCTGAGAATTTTTATCGTTACATTGAAGAACCTGAATTCAAAGAAACCCTTATGTATTATCACCGACAATTCACAGGAAGACCAAACCCCTTGTACTATGCGGAAAGACTATCCAACAAGATGGGTGGCGGGAAAATCTATCTAAAACGAGAAGACCTGAACCATACAGGAGCCCACAAGATCAACAACACCATTGGACAAGTGCTGCTGGCAAAAAAAATGGGCAAAGAAAGAATCATCGCAGAAACAGGAGCTGGGCAACATGGCGTGGCAACAGCGACAGTTTGTGCCATGTTTGGGATGGAATGTGTGGTTTATATGGGAGAAATTGACACCAAAAGACAAGAACTGAATGTGTTCAGAATGAAACTGTTAGGAGCAAAAGTGGTGCCTGTCACGACAGGGACAAAAACCCTAAAAGATGCGGTAGATGCGGCACTGACAGATTTTGTTGAGAATGCCGAAAACACTTACTATCTATTGGGATCCGCGGTAGGGCCTCATCCTTACCCCATTATGGTGAGAGAATTCCAGAGTATCATTGGTATGGAAGCCAAAAATCAGATTATGGAACAAGAAGGAAAACTTCCTGACTATGTGGTTGCCTGTGTGGGCGGTGGCAGCAATGCGATCGGATTGTTTCACCCCTTCTATGAGGATAAAAGTGTAAAGATTGTGGGTGTCGAGCCTGCGGGCAAAGGGCTGGACACACCAGATCACGCAGCATCTATTACACTTGGATCGCCTGGAATCATTCATGGCTTTAAATGCTATACGCTTCAAGACAGTAAAGGAGAGCCGCTACCCGTACACTCCATCGCCGCGGGACTGGACTATCCTGGGGTTGGACCTGAGCACTCATTCTACAATGAGAGTGGCAGAGGACAATACACATCAGTAACTGACAAAGAAGCTTTGGATGCCTTTTATGAACTGTCCAAAGTGGAAGGCATCATTCCAGCTTTGGAAAGCGCCCATGCTGTGGCTCAAGGAATGAAATTGGCAAAAGAAACAAGTAAAGATCAAATTATCATCGTCAATCTGTCTGGTAGAGGCGATAAAGATGTGGCGCAAGTACGAGACATGATGGAAGCTTGAAGACTAGAGGTCATGTGATGGAATTGAATCCTTGCATGACCTTTTGAATGAAAGAAAAAAGGACTTAGAATCTTTTATAAATAGGAAGGGAAAAATTGACAGAAAAAAGATTCTCATAAAAATCAAAATAGAGGTTGACACTCCCTTGTTGATGATGTTAAACTATCAAAGTTGCCAAATGAGAGGCAAGAACAACAAAAGCACCTAGACAATAGAATAACACATAGCAAACGTAATTCTTTAGAGAAAAAAAGAAGTAATTTCGAGACGTAAAGTCAGCGAATAAAAAAGAGCAAAAAGCGAA
>Ga0334895_1001200_pt1 | contig 27934 bp, 24 predicted proteins | sample GraSluR3_MG_7_FD_207229 | JGI IMG/M metagenome (GOLD analysis project Ga0334895, IMG submission 207229) | Sludge microbial communities from methane-producing bioreactor in Wageningen University, Netherlands - Granular Sludge_31_05-R3 | ecosystem: Engineered > Bioreactor > Anaerobic >... | reverse complement strand
TCCGTCTGGAGCAGGCGGCAAAACGGGAGGACCTGCCGGAGATTGACGAAGCCCTGCCGAAATTCATTGCCGAGGCGGAACGCTTCCTTAATTCACTTGAAAGCCCTAGTGAATCTCTTCTATATGATAGGGAGTAATCTGGTAGACGTAATAATTGAGCCAGTTTGAGAAGAGCAGGTTCGCGTGACTCCTCCAGCGGACCACGGGATGCTGTGTTTCATCGTCCAGGGGAAAATAGTTCTCCGGCGGTTCGATTTCGAGGCCCTTGTTTTTGTCCCTCATGTATTCGTTCTTCAGGGTCAGGGGATCATACTCAACGTGGCCGGTAACATAGATGTCCCTTCCTGATTTGCTGGTTACTATGAAGACTCCTGCCTCTTCTGATTCAGATACCAGAACCAGCTCAGGGTTGGCAATAATATCTTCTTTCCGTATTTCCGTATGTCGTGAATGGGGAGCCAGAAAGGTATCGTCAAAACCCCTGACCAGGGGAACCTGGGGGGCCCTGACGGTATGGGAGAACACACCGAACATCTTTTTATCCAGGGGATATTTGGGTACCGAATAGTTGTAGTAGAGCCCTGCCTGGGCGGCCCAGCAGATATAGAGGGTACTGGTAACGTGTTTCTTGGCCCAGTCCATGATCTCTGTGAGTTCCTCCCAGTAGGCGACATCCTCAAACTCCATCTGTTCCACCGGCGCGCCGGTTATGATGAATCCGTCGTATTTTTTATCCTTGATCTCTTCGAAGGTGGTATAAAATGTTTCCAGGTGAGATTCCGGGGTGTGGGTTGAGCGGTAAGTAGCCGTATGGACCAGATCGATCTCCACCTGCAGGGGGGTGTTTGACAGGAGTCTGAGCAGATGGACCTCGGTTTCTATTTTCAAGGGCATCAGGTTCAGCAGGCCGATACGCAGGGGGCGGATATCCTGGTGTACAGCCCTGGAGTGGGTCATTACAAAGATGTTTTCCCCGGTCAGTACGTCGTATGCAGGCAACTTGTCAGGTATATTCAGTGGCATATGCCATCTCCTTCCGAATATAGATTACACGAATGATAATCTTTAATGTAGCCATTTTTTCTTCTTTTGGCGAGGGGCATTCCCCAGGAACAGAAAAATTTTATATAATTCAGATGTGTGCCATTTGAGCAGGAGATTCCAGCGTGCGCGCCGCCATTCTTGACACAGCCTTCTATCCCTGTCCCTATCTTTCCGAGAAAACCGCCCGCATGGAACAGTTCATAGCCTACACAATCGGGCCGGAGGAGCACGAAGCCCTTATCGCTCATGGATACCGCCATTTTGGGAATTATTATTTTCGTCCCGCCTGCGGAGCCTGTACCAGCTGCATACCTGTGCGTATCAGGGTCGAAGGTCTCTCCTTTCATCGTTCCTGGCGCAGGCTTTTACGCAAGTCCGTCTCCCTGGACCTCCGGATCAATGAAATGCCGTCGATTCAGGAGGCTTACGATCTCTACACCCTGCATAAAATGCGTTTCGGCGACGGAGAGGATTCTGATATGAGGGTGTTCCGTGAGAGTTTCTTTTCCGAACATCCGGTCTCGCGTATTTTGACTCTTCGGGACGGAAAACTCCTTGTGGCTGTGGCCCACTTTGACCAGGTTCCAGGCAGCCTGTCTGCAGTCTATACCTACTACAACGACAGGGATTATGCCCGGGTCAGTCCGGGTAAGCTCTCCATTCTCCACCTGCTCCAGTTTGCGGTGGCAACGGGTAGAAGATACCTCTATCTGGGTTATTATGTTCACGATAATCCTTTTATGCGCTACAAGGCAGATTTCACCCCTTTCGAGTACAGTCCCAGGGGAGGAATGTGGTCCAGGCCGGAGAAGCCTCTGGGGGAGATTTCTTTTGTCCCCGGAGAAAGCCTTTTACGCTGAGGGGGATATTTGTTCAGTTCCTGCTTAACAGCCCGCCTCCGATTTGCTACTTTATAAGGAGTATGAGTAAGCAAAGCATCAGTGTCATGTTTGTCTGTATGGGCAATGTGTGCCGTTCTCCGGCAGCCCACGCGGTTCTGGTCCATAAACTGAGGGAAAGGGGACTTGAGGAGCGTGTTCACGTGGCCTCTTCCGGTACCATTGCCTATCATGTAGGGGAGCCTGCGGATTCACGTATGCGGCAGGAGCTGGCAAGTCACGGGATAGAATCCGTCAGCAGGGCTGAACAGTTTATCCCCGAGGATTTTTCACGCTACGATCTGATCCTCGCCATGGACCGCACGAACTTTGAGTCTCTGCGGGCGATGGCTGTCAACGGCAACAGTCAGTATTTTTCCCGTGTCCGTCTCTTCCGGGATTTTGATCCCCAGGGTCCCGGGGATGTGCCGGATCCCTATTACGGCGGCAGGAGCGGTTTCGCCGAGGTTTACCGGATGGTGGACCGCACTACGGACAGTATCCTTGACCACATTGTATCAGGAGCCCTGATCCCGTGACGCAGGCAGGCTGTGACGAATATCTGAAACAGCAGGTTGGCAAGCTCTTCGGAGGAGATTCCCGTATAGTATCCCACAGGAGCCTTGGCGGAGGCTGCATCAATAATGCCGAGGAGTATGTTCTCTCCGGGGGAGAAAGGCTCTTTATCAAACGCAACAGGAGCAGTCATAAAGGGCTTTTCGCGGCCGAAGCCGCGGGCCTGGAGGCCCTGGCAGTAAGTGGGGCTCCCAGGGTCCCGGGGGTTCTGGGGGTTCATGACGATGGTACGGAGCAGATCCTCATTCTCGAGTTTATCAGCCCCGGGCCGAAGGCGAAGGATTTCTGGGGGGTCTTCGGACGGCAGATGGCCGCCCTGCACCGTGAAAATAGTGAGAAAGGCTTCGGTTTTGACGGGGACAACCACATCGGAGCCACGGAGCAGAGGAACGGCTGGATGTCCTCATGGCTCGAGTTTTTCGCCCAAAGAAGGATTGGGTTTCAGCTCGAACTTGCGATCAGGCAGGGACGCATCGATTCCGGCACCGCCGCCCGCTGTGAGAATTTCATCTCACGGATTACCGAAATTCTGATTGAACCTGACTCGTCTTCCCTGCTTCATGGTGACCTCTGGGGAGGAAACTACATGGTTGGCGACAGGGGAGAACCGGTGCTGATCGATCCCGCTGTCTACTTCGGTCACCGGGAAGCGGACCTCGCCATGACCGAGCTCTTCGGCAGCTTCAACCCCTCTTTTTATAAGGCTTATAATGAGGCGTATCCCCTGGAGCCTGGGTACCGACAGCGCCGGGACGCCTATAACCTGTACCACATGCTGAACCACTTGAACCTCTTCGGGGGCTCCTACGCGGGATCGGTCAAGGCGATTCTTCGACGTTATACCTGATTTTCCTCATCTTCATGCTTGTTAGGCCCCGCGGCGGAGTATATGATACAGGTATATGAAAGAACAGAAGCTCTCCTTGGGAACCAAAATAGGTTTCGGTGTATGCGATCTCGGGGGAAACCTCTACTTTACGGTAATTGCCTTCTGGCTCATGAACTACCTTACCGATACGGTACATCTCTCCGCCGCCCTGGCGGGAACTGTGGTAATGATCGGCAGGATCTGGGACGCGCTTACCGATCCTGCGGTGGGGGTCCTGAGCGATCGAACCCGCAGCCGCTGGGGCCGCCGCAGGCCCTACCTGCTTTTCGGGGCGGTCCCCCTTGCCCTGGCAATGATCTTCATGTTTACCGTACCATCCTTCATTGAGGGGCAGATGGGACTCTTCTGGTGGGCTCTGCTGGCCTACTGTCTACTGGGAACCGCCTACACGGTGGTGATTGTCCCCTACGCCGCCCTGACCCCGGAACTTACCACCGATTACCAGGAGAGGAGTTCCCTGAACGGCTACCGCTTCGTATTTGCCCTCTTCGGGACCCTGATCGGGGCTGTGGCGGTTCTTCCCCTGCGGGACGCTTTTGGCACGGTTGAAGAGGGCTTCAGCGCCGTGGGGATTATCTTCGGGATCATTATGGCCTTGAGCGCCCTGGTAACCTTTCTCGCAGTGCGGGAACCTGAGCATGGAACCCGGGAGATTCCCAAAGGAGAGGGGATAGTCGCCTCCTACCTGAAGGTGTTTGCCTGCAAACCCTACCTGATAATAACATTTGCCTACGTGCTCCATATACTTGCGATTACCATCGTCTCCGCGATCATGGTATACTACTTCAAATACGTCTATAACAACGAAGGTGCCACCACCCTGGCCCTTGGGCTGCTGCTGATAGTTTCCATTCCTTCGATTCCGGTAAGCGTTCTGATATCGAAAAAGATCGGTAAAAAAGCTACCTATGCCATCGGACTCGGAATCTTCGCGGTAGCCCTCATCGTTTTTTATTTCATCGGGGAAAGGGTGGGAACCGGAGGAGCCCTGCTCATCTTCGCTTTTGCGGGCATCGGCAACGGCTTTGTTTTTCCCACCCCCTATGCCATGGTCCCCGATGCCATCGACCAGGACTATCTTGATACGGGCATTCGCAAGGAGGGGGCCTTCTACGGTACCTGGACCCTGCTGACCAAAACGGGCCAGGGCCTTGCGAACGGTATTATCGGCTGGATGCTGGGTATCGCAGGCTTTCAGGCCGATCTTGTCCAGAACGCCGCTTCTCTGGGGACTATCAAGCTGCTTCTGGGCCCCCTGCCGGCACTGGTGTTTATCCTTTCCATTGTCGTTCTTGTCTTTTATCCCATAAATGAAGAGCGGTATAACATCATCCGTTCGGCCATCGAGGCCAGGGAAGCCGGGACAGGAGGTGCGTGAGCTGTGATCGGATCTGTGAGACTGAGGCGTTCTTTTCTTGTTGTGCTGATTCTGCTTCTGCTGCTGACGTTTCTACCGGCGGAGCAGATTGCCCTGGGATCTTTCGGGAGCTTTATCGATCTCCCCGAGGGATGGGGACTCCTCGGCCAGGAAGCAGAAAAGCTGACCTTCGCCTTTACCGGCGAGGGGGCCTATCTGCAGATCAAGCGCTTCCCCGGATTTTCCGGACTGGATACCCTGGTCAAGGAGACGGAAAACAGATTAGGGGCGCAGGGGGAAGGCACTCGTTTTTCCTACGCTTCCGGGGAGGCCTATTTCGGGACCGTCGATTTCAGCACCGGAGGCTTTTCCTTTTCCGGTTATCTTTTTGCCTTTACAGCCCCGGCCGCCGGACTGGATCCGGTGGTACTTCTCGGCTTCAGCGAGAGGGAGCAGCTGGGTGCGTATAACGATCTGATACTCTCCGCAATGGACTCCTATTCTCCAGTCGAGACGGCAGACAGACTCCCGGGCCCCGTCGCCTCCTTTGACAGGCTCTTTTCCGGGGGGCGGCGCAGCTCCGTGGAAATTGAGATTGCGGGTGAAAGACGGACGGTCCGGCTCGATCAGGGAGAGATCGAGACCGCATCCTACGTAACGGAGAGGGAGGCCCGGATTCTGGGGGCCGCGGGAAGCGTAGCTGCCTGGGAGCGTTTTTTCCGGATCCTCTACCGGGATGCCCTCGCCGGTCTGGAACCCTTGACCCTGACCCTGCATGAGATTTTCCCCCGGAAACCTTCGGATAAGGAGGCCCGGGTAATAGCCGAGGAGCTTCTCGCCTGGCTGCAGGGCTTTTCCTACCGCCGCTCCGGGACCTTCAGTGATTTTGTCGACCCTGTCCAGGCCCTGGTGAGCTCCTCCGGCGACTGCGATTCTCTGGGGCTGCTCTATACCATCCTCTTGCACTCCTTCGATATTGACGCTATTCTCCTTGTCTCCGAGAAATACGCCCACGCTCTGGGGGCGGTGAATGTAACGGGTGCGGGGGCGCGGTACACCTGGGACGGTAAAGGCTATGTTGTCGCGGAGCTGACGGACCAGGTGGACCTGGGACTGATTGCCGCGGATATGGCGGACCCGGCGGGATGGACACCCATCGTGTTTCCGAATAATCTGACGAACAGGAATGAATGATACTATGCCTGAGGAACTGAACAGCGGGGCGCGAAAATATCTGAGCGCCAAGGCAAGCCTTATTAAGCCGGTGGTAATGCTGGGAAAGGAGGGAGCAAGCCCTCAGCTCATCAAGGCCCTTGATGAGGCCTTGAACGCCCATGAACTTGTAAAGCTGCGCTTTGCAGATTACAAGGAAGACCGAAAGACGATTTCCGCTGAACTGGCCGAGGCGGTGGAGGCCCGGCTCGTCCGGATAATCGGCAATGTGGCGGTCTATTACCGGCCTCACAAGGACCCGGAAAAGAGACGCTACAAGCTGCCGGAATAGCGAACGGCCCTTTTCAGCTCTGATTGCCGTAGCTTTCGGTCTCCTCGCTGAAATAATCCAGCCGGATTCCCGCCCGGCGAAAAAACTCCTCCGATTCTGCTCCCGCGTGGTATTTCCGTTTGCAGACAACCCGCTTGATCCCGCAGTTGATAATCAGCATGGCGCAGGTGCGGCAGGGGGTCATGGTGCAGTAGAGGGTAGCGCCGTCCAGGGCGACACCTCGTCGGGCGGCCTGGCAGATGGCGTTCTGTTCTGCATGAACAGTCCTCATGCAGTGCTGGCTTACACTGCCGTCCTCGTGTACCAGCTTCTTGATCTGGTGTCCCACCTCGTCGCAGTGCGGGAAACCGACCGGCGATCCCACGTAGCCGGTAACCAGGAGCTGACGGTCCCTGGCGATAACACAGCCCGACCGTCCCCGGTCGCAGGTGGCCCGCTTGGCAATGGCATCGCAGACTTCCATGAAGTACTCGTCCCAGCTGGGACGTTTATAGCTTTCCTGTTTTTCCATATTCGATGCCATTGTAGCACGTTTGGACCTTGAAGGGCAGAGACGGACTGCAGGATTTTACCGGAGCCGATGCTTTTGACACTCCCCGCCGGCCTGCTCTATACTGATATTCATGAAAACGGTAAAAGTTGCGGCCCTGCCCCGGCTGCTTATAGAAGAGGGGGCCTTCAGGAAACTGCCGGACATTATAAACGACGCATCGTTCAGACGGGTCGGAATCGTGCACGGCCGGACGGTCTGGTCCCGCTGGGGAGACGAACTCTGCCGTGAACTGATTTCCAGGGATATCGAGTACTCCGAACAGGCTGTTTCCGGAGAACCTTCTCCGCGGGCTGTTGATGATATAGTACATGCCTGGTTTGAGAACACGCCCGAACTGATTGTCGCTATAGGAGGCGGCAGTGTGATTGACGCTGCAAAAGCCGTTGCGGCGATGCTGGTTGAACCCGGGGTTGCCAAAAATCGGAGTGTGAAGGAGTTTCTTGAAGGCGTTGGCAGCCATGTTCCCTCCGGCGCCAGTCTCCCGCTCTATGCGGTCCCGACCACCGCGGGTACCGGGTCGGAGGCCACAAAGAACGCTGTCATAAGTGAAATCGGCGGCTTCAAGAAGTCCCTGCGGCATGACAATTATATTCCTAAGCTGGCGCTTATCGATCCCCTGCTGGCGGCGGATGCTCCCCTGGGGGTCACTGCTGCCGCCGGACTTGACGCCGTTACCCAGCTCCTGGAGGCCCTGATCTCCACCGGGGCAAACTCCTTTACCGATGCCCTGGCAATCTCCGGACTCGTGGCTGCAGGGCGGGCTTTCCCTGCTCTGCTGCAGAACCCCGGGAACCTTCACGCCCGGGCAAAGATGGGCTATGCGGCCTATCTGTCGGGGGTGGTGCTTGCCAACGCCGGGCTGGGGATGATCCACGGCGCCGCCAGTCCCATCGGAGCGGCCCGGGAGATTCCTCACGGCCTTGTGTGCGGGCTTCTGCTGCCGGGCACTATGCGGCGGATTCTGATGCGGGCCCGGGCCCAGGAACAGCGGCTCCTGATCCGCAAGCTGGAAAAAGCCGCAGAAGCATTGAACAGCGAAGCTGATGGCCTGGTCGATATTCTGGAGAGCTGGCTGGAGGATTCGGGACTGCCGGGATTCGGGGAGTACGGATTCACCGGGGATGAGCTTGTCGAACTGGCAGGAGAGACCGGCATGAAGGAGAGTCCGGTTCTGTTCAGCCAGAAAGAGGTGGCTGAAATCTTTCTGGAGCGTCTTTGATGGCGGACCCGGAGAAGAAATTTCTCGCCGTAAGCCTTAATCCTGTAATGCAGCGTACCCTGCTCTTCGATTCATGGAGGGAGAATCGGGTCAACCGGACCCGCACCCACTATCTGCACGCCTCCGGAAAAGGGGTGAATGTCGCCCGGGTCCTGACCCAGCTGGGGGACGATGTTGTCCATCTTACCCATGCCGGCGGAGCGGACCGGGAGAGATTTCTTGCCATGTGCCGGGAGGACGGACTTGTTCTGACTGCCCTGGAGTCCGATTCGGAGGTACGTACCTGCGTTACCATCTTGAGCCGGGAAAACGGCAGTACCACCGAGCTTATTGCCGATGCGGGGCCTGTCTCCTCCGGTACCGGCCCTGCGGTCTGGGATGAGTTCGAGAAACTCATCCATGGCTGCGATTATCTGATAATCTCCGGGACAAAGGCTCCCGGCTACAGCGATGATCTCTATCCGAGGATGGTAAAACGGGCCTCGGAGTTGGGAGCCGCAAGTGTGCTCGATATAAAAGGCGGGGATCTAAAGGCCTGCCTGCCCTTCGGCCCTGCGCTGATAAAGCCGAACCTCAGCGAGTTCTGCGCCACCTTCCTCCCAGACCTGTCGGTGGAGGAGCATGAGGAGGACGAAAGGGTTCTGGAAGCTGCCGCAGAGGAGATGAAACGGATCCACCGCGAATACGGAGCCCTCACTGTACTGACTCTGGGTGCCCGGGGTGCCCTGGGCTGGGACGGTACAGAGCTGATCCTTCAGCCGGCCCGTCAGATCAAGCCGGTAAACACCATCGGCTGCGGGGACGCCTTTACCGCCGGATTGTCCCACAGCCTGGCGAAGGGCGAGGGATTTTCCAAGGCCCTGGAAACGGCGAGGGAGTGTGCCGCTCTCAACGCCGGGCATATAAAACCCGGGGTTATTGCTTGAAAAGCTAAAAAAACGACCCCTTCGAAAAGGGGTCGACAGTCTGTTCGACTCTTTACCTTCTATGTGTGCTCGATCTTCAAGGTCATGGTCGGCTGATTGCAAACCTCGTCGGGACCGTAGTACTGGATTGCTCCGGGGTAGGCGAAACTGGTTTCCATCGCCCAGGTGTCCCTTTCGGCTGCAAAGGCTTTGAAGGGCTTACCGTCGAGCTCCACCAGTGCCTTGCGGATAACCGGTTTCTTTTTACCGTGACGCTGCTCGAGGTTCATCATCATGGTTACCGGTATGCCCCCGGCAATCCACTCCCGGGCCGGCTTTGACAGGTTTCGTATGGATGACATGTAACCCGTAAGACCGTTGGCGATAAGAAGGAAGGCGTTGAAGCCCAGGGAGTAGCAGTAGTCGGCATCAAAGTTCGACGGAAAGGCGCAGCGCCCCTCGTAGCCGAAGAAGTGGTGCTGATGAGAAAACTTCCCGGGGTACCTGCCCTCGGTCTTCATTTCCCGGAGTCTGTCTTCGATGATCTCGATCAGCAGTTTCTCGGTTTCGATCCGGGATACCTGTACGTTTCCGTGGGGGTCCCGGTCCATCAGGAGCTGTCGCTGGATGTTGTTCGGCAGGGATGAGAACACGTAGGAGGACTCCCTGGAGAGGTTCTTGTTGATCCATTCGGACTGGTCTTCGAAGGTGTTCAGTGTGACGTAATAGGCCTCGTGTTCCGCGAGAAGATCGTTCAGCTCTCCGATAAGGGTCTTCATTTCGGGGATAAACTCGATAAGTCCTTCGGGGACCAGGACTACGCCGAAATTCTCCCCATTTTCCGCCCGCTTGACGATGGTGTCGATAATATTTCCCACCACCTGGTCCAGGGTCTGCTTTTTCTCCTCCACCTCTTCGGAGATGATCGCAACGTTGGGCCGGGTCTGGAGGGCGCATTCCAGAGCGATGTGAGAGGCGCTTCGTCCCATCAGCTTGATGAAATGCCAGTATTTCTTGGCAGAATTGGCGTCCCTCTCGATGTTCCCGATAAGCTCGGAATAGGTTTTTGTAGCGGTGTCAAAGCCGAAGGAGGTTTCGATGTGCTCGTTCTTCAGGTCTCCGTCAATGGTCTTGGGAACCCCGATTACCTGAATAGAGGCCTTCTTCTGCTGAAAATACTCCGCCAGGACCGCCGCGTTGGTATTGGAATCGTCTCCGCCGATGATAACGAGGGCGCTGATATTCCGTTTTTTGCAGACCTCGATGCAAGTATCGAACTGCTCCTCCGTTTCGAGTTTGGTCCGGCCGGAACCGATAATATCAAAACCTCCGGTATTCCGATACTGGTCCATATACTCATCGTTGAACTCAAGGGCCTCGTCGTCGGTGAGCCCTGAAGGCCCGCCGAGAAAACCGATAAGCTTGCTGTTTTTGTTACCTTTTTTGAGGCCGTCATACAGGCCGGCGATAACATTGTGTCCCCCCGGAGCCTGTCCGCCGGAGAGAATTACCCCGACATTTATTGCTTTTCCGGCGTCGGGATTTTCCCCTTTCGTGAAGCCAGCCACCGGCATACCGTAGGTATGGGGGAAGAGCTGCCTGAGTTCCTTCTGATCGGCTACTGACTGGGTTGGATCACCAAGACTCAACTTGATCGCATCGACCTCGTTTTTCAGGATTTCCGGCAATTTGGGCTCGTACTTGTAACGGGCCTCCTGCAGGGGTGAAATCTTCATATAAGCTCCTTGTCTAACATAAATATGGATTTAATTCACTGTCAGCAGGGACCCCCTGACAACTATCCTTTTCACGGCTCCGAAGGTCCCCGGTATTGTATTTTTATATACGCTGGCGCCGGTTCTCGTCAACCGCGTAAAAAGAACAATTGATTTTGAAGAACTCCTACTATAGAGTATATGGTAGCTGTCTAAAGTCGAGGCGAATATGAAAGCAGTAGTGTATGCCACAAAAGGTAATAAGTCAGATCTTTTTAGCCCGGATAATATGATTGTTGAAATCTGGGTAGAGAATCTCGGTATCTGCATAAATGAGCAGCACGGGATATTCCGGGAATCCACCCCGCGAAAAGCTTATAAACATTTCGGGACCTTCAACCTTTCCGACGAGTTCTGTGAGATCGCCCGGGAGTATCTTGAGTCGCGGGATTTTTTCCAGGAGCAGAACGCCAAGGTATTCATGGCCCTCAAGCAGAAACTCAAACAGTAACTATTGTTCCGGAGTCAGTTCAATACTCCCTTGAGGGCGGATCCGCAGGGGAATTACCGATCCTTTTCCGAAGACCTGTTCCATTCTCTCCGAAAAAGTGTCGAAATCCTCCGTTTTTATCAGCCCCTGGATGGTGCCGGCAAAGCCTCCGCCATGGACTCGGCAGGCTGTATTGCCCTGTGCCGCCAGCTTGGCGAGTTCCAGCGCCAGGGGGATTCCCTGCTCCCTAGGGTTTGCCGGGGAATAGCAGTTCTGCAGAAGTCTCCAGGAGGAATCTCCCGAGGCCTTCATACCGGAGACGTAGGCACTGATGTTTCCTTCCTCGATAGCTCTGGTCATTTCCAGGACGCGGCGGTTTTCATTGATAAAATGCAGGGTCCGTAAAATAGCCCGGTCGCCGCAGGATGTCCTGAGATTCGGAAGAGCGGAGAGTAATTCCTCATCTGTAATCTCCGAAGCGCTTTTTCGTGAAAGGGCCCGGGCTGCGGCGAACATCTCCCGGGGGCATGCGGCGTAATCCTCCGTCAGGTCCGCATGGCTTCCCCCGGTATTAACGACGCAGAGGACATAGCCGTGGTCAGCAAAAGAGAAGTCCATTTTGTTTACCCGAGGGTTTTCGGGATCTGCAAAATCTATGGCGGTAATACCACCGGACGCACAGGCTGTCTGGTCCATCAGTCCGCAGGGTTTGTGGAAGTACCTGTTTTCCGCGGCTTGACCGATCTTCGCGAGTTCAACTACGGGAACAGCTCCCCCATTGTAAAGCCCCGACAGAACAGCTCCCAGAAGGACCTCCATGGCGGCTGAGGAGCTCAGACCGGACCCGGCAGGAATGAGGCTGTGAATTCTGCCTTTAAAGCCCCCATAACCCAATCTGCGGCGGGAGAACTCCGCGGCGACGCCCCTTACGAGACCTTCCAGTTTGCCTGCTTCTTCCCGCCGGGGCTTGAGGTCCGACAGGTCCACCTGAAAAATCCTGCCGTAGCCTGCGGATTCCAGTACTACCCTGGTGTCGGACCGGGGAGTTACCGCAGCCAGGGCGTCAAGGTGAACCGCGCCCGCCAGGACCCGCCCGTGGTTATGATCCGTATGGTTTCCTGCGAGTTCCGTTCTTCCCGGGGCTGAAAATATCCGCAGCTCCTCGGTGTCGTCAAAAGCCCCCAAAAGGTAGTCCATCCGCTCTTTTGTGACTGTCCCGTATTTCTGATCAAGTCCGGCAGCAGTCCATTGCCGCTTATTCACGTCCTTCCTCCAGATAATGTTTCTCCGGCAGTTCCCGAAGGATGGCGGCCGCCTGCTCCGGACTTATGTCCCGCTGGGGAGTTGCCAGGAGCTCATACCCGACCATGAATTTTCGGATGCTCGCCGAACGCAGGAGGGGTGGAAAGTAATGAAGATGAAGCTGCCATCCCGGGTACGCGCCCTTGTCGCAGGGAGCGCCATGGATACCCATGGAGTAGGGAAAGCTGGTCCTGAAAAGGTTATCGTACTTTACCGTCAGCCTGCCGATGGCATCGGCCAGACTGTCCCGTTCATCTCCGCTCAGCTCTTCTATGCTTGTAAGGGGACGGCGGGGCAGGATCATTGTTTCGTAGGGCCATGTGGCCCAGTAGGGGACAAGGACAGCAAAATCCCTGTTAACGTAGACGATTCTCTCCTGTTCTTCAAGTTCAGCCTCAAGATAATCCTGCAGCAAGGGACTTCGGTGCCGTTCGAAATACTCCTTCTGGCGCTCCGTCTCCTTCGAGGGAAGTTCGGGAATGTGTTCGCTGCTCCATATCTGGCCATGGGGATGAGGATTCGAGCAGCCCATCATCTCGCCCCGGTTCTCGAAAATCTGTACATAGGAGATGTAATCAACCCGGCTCAGTTCCCGGTACTCCCTGACCCAAAGATCCACTATTCTGCGGATCTCTTCATGACTCATTCTGGCAACGGTAAGATCGTGGCGGGGAGAAAAGCAGATCACTCTGCAGATACCCCTCTCAGGAACTGCCCGGAAAAGTTCATGGTCAACGGCCCCTTCCTCACCGGGCTCCGGCAGGAGGGCGGAAAAATCGTTGATGAAACTGTAGGTATCCGGATATTCCGGGTTGCGTACCCCTCCTGCGCGGCTATTCCCCGGACAGAGGTAGCATTCGGGGTCATAGGCTGCCTGTATTTCGGACTGCTCTGGCTCCTGCTGGCCCTGCCAGGGACGCTGGGTTCGCTGGGGAGAAACAAGCAGCCACTCTCCGGAGAGGGGATTAAAGCGTCGGTGGGGACTCTTACTGATCGAAGGCATAACAACTCCTCTGTTCATCTTGACCGGTACCTGGTGTACTGGTATATTTATGTACACGTGTACATAAGATGGTACACTGAATACTTTTCTTCGTCAAGGATTATTCAATGGTCAACAGGGATGATGTCGCCCGCCGCGCAGGAGTCAGCGGAGCCACAGTCTCGAGGGTGTTCAACCATCCTGAGAGGGTAGAGCCGGGAACGGCAGATCTTGTACGCCGGGTGGCTGCGGACCTGGGATACCGGCCGGACAAGAATGCCGGGGCTCTCCGCCGCCGGGGAACGGGTGTTCTGATCTTTCTTGAATACAGAAAGGGGGGAACCTACTCCTGGCCGGATCTGCGCTTTTTTAACTGGCTCTACGCTGACATCCTGCGGGCTGTTGTCCAGGCTGTCTCGGAAAGCTCCTTTCGCCTGGAACTGCGCAGCATTGATTCTTTGAAGGAAATCAGGAATCTTGCAGGGGAGTGTGACGGGATCCTGGCCTTCAATACAGAAGACCCGGAGTATGCCACGGCTGTCGCGGAGACAGGTGTTCCCTATGTATGCGCCCATCATACCGAGGCCCTGACCGGCTTTTCACGCTGCTCTACGGATAACCTCGCAGGAGGACGGCTTTTGGGAGAGGCGTTTCGTGCCTCAGGTTACCGGAAGGCGGTCCATGTGAGCGGGTACCTCAGGGAGGTCGAGGCACACCGGCTGCGGCTCAAGGGTTTCAGGGAAGGATTCGGTGAGGAAGTCCCCCTTATCGAAACTCCGGTGGGTATCGAGGGAGGCATGGCTGCGGCCAGGATCATTGCCCCGGAAGTCCGTGCCGGCAGGATCGATTCCGTCTGCGGAGTAAACGATCTTACCGCCCTGGGAATTCTGAAGGGTCTTGGGGAGTGTAATGTCAGGGTGCCCGAAGAGTGTCTCGTCGCCGGTTACGATAACCTCCCGGTGGACCTTGGACTCACCTGCAAAGTACCCAGCGTGGATCTGCGCCTTGGTCTCCTCTACAGGCTGGCGGTCCAGGGATTGGTGGACTTCATTATTCGAGGTCAGCCCCTGGATCGCAGGCTGGCGCCGCTGCTTGTCCCAGGGGCTCTGCTTGACCTGGCGGAATCCTCCCCATAGAATGCACACATGGCTCTCTACCGTATGAAAAACAGTGTACAGCATTATCCCTGGGGGTCCCCCACCATGATTCCCGGGCTGCTGGGACTTGAGAATCCGACGGCTGAACCCTGGGCGGAACTCTGGATGGGGGCGCACCCGAAAAGTCCTTCCCTGCTTATCACTGAATCCGGTGCGGTCCCCTTGAATACTTTTGTCGCGGAAGATCCCGCCTCAAGGCTCGGAAAAAGGGCGGCGGAACGTTTCGGCTCTCTGCCATTTCTGTTTAAAATCCTGGCCGCCGCCAGCCCCCTTTCAATCCAGGCCCACCCTGCTAAAGAGGCGGCCCGGCTCGGATTTGAACGGGAGAACGCAGCGGGGATTCCCCTGGATGCATTCCAGCGCAACTACAAGGATGCTATGCATAAACCGGAGATCATGGTGGCCCTGGGCGATTTTTCCGCTCTCCTGGGTTTCCGCTCCATGGAGGATATCCGGCACCTGGCGGAGCTCCTGGGAGTCTCGCCCTACCGGCGTCTTGTTTCTCAGGCCCGGGGAGACCTCAGGACCTTCTTTCAATCCCTGATGAGCTTTCCTGAAAAGGAAAAGCTGATCGCCGATATCTGCTCCGCCGCCGGGGAACAGAAGGGCGGATTGTTCGAATGGATACTTCGCCTGCAGGATGCATACCCCGGGGATATCGGCGTGGCCGCACCCCTGTACATGAATATCCTGGAGATGAAGGAAGGTGAGGCCATCTATCTCGACGCGGGAAAGATCCACGCCTATCTGGGGGGGCTTGGAATCGAACTGATGGCCAACAGCGATAACGTCCTGCGGGGAGGACTTAGCTCAAAGCATATCGATCTGAAGGAACTATGTGATGTCCTCGATTTCTCGGCCTTTAATCCCAAAATCTTTGCTCCGGTCCGGAGCGCCGAGGGGGGAGTAATTTACCGTCCTCCGGTGGACGAGTTCATGCTCTCCCGTCTCGATCTGCCTGATGGGACCGGCCTTGAGCTTGAAAATACGGATTCCTGTGAAATACTGCTCTGTACCGGCGGCAGTCTCCGGGCGGAGGGCGTCTTCGATCTGAAGCCGGGGGATTCCCTGTTTGTTACAGCGGACCAGAGACACTACGCTCTGGAAGGGGAGGGCACACTTTTTCGGGCGGCGGTGCCCTGAGATGACCATCTGGCTCGACGCGGACTCCCTGCCGAGAAAGGTGCGGGACATAGTCTCCCGGGCGGCCTGTAAAGAGGGCCTGGAAGCGGTATTCGTTGCCAACCGGAGGGTGGATTTTGAACCCTGCCGGTACTGCCGCATGCTTGTTGTAGATGAGGGGCAGAGCGCCGACGATTACATCCTGGGGGCCATTTCTCCCTATGATATGGCAATAACCCGGGACATTCCCCTGGCGGCACGGCTAATCGAGAAGGAGGCGGTGGTAATCAACGACCGGGGAGACCGCTTTGACCGGGACAGCATCGCGGAAAGGCTCTCCCAGCGAAACTGGAACCTGGCGCTCAAGGAGGCGGGTCTCTCCTCAGCCGGTGCCAGGAGTTACAGCGCGGCGGAGGTCAAACGCTTCGCCGACCGTTTTGACCGGGAACTTCGCCGCCTGGGTATTCGCTAGTTTTAAACGATTCTGACCTGAAAGCGCTCGTCCAGCTTGTCCTTAAGGATCTTCTCGATAAATCCCAGGGTCCCGACTCCCGAGGCCGGACAGCTGATGCAGGCCCCTTCGTAGCTGATTTCTATTACCGGGCCCTCCTCGGTAATGTCCAGGTCGACAATCTGCACGTTTCCGCCGTCCTGCTTCAGGGAGGGGCGTATCTCCGCGTCGAACAGGGTCTCCACAGCCCGTGCCTGCTTGAAAGGGCTCAGGTCGGCGAAGGGACGCTCCTCTCGTGCAAGGGTCTCTTCTTCCATCTTCGCCCGGGTCTCCTTGAGAATGTCCACCAGGTAGTACTTGCGGCTCTCGTGTCCTCCGGGGCGGATACAGGATTTACAGAAGGCCCCGGCCTTGGTGTAGGCGGTGATCTCCTCAACGGTCTTGAGATCGTTCAGGCGGATTACCTCCTGAATTGTACCCAGGCTGACCCGGGCGCACTCGCAGACGATCTCTTCCTCCTCCAGGGAACTCAGGTCCACTCCCTTGAATTTGGCGGCGGCGGCCTTGATAACGTCGTAGGCCATTACCGAACAGTGCATCTTCTGGGGCGGAACCGCCGGTATATCCGGGTTGTCCCGGAGGGCGTGTTCCACGTCGATGTTGGTAATCTTGACTGCCTCGTCCACGGTTTTTCCGATGCAGAGTTCCGCCATCATATCGCTGGAAGCGATGGCGGTTCCGCAGCCGAAACTCTTGAAGCTGGCTTTTACGATTTTTCCCGAATCCCTGTCCACCGCCCAATACAGGCGTACCGCGTCGCCGCAGCTTTCCGCCCCGTAGTCGGCGACGACGAGCTCTGCGTTCATTGCGGCTGCTTCTTCCTCGCTTACGGCCCCCAGATGACGGGGATTATTCATACGGTCGGCCACTTTGCCGGAATACTGATCCCAGAGGGTGCCGCCGATTAGATCTCCTTTTGCCATGCTGTCTCCTTTCTTGTACGGTCGCCATCGGACGGGTTTCGTCCTCCGGCTCCGCTCTGCCTCATTCACTTATAGGTGCTGGAAATGCTTCGCAGCCGCCGGACGATCTTTTTGATTGTTTCTATTGTATAATCGATTTCTTCTTCCGTGGTAAACCGGCTCAGGGAAAAACGGACTGCTGTGTGGGCCAGGTCAGCTCCCAGCTTCATGGCCCGGAGGGTAGCGTCCGCTTCCAGGTCCTCCGAGGAGCAGGCGCTTCCGGTACTGGCAGCTATGCCGTTGGTGTTCAGGTCCCACAGAAAAGCTTCTCCTTCGATACCCTTGAAGCTGACCAGGATGGTATTGGGCGTCCGGTTCTCCCTTCGGCCCAGAATGACCGTGTCGGGAATCCCGATAAGGGCGTCTTCCAGTCGGTCCCTGAGTTCCCTGACCTTCGTGTTTTCGTAGTCCAGAGCTTCCGTTGCCATCTCCATGGCCAGTCCCATTCCGATCATGTAGGCGACGTTAACAGTCCCCGCCCGCTTGCCTCCCATCTGCTCACCTCCGTGGAGCAGGCTTATCGGGGGGGCTCCACGTCTGACGTAGAGTCCGCCGACACCCTTGGGACCGTGGAATTTGTGGGCGCTGAAGGTCAGGTAATCACATCCCAGCTCACTGACGTTAAGCGGAATTTTGCCCACCGCCTGTACCGCGTCGGTATGAAAAAGGCTCCCCAGGTCATGGGCCGTCCTGCAGAGTTCCTGAACCGGATTAATCAGGCCGGTTTCGTTATTGGCCCACATGATGCTGACAAGGTCCGCGCTTCCCCGGGAAACATGTTCCTTCAGGATTTCCGGCGTAACCAGCCCCTGTTCGTCCACTGGAAGACGGGTCACCCGGGCCCCCATGGATTCCAGCCAGTCCGCCGTATGGGCTATGCTGGGGTGTTCGATTTCGCTTGTTACCAGGTGAAAGGGTCTGTTCTCCTTCAGTTTTGCGGCCCAGATGCCCTTTAAAACCGTATTGTTTCCTTCGGTAGCACAAGCGTTGATTATTATGTCGTCCTCATCCGCAGCGCCTGTTCCTTCGTAAAGCCGGTCAAGGGCAACGCTCATTTCAGGATGGATCTCGGTTCCGAAACTGTGCAGGGAATTGGGGTTGCCGTACTGCTGCAGATAATAGGGATCCATGGCCTGTTTGACCCTCGGGTCCACCATTGTGGTCGCATTGTTGTCGAGATAAACCCGTTCCATCTATTAACTTCCTTGAGTGGTATTGTTATCTGATAGAAGATACTGAACAAAACTTCCAATGAAAAGCCCTGGCATGTTCAGATCGATGCAATTATACATGATAGAATTAGTAATGTATAGACCCCTGCCGGGAGCGAATCAGGTATTCTGCCACTTCCTCAAGGTAACGAATACACTGGTCCCCTTACCCGGCTTACTCCTGGCACGGATTCTCCCCTTCAGCAGCTCGATGAATTCAGCCGCCAGGACTGTACCAATGCCGGCCCCCTTTTCCCCCTCTGTTCCGTCAGAGGACTTTTTCTGCCGGCGGTTAAATAGTACGGCAGCCTGCTCCGGATCCATTCCGGTTCCCGTATCGGAGATTTCAAAACATACAAAGGAATCCTCTTCTGATAGTGCCGCCTGAACGGAACCCCCTTTGGGAGTATACTTTATCGCATTGGAGATAAGGTTCCTCAGAACAACCATGATCATCCGCTCATCTCCGGCGACAAAAAAGTCGGAGGGGCATGAAAGATCCAGACGGATGCTTTTTGCCCTGGCATACTGCTCCAGGTTCTCGATGGCACTCCTTAACAGCAGGCAGCCGGAAAGTTTATCTTTTCGCGGGACAAGTTTTCCCCTCTCCAGAGCGGACCACTCGAGAAGGTTTTCCAGAAGATCGTAAACCCTGGATCCTGCTTTTTCCAGCTCCTCAAGCATGGTTAGCAGTTCTTCCGTGTTCAGCTTGTCGAAGTCCTGTACCAGCAGGGATGTCAGGTTTTTAAAGCCGGAGACCGGGGATCGCAGGTCATGGGAGATAATCGAAAGAAAGGTCTCCTTGTCCTGTACCAGTTTCTCCATCTTCCGGGACAATTCCTGTTCATGCTCGATGTATTCAAGGTTTCTTTCCTGAAAGGAATTGAAGGCCTCGGTCAGCAGGCTGAGCTCATCCTGAAAATTGTGTCTCCGCTTGAGTTGAAAGGGAGCCCAGGATTCCTTTTCTCTGTCCTCCCTGAAAAAGGCGGTCATGGCTACCAGATGTCGTCCCGCCATGGAATTGAACAGAAGCGCTACCGTAACGAGAAGAATAAGCACCAGGCTCAGATGAAAGGCAAAGTCCCTCATCTCGGCGCTGAGAATTTCTCCCCGCATCCGCTCGTAGTCGAGGTATACCGAGAGCTGTCCAAGGTCAATACTCTCGTCCTCGTATACATAGCTCAGCGGGAACTCCAGTTTCTTAAAGTGATTCTCCGCTGGGGACCCGGTGCTGAAATTCTGTCCCCTGTTGCTTTCTATCTCCGTATTCCCCACATAGGGAAGAGTCCGGATAATGTTCAATTGATACAGCACCCGGCTGTAGTCCGTAGTCCAGAGATCCCTGCTTATAAGGGGGATGCTTTCGTCTATCGTGTTTTTCAGATGATTCTCAATTCGCTTCAGCTGACTTTCCAGGGAGACCGAGGCGCGGAGGGCTGAGAAAGCAAGGCCGATGGAGAGGAAAATCAGAAAAATGTACAGGGCAAATCGGTAGGCCAGGGGAGTAAAGCGTGAACGGCCTGAAGGGGGGGATTTCATTCCTCAAATCCTTCGCGGCCCAAATGGCGGCGGAGGGTTTCTCCTACGATACGGTCATAGCTGCCGTCGTTTTTCATGCTTTTCAGGGCGGCATCCAGTTTCGGAATAAGGTGACTGTTTTTGGAATTCAGATACAGGAACATCTCCCGGCTTGCCAGGGGCGGTTCCAAATGGCGAATACCCGTGTATCCGTATTCCCGGAGGGCAGCGTATCCCGTCAGCTTTGAGTAGAGGGCGATATCGAGACGTCCCAGGTCGAGCATCCTGAAGAGCTCCTTCTCCGTGGGGACGTAGACCACCTTCGGAAAGCCGTCGGTATGCCGTTCGAGGATCTTCCATCCCCGCACTACCCCGACGTTCAGGTTTCTGATGCTGGTCCATCCATGGATTGGTAAATCACGCTTCGCGAAGGCGACAAAGTACATGATCATATTCGCTTCGTTCAGGGGCAGAAGATTCGGAAAGGAGGCCTCCATGCCGGCGATACGGTTCATCTCGGCGTCCAGAAGCCCGGCGTTGACATCGAAGAGGGACTGATCCGTCTGCCTGTAGACAATCGTACATTCCAGACCGGCCCGTCTGAAGGTCTCCTGTATGATTCTGTCCAGCATTCCGTTCTGCTCTTCATTGGAGAGAAGATTGTTGTAGGAAGTACTTACGGTATAGACCTTGTTCTCCCCGTAGAGAAGCGCGGACAACATGATGCTGATGAGTATAAGTATGGATATTCGCCTGTTCACCATAGATATTGTAGAAAGGGAACTCGGGGCTGTCAAATGAGTGCAGCCTCTTTTTGTTTTTCGGCTTGTCCCCTTGAAGGCTCCGTTGTATACTTGCGGCATACCGAACATAAGGAGCCTGGTACCATGGCGCATAAAGGACTCACCCTCCGCCTTGCGGGATTCGTTACCCTGTTCATTCTCTCCCATTTTTCACATCATCTGCTGACGGCTCTGGTTATTCCCATGCTCCCCTTTATTCGGGACAGCTTTGCCCTTTCCTATACCGCAGCGGGACTGGTGGCCGCGGCTTTTAACTTTTCCAACGGTCTCGGTCAGCTTCCCGCTGGATGGCTGGCGGACAGGTTCGGGGCCCGGAATGTCATGACCATCGGGCTTGCGGGAGTTGCCCTTGCGGGTGCACTGGTGGGTCTCTCCTCCGGACTGGGGCTGCTGATTCTTTTTCTTGTCCTCATGGGGCTTGCCGGGGGAGGATACCACCCTGCCGCACCGCCCCTGATTATCGGCGCCGTGGGAGATGCTCACCGGGGAAAAGCCCTGGGCTTCCATGTTATCGGCGGCTCCCTGAGCCATTTTATCTCCCCTGTTATCGGCATCAGCCTGGCTGTGCTGTGGGGCTGGCGTGGCGCCTTTCTGGGAACCGCCCTGCCGGTGTTTGTATTCGGTGTGTTTTTTTATGTTTTCCTCGGAAGAATCGGAATAGGAGCAGCCCCGAAACCTTCCGCTGCGGAGACTGCCGGGGCCGCATCGGAACTGCCGGATGCTCCTTCTGCGACGCATATCCACACCCGGAGTGTGCCGCTTCGGGACTGGAGGAAGGCACTTCGACTGGTGGCTTTCCTGGCCTTGACCAGTGCTGCCACCTCCTTCGGGCAGGCCTGCATTACCTTTTCGCCCATGGTTATGCTCGATTTCTTCCATGTGGGTGAAAAAGCAGCGGCCATGACCTTGTCTATTATTTACTCCGTCGGTTTCTGGGCGGCCCCTTTGAGCGGGTATTTTTCCGACAGAATCGGCCGGGTCTCGGTGCTGGTAGCCATGAGCATGCTGCTGATTCCGGTTATCGGACTGGTTACCCTTGTTCCCTACGGTCTGGTCACCTATGTGATCATGATGGGCTTCGGGGTCGTTCTCTTTGCCCGAATGCCGGTTTCCGAGGCCTTTATCATCGAGAACGTATCTCCCCGAAAGAGATCGAGCGTGCTGGGAATCTATTACGCCGCCGGAATGGTCGGCGGCGCGGCCCTGACTCCCCTTATCGGGATGGGAATCGACCGCTATGGTTTTCAAAGCGCCTTTTTCGTAACCGCCCTTGTTTACGCTGCCCTGGTCCTCATTTTTACCTCTCTGCTGGTGATTTCCGGAAGAAAGGTTCCTGCGGAAGCAGCTTTGAAGGGCTGAAGCTTCCGGGAGAAGTCTTATTCGTACTCCTGCTCGGGTATGTTGCTCAGCACAAACAGGAGATTCTGAAGGTTCCCGGCGATCGTACGCATACTTGGCAGATACGTGCCCAGGGTCTCCTCCCGGGGTTTGGCCATTCCCAGCAGTACCAGGGAACTCTCCCTGGAATTTTCCTCGATTACATCGCATACCTGGCGCTGTTCCGGGTTGGGAACGATAAAGATCTCACCCTGCATTCTCAGCTCCTGCAGGGTGGATTCAAGCTTTGCTTCAGCTGCAGGAATATCTTCCGTATTGGAGACTATGGTACCCAGGCGTATTCGATTGTGCTGCGGCGAATTACGCTGGATAAGGTGGGCCAGAAAGAGCATGAGCCGGACGTTCTGCTCCTGCCCGCCCCACCAGACAATCACCGGGTCGGAGCTGAAGTGCCAGGGAATGCTTCCTCGTTTGAAGAGCAGGATGTTCTTGTCCAGGGAGCTCAGGCCCATAAGCAGCCCGGCGTAGTCCCTGTCATGCTTTGTTGCGGAGGGAAAACCGAGCATGACCGTATTATAGGCCCCTCCGGCAAAGGCAGCAGCCTGAGAGGCGATCAGGATTCCGTCGAAGAGGTTGCCCGTCTCCACCATGGTGGTGAAAATGTTTCTGTGATGCAGGGTATCGCTGAAGGAGTTCAGTTCATGCTGCATCTCATTCCTGGACTGGGGAGAACCGGGGTCTCGTATGGCATAGATGGCCAGGGCTCCGCTGTGGCGCGTCAGCAGGGCCGCCAGGGTTATCTTCTCTGCGTGGCTGGCAATCTCGGCTGCAAAGACCTGTATCAGGGGACGCCAGTTTTTTCCAGACCTGCTGCGGGCCCTGGCGAGTTTCCGGGAGACGGTAAAAAAGAGCCCCGTCCAGAAACCTTCCCAGATGCCGGGGCTTCCGGGATCCAGATACCTGGAACGGATGTTCAGAAGGAAAAAAACAAGCACAACCATAGCCAGGGCTACCAGGGTCGCAGGGGTGTTTATCAGGAACATTACTCCGAAGCATCCCAGGGCTCCCAGAAAACTGATCCACCAGGGAATGCTGATCGAGGGACGGAAGGAGGGATTCCCCACCAGTTTTTCCATTCCCGCCGCCAGGTTCAGGACTCCGTAAGTGGTAAGGAAAAACATGGTCAATACTTCCGCCACGGCGTTCAGGTTCCCCATTATGATGGCCCCCAGGGCAATAATCACCGAAAAGGAGAGCCCAAGTACGGGTTCCCGGGTTTTTCCGACTCCTGAACCGAAAATCCGCGGCAGGGCGCCGTCCGTTCCCAGGGCCTGCATGGTTCTTGGAGCCGCAAGGAGGACCCCGATGGCCGAACTCAAGGTGGCGCCGAATACCCCCAGGGTAACCAGAAGGGGCCAGCGGGAGGCAGTTACCAGGGACGAAGATGCGAAGAGATTCTCTCTGGCGACCGAAAAGGCAAGCATGACGGGGACCAGAAGATAGACGATAAATCCTGCAGCTACCGCCGTAAGGGTTCCCCTGGGAATGCTTTTTCCGGGGTCCTTGAGGTCTCCGGACATGGATACCCCTGAAAGTATGCCGGTGACCGCCGGAAAGAATACGGCGAATACAGCCCAGAAACTCACACCCTCCAGGTAGGACGGTTCAAAATTGGCAAAGTTCGGTCTGAATCCAGCGGCAATGGAGATGAAGCTCAGAAGAATGAGACTCAGGATAATATACTGAATCCGTACCATAAAAGAGGCACCGATAAGCGAAAGTAATGTAAGGATCCCCAGGGTCACAAGCGCAGCGAGCCGCACATCCAGGGCAGGAATTACATTGGAAAGAGACTCCGAGAAACCGATTATGTACAGAGCGATGGAGAGGGCCTGGCTGATATAGAGAGGGATGCCGACGGCTCCCCCCGGAAGGAATCCCAGAACCCTGTTGATCATGAAATAGGCGCCGCCGGTTTCCATGCGCTCGTTGGAGCCGATGCTTGATACGGACAGGGCGGTAATAAAGGTAATCGTATTGGCAAGTATCACGATTGCCAGGGTTCCGTACAGTCCCGTGTTTCCGACAATCCAGCCGAAACGCAGGTACATGATTACCCCGATTATGGTCAGAAAACTGGGCGTAAAAACCCCGCCAAAGGTTCCGAGTGTCCTGATCCTGCCCTCTCCTTCCGTCTGTCCCGAATCATGCGGATCGAACTCGGCGCTGATTACCGACCTGCCATCCACAGGTTTCCGCTTTATTTCCAGCTTTTTGGACCAGCCCTTCAGACGGTGAAGCAGCTCAAAGCCATGTTCCCGTATATTCATATTCGCCCCGATATTCCGGTTTTGCCGGTTCAGAATTCCGCGGACTTGACTGTCCGGGGAAAGGGTATCACATCCCGGATGTTCTGCATTCCGGTTATGTACTGGATAAGCCGCTCAAATCCGAGGCCGAAACCGGAGTGGGGTACGGAACCGTACTTCCGAAGCTCCAGGTACCAGCGGTAATCCTCCTTGTGCATCCCCAGTTCGTCCATGCGGGCTTCGAGTTTCGACAGGTCCGCCTCACGTTCGGAGCCGCCGATTATCTCTCCCAGCCGGGGAACCAGCACATCCATTGCCCGGACGGTTCTGCCGTCCTCGTTCTGCTTCATGTAGAAGGCCTTTATATCCCTGGGATAGTCGGTGACGATAACAGGACCCTTGTACACCGTCTCGGTCAGGAACTTTTCGTGTTCCGACTGAAGGTCAGAGCCCCACTGAACGGGAAAATTGAAGGATGCGCTTCCGGATTCCTGGGCCTTTTCCAGCTCCTTCATGGCTTCGGTATAGCTTACCCGGGCGAACTCCTTGGTAACCACCTCTTTCAGTACATCGATTATTCCCTTCTGTATCCACTGGTTAAAGAAAGCCATATCCTCCCCGCATTCTTCCAGCACTGTGGAAATAATGAACTTCAGGAACTCTTCGGCCAGGTCCATGTTGCAGTTGATGTCGCAGAAGGCTACTTCGGGTTCGATCATCCAGAACTCCGCCAGGTGCCGGGTGGTGTTGGAGTTTTCTGCCCGGAAAGTCGGCCCGAAAGTATAGACCCTGCCCATGGAGAGGGCATAAGCTTCGGCCTCCAGCTGCCCGGTTACGGCCAGATAGGTGGGGCGCCCGAAGAAGTCGCGGCTGAAGTCGGCTTTTCCTTCTTTCCGGGGAGGATTCTCCGCCGGCAGGGTACTTACCCGGAACATCTGTCCTGCACCTTCCGCATCAACCCCGGTTATTATCGGAGTGTGAACATAGAAAAAACCCCGTTCCTGAAAGAAACGGTGAATCGCAAAACTCATGGCGTTGCGTACCCTGGCCACGGCGCCGAATGTATTGGTTCTGGGTCGCAGATGGGCTATTTCTCTCAGGAATTCGAAGGAGTGGCGCTTTTTCTGAAGCGGATAACTTTCCTGGGGAGCCTCTCCGTGGAGTATGATTTTTTCGGCCTGGATTTCTACCGCCTGTCCGGATCCCGGTGAAGCGACCAGGGTCCCCTGAATCTGAACCCCGGCCCCGGTATTCACTCGTGCAAGGACATCTTCGTCCCAGTTTCCCTGCTCTTTGTCGATTACCGCCTGAATTGTACTGAAACAGGATCCGTCGCTCAGGGCAAGAAACAGCAGATTCTTGGAGTCCCGCCTGGTTCTTACCCATGCATTGAGGATTACCGGCTGCTGCCGGGCAGGGCTTGAAAGGATATCTTTTACAACGGGGGTGGGAGTCTGTTTCTTTTCGGGCATCAGCTTCCTCCTTGGAAATAACCGGTTTAAGAGATACCACAGGAGCAGAGGCGGGTCAAGCAGAGGGTAAAAAGAGAACGGACCACAGCAACGCAGTGGTCCGTTCAAAGTACGAAAGGAGGTTCCGTATGTTTAACCTGCTCCGGAGGACGTCCGGTTTAAATATCGTTGGTATACGCGCCTGAAGCAGCACCGGTATTTCGCGATACTGCCGATCAGTTCGATATTTATCAGGGACATACCATTATCAAGAAAACACCGGATTGCGTTTTCTGTAATAATTAATTTATTTCCAGGATTTACGTATGCAAAAATCATTCTGTTTTGAACCTTGATACTTCTTGAACAAGGATATCCGTTGAATCACTCAAGTCGAAGGCCACCTGCTTTACCGATTCAGTTGTATTGCTTATCTCATTAATCCCGCTGTTTATTTCGGCAATAGCCGAGGCTGCCTGGGCGGAACCATCGGAGATACAACCCATGCGTTCAGAAAGACCCGTCGTTTCGCTTTTCATTTGAGCGGAACCTTTTCTGGTATGCAAAGAAACTCCCTGAAGCGCTGTCATGGAATCGAGTATTTCCTGACTGCCAACCCGGATCTCATCCATATTCGTTTTTATTTCGGTAAAAACCCGATTTACATCTTCAATCCGGCTGAAAATCATCTTGTAGCTGGTTTTGGCCTCCTTGCTGGTAGTATCAGCCTTGCCGATTCTTCCCTCAACGTCTTTAAGCACAAGCTCTATCTCTTTTGAATTCTTCGATGTCGATTCGGCCAGTTTGCGAATCTCACCGGCTACGACTGCAAAGCCCCTTCCTGAATCCCCGGCATGGGCTGCTTCAATGGCCGCGTTCATTGCCAGCAGGTTTGTCTGCTCAGCAATGGACGATATTATACCGGTAATGTCTTTAACAATTCCCAGGTTTGCCTTGATCGAATCCACCGCTCTGACTGCAGATTCCAGTTTTTCATACCCGTCCTTACCCCGTGTGAGCAGTTCGTCTGCGGTATCCTTCTGGCGAATAGTAATTCCCGAAACATTTCCTATTCCCCTTATCATCTGATTGATTGCAGAGGAGGATTCTTCCACCATGCCCGCTTCGTTATCGATTTGATAATCAAGATTGACGATCTCGTTCTGCATTTTCTTAATACCTTCATCCGCCTTCAATACAGTCTCGTTGAGAAACGATATCGTTGTTCCGATACTATTCAAATTAGCCGATATTTCTTCCACCGCAATCGAAACCTGCGAACTTCCGGATGCAAGCTCGTTTTTCATTCCGGAGTTTTTCTTGGCTACATTTTTTATCGAATTAATACTGTCCTGCAGGTTTTCAATAAAGGCATTGAAATTATTGGACAGGATACCGAATTCATCCTGCTTTTTTACCGTCAAGCGCAAGGTTAAGTCGCCATTTCCTTCAGCAATTTCCCATAGGCCTGTACTGATTTTTGAAACGTGCTTAAAGATTCCAAAGTGAAAGAAAAGCACCTGAATGATGCTGAGAAAGACGATTATTCCGCTCATTGCCAACAAGATATTTCGGGATTTAACTAGATTGGCATCGATCTGTCTGGTGGCAATTAAAAGAAAACCGGCAACTTTATGAACAAGCAGGTTCAGGGAATTCTGCATTTCCGTAAAGAAATCATTTATCCCGCCGCGAAACAGCAGATACTCAGCTTCTGTCCATTCATCCTCTGTTCCATATGACAACTTGATGAAATCATCAAATGAGTCATGCCAGTTCTGCCAATCTAAATAAAACTGATCTATGATTCTGTTAAAATCATCGTCGTCCCAGGTGATCGTATCTTTAAACAGAGTGAATGTAGCACGTACCTCATCTCTCTTTATTGATTCGATATGCATTCTAAGTTCATTCGCCACCGCGTTATTGGAACGCAAAGCATAGAGCAGGGCGAATGCATCCCGGTTGACATCATATGTTTGTTCAATAGTCGAATACAGGTATTCGGTGCTTTTAAACTGGGTATTATTCAGAAAATGCATGTGTTCGCTAAAACGGGTGTATGTAACAAAAGAGAACACCAGCAATCCGAATACAACCGCAAGATATCCGCCGAAAACCAAGGCTAATTTTGTCTT
>Ga0334895_1001198_pt1 | contig 27969 bp, 25 predicted proteins | sample GraSluR3_MG_7_FD_207229 | JGI IMG/M metagenome (GOLD analysis project Ga0334895, IMG submission 207229) | Sludge microbial communities from methane-producing bioreactor in Wageningen University, Netherlands - Granular Sludge_31_05-R3 | ecosystem: Engineered > Bioreactor > Anaerobic >... | reverse complement strand
TGCTCAAAGTGCTATTGGTGGTGCTAATATTGCGAATAAAGCTTCGGTGCTGTTGGAGCAATGAGTGGTGCTGAATTAGCGAACGATGGTGCTTTCGCGCGCGAATATTCAATATTATTCTAACAGGTGCACTTACAATTGTGACCCTTGTAATCATTAATGTTAACCGTACACAAGCTCATATACACTTCCATGATTAATCACATTCCAATTTGATGCTTAATGTTTTTATGAAAATATTAAAATTCAAGTAAAATGTGTATATTTATTATGAATTATGATAAATAATAAAAATATATATAAAAATATGAGAAAATATCTCAAATTAATAGATATTTAACTTGTAATCTCTAGCATCCTATTCCATACTGTAATTCGGGAGGAGGAACCCATGTTATTACAGTTTAATTTCTCCAATTTTAAATCATTTGCCAATGAGGCTACTTTAGATTTGACGGCAACGGGGATCTCTGAGTTGTCACACCATATAGTTCATATGGGTAGAGAGCGTTTTTTGCCGGTAGCTGCAATCTTTGGAGCCAATGCCAGTGGGAAATCTCATGTGTATCAAGCTTTTTCTTACATGCGTCATATGGTTCTGCAGTCATTTAGTTATGGAGGTAATATGGCGCTGTCATCCGTAGCTGAAGATGCACATTATCGCAAGCCCCCCAGTTTTGCTTTCGATGAACGAAGAGGGGATCCGGTAACCTGTGAGGTTCAAATCCTAGACCGGATAACTCATCGTTCAACTATTTATGGCTTTAGTGCAGATGATCAAGGTATTGTTGAAGAGTGGTTATATGAACGGGCTAAAACGGTAAAGAACAACCGATTGGTTATGTATCGTGATCGTGTGAAGAAAACACTGGAGATGCCAGGTTTTGCCGCTTCTGAGCAGACAAACATTAATACTGCGTTGGAACCAGAAGCTCTGGTTGTTTCACTTGGAGCAAAGTTGAAAGTCCAAAAGTGTGTTCGTTTGCTCAACTGGTTTGCTCATTGCGAGACCATTGATTATGGACATCCTGGAGAAAACCTATATCGGAGTACTCGTATACCACAAAAATTTCAGAGTAAAGTGGTGCAAGAGGCCGTATTAGAGTTTCTTAGAACCTTTGACGATTCGATCAGAGGCTTTCGCGTAGATGAGGTTCCTTCTCAAGAAGATGGGGATTCGCCGAAGTATCTCGTTAAAACGCTCCATAATGCTTTAGATACAGAAGATATGATAGCATTGGATATAGGGCAGGAATCTGCTGGCACTTTGAAATTATTTTCTCTGTATCCTTCACTGGTTTCTGCTCTCACTCATGGCTCAGTGATCTTTGTGGATGAACTTAATGCAAGGCTACATCCGCTTCTCATGCGTAATCTGATTAACTTATTTGCGCAAGAGAGTTCAAATCCGAATCATGCCCAGTTGATATTCACTACCCACGATACGTGGCATCTTGCTAATCATTCATTGCGACGTGATGAGATTTGGTTCACCGACAAGCAATCTGATGGTGAAAGCACTCTTTACTCACTGGCAGAATTTGCCTGTGAGGGAGGGGAGAAGATCAGAAAAGATGAGAATTATGAGAAGAATTATCTCAGCGGGAAGTATCGGGCAATCCCGACATTAAGAACCATCACGGTATCTTTCCCGGATTTTGCTGAGGCAACAGAAGGAAAGAAAAATTCTTATGAATGAAAAGAGACATCATGGGGAGAGGAAAAAACGTCCTTTACCTGGATCAAGAAAACCCGATCTTGGGTATTATGTCATAGTCACTGATGCCAAAGAGACAGAAAAACAGTATTTTATCGGGTTGAGAGACAGCCTTCCCAAGGATCTTGCGCATAGGTTAGTGATTAAAGTATTGCCGACCACAGAAGTTGATTCTCTTGTAGATAAATGTATTGAAATCGTTAATACTGACCCACAGTATAGAATCCCCTGGATCGTGCTTGATCGGGATGAGGTAAAGCATTTTAATACCATTATCAAGAAAGCTGAGAGTGCTCATATTTCAGTCGGCTGGTCGAATCCATGTTTTGAAGTATGGCTTTATAACTATTTCAAACAGCCCCCTGTTATGCAAAATTCGGTACAATGCTGTAAGCAATTCAGCTTAGTTTTCAAACGGTATGTTGGTCATCAGTATCATAAATCGGATACTTCATTGTATCAGAAGCTAATTGGGAGTGGTGATGAACAGCAGGCAATACAGAGAGCCAGAGAATATTTTATGCATATGCACCAACGGTACCCTCAAACACTTCCTGCAGAGATGAGTCCTGCAACTACAGTATATCGTCTGGTTGCTGAAATACGATTGAAATGTCCTAATCAATGACTATCATCGAAGATCTTATTACCGATAATCATTGAACATCCTCATAGAAAGTCAAGAAACGTATACATCGTGAACACGGTATGAGAAGGTGTCATCGTATCAGCAGAGTTCATTCATCGATTATTCGCTGATGTCGTAGGTTAACGAGAGTTTCTTTTCCTACCCACACCAGTCCAATAATTCCCTGAATCGCACCAAACAGGAAGAACAGTACATGCAAAGGGGTGATGGTGTTAATGATGAGTACCTGGACTATGATCCAGATAATCATACCTTCACCAAGAAGTCCTTCTCCAATACTCCGGTACCAGACTCTTTTGGATACAAAAAAGATCTGTAGAAGATTCCCTAATCCAAAGAAAATTCCCAGCACGAAGCCAGGAATCATGTAGGAGGAGAAGGGAGACCCTTCCAACATAGACAAGGGGGCTCCCAATGGGTTGATTGGATCGGTGATGCAGGCATATCCACCAGCCAGTGCTCCGATGCCGATAATAACATGCAATACTTGAGCAAGTATCACAACAAATTTCATTTATCTCACCACGCGCCCTGAGGCATTTCCTTTCATCAATCTCTTGATCTCTTCAGGTGAAGAGTAATTAATATCTCCATGTATTGAGTGACACAGACATGATGCAGCTGTGGCATAGTCCAGGATTTGCTGTGACTGTTTACTTAATTCGGGATCAGTGAACGCATAGATCAATCCTGCAGAGAACGAGTCTCCTCCACCGACACGGTCAATAATTGCTCTGATCTCATAAGGAGCATAATTTCCGTTCTGCATCGGGGATACGATATGCTGCTGAGTTTCCGTTTCATACAGCAAAGCTCCCCAGTTGTTGTGTGATGCTGAAATGCTTTCACGTAAGGTAAATGCAATATGGGTAAGCTGCGGGAATTGTCGCGAAACCTCTTTGGCTACCTCATGATATGCAGTAAAATCGAGCTTTCCTGCATGAACATCCACTTCTTTCGGGTGAATGTCCAACACATCGGAGGCATCTTCTTCATTGCCGATAAGCACATCGACTGAAGGAAGAATTTCCCGCATGGTTTTCTGAGCCAGTTCTTTGGCGGTAAATCGGTCATCCCACCTCCACAACTTCTTTCTGAAGTTGAGATCACAAGAGACGGTTAATCCTAACTGTTTCGCTGCACGTACACTCGCTATCGCTGCATCAGCAGCTTGTTTCGATATCGCAGGAGTAATGCCGCTGATGTGGAACCAGGAGACTCCAGAAAAAATAGCCTTCCAGTCGTATCCTGTGGCATCTTGAAGGCCGATACTGCTGGAGTCACGGTCATAGATCACATTGCTCGGACGCTGGTTTGCTCCGGTTTCGAGAAAATACAACCCCATTCTTCCTGTATCAGTCAGTACAACACGATCCGTTTTTACTCCGAGACTGCGAAGATATGCGAGACAGGATTTAGCAATAGGGTTCTTAGGTAATGCCGTGACATACTGCGCATCACGTCCCATATAAGCTAACGAAGCCGCAACATTTGCTTCTGCACCTGCGAAGGTGATCCGTACTTGACCGGGGAGCGCTTGCTCAAATCGATAGTAATGTTCCATTTCAATGCGGCCCATAATTTCGCCGAATGTAACTATGCTGTTCATTTCATCGCTCCTTGAAGAACACATCTACTGCATCACGTGCCTGACGGGTAATCGTATCCCACTTCTGATCTGCAATAAGCTTTTTAGCAGCAATCCAACTACCGCCAATCGCTCCTATGGATTTTTCTCGTGCATATTCGGCGAGATTTTCCTGTGAAATTCCGCCAAGTGGGATGAACGAAAGACCCAAATGAGCATAGGGAGCATACATGCTCCTCAAATAGCTGAGTCCACCCATCGGTTCTGCGGGGAAGAATTTCAGCAATTTACAGCCATACTCAAGTGCTGATTCGATATCACTCGGGGTGGCAATACCAGGACCGAAAGGAAGTGCTGCTTCGAGAGCTGCATCCATCACTTTTCGGTTCAATCCCGGTGACACACCAAAGTCGGCGCCGGCCTGCTTCGCCTGTACTGTCTGGTCAGGAGTAAGGATGGTTCCGACTCCCAACAGCATCTCAGGGTATCCCTGGTGGATGATATTCACCGCTTCGAGAGCTATCGGGGTACGAAGTGTAAGTTCGATAGCAGTAACACCTCCTTCCAATAGCGCCTCTACTACTGGGCGAATATGTTGCTGCTTCTCAATGACCAGTACTGAGACAATTCCCGCCTGTTTGATACGATTCTCAATTTCTTGACTCATCAACATGATTATGCCTCTTTGAATATGTTCTCTAATCTCGTGATCACCAGTTCAATTTCATCCGCTTCCAGTGTCATCGGATTAATAAATATCGCCTGCGATCCTGCTTTCATCGTGAATACGCCCGGATCATCATCCATCAGCTTTTCCATCATCTCTTCTGCAGTCATCACGCGATGGGTAATGATTGCACGAGCCATTGGCTGTCCTGCTTCATTGGGGAATGAACGAGTGACGGTGACGTTATCGATAGCTTCAAGACGGTGCTGGAGCGATGCAACCACATCTTCTGCCCACTGATTTCGGGCCTCATGATCCTGTTGCACATACTGTTCGACTGCGGAGGTCAGTCCAACGATCTCCTCACGACCGACTTTCAGCATGCGACCGATGCCGTAGTTCGGAAATCCCGTCTCATGTACATAGTGCATGAATTCTTTCTTTCCAACCATCAAGCCACTCGCTTGCGGTCCCTTCAGATCTTTTCCACCACTGAAGATCACCGCAGAAGCTCCCATTTCAGTGAACTTCCACAGATTTTCCACCGGTGGTAATTGTGCAGCTGCATCCACTACGACCGGAATATCGTGTTTTTTCGCAACGGTAATGGTTTGATCAAAAGCTAACGAACCTTCAGCCAACCAACCGCCAGGTCCACCTGCAGCGTAGAAAATCGCGCAGGTGTGATCATTGATGGCTGCTTCAAGATCCTCAGCGGTTGCAGGACCTATCACATTGGGGTATCCCACATCAACGACCCGTACCCCCAACTGCTGCAAGCCCCAGTCATATGGACTTCGGTGAGCTCTGAACATGATCACTTCTGATGATCTGATCACATCCTCTGAGAGATATTTCATCTTTCGCTGATATTTTCGTGCGAGGGCTGCCCCTCCCGAGATGTATAATGCTGCAGCTCCTCCCGTTGCAATAAAGGCATCTTCATTGCGGGTGAGTCTGGCAATTTTTGCATGAGCCTGTTTCTGCAACTGGGGAATCTGCACAAAAGACCGGGAGGCTTCTGCGATATCCGCAAGCGTTTTTTCACTCATCCGTGATCCGCCGATAACCGTATACGTACCGGCAGCGTTAATGATACGTTGTACCTGTAGGTCTTTGTAAAGAGAAGGGGAGTCACTCATGATTAATCCTCTACTTCAACAATCATTTCCACTTCGACCGGAATATTCATGGGAAGATTGCTCGTTCCGAGTGCACTGCGCACATGCTGGCCGCCTTCTCCGAAGAGTTCCTTCAAGAAGTCAGAAGTCCCGTTGATTACTTTCGGCTGATCATGAAAATCATCGGTGCTGTTCACGAAACCACGAACCTGAACAATACGCGTGATCTTATCAATCGTTCCCGTGATGCTGCACACTTCTGCAAGGCAGTTAAGTGCTGCAATCCGAGCTGCATCATATGCTTCTTCCAGACTTACTTCCCTGCCGACCCGACCGATATACTGGTGTTTACCGTTCTGGAAAGCTCCCTGTCCTGAGCAGTAGATAAGATTTCCCACCTTCAGTGCGGGGATATAGTTTCCTGCCTTTGGAGGAATTACAGGAATGGAATATCCCATTGCTGCCAATTTTTCTTCGTGTCTTCCCATCGATTATGCCTCCTTGCTGTACTGATTCTGATGAATATGACTGAGTATGTTGTGTACGAATGTCTTGCCGAGGTGAGCATTCAGTGCAGCACATGCCTGCATGAGATCCCCCGCCTCAAGTGCCGCTAAAATCTGTTCATGTTCGTTGCTGGAGATTAGGGCTGCTTCCTTGAATTCCTCAAATTCCTTTCCCATCGACAGATTTCTCATGATACTCGTGGTGATGCGGGTATTTGCGATGATTTTTGCAATCATGATATTCCCCGATGCATCGTAGAGCAGCTCATGAAAATGAAAGTCGATTTCCATATACTTTGCATGATCACCTTTTTCAAGATATGCCAGCGAGTCGGTAATCGTACGACGCATCTGGATCAGTGTCTGTTTCTGTACGGTTTGATCCTTCTGCAAAAAGAGCCGCATAGCGAGTTCTTCCAGAGAAATGCGCACCTCAACGAGAGATTGTACATCATTTTCAGTAATTTCCCGTATGTGGTATCCCTTCCACTGTTCCTGTTCAACCACATCATTCTGAATCAGACGGGAGAGGGCTTCTCGAACTGCAAGACGATTGACTCCCAGATGTTCAGCGATCTCTTTATCGTTGATACGATCCCCGGGCAGCCATGCTCCTTCTATGATTCCGTTGAGAAGGAAATCATAGACAATATCAGCTTTACTTAACTTTTTTGTGGTGGATTTCGGCAATTCCACCTTCACGCCATAGTCCTGTTTCATTGTCTAAGACTATAGCTCAGCAGCGATGAAAAGTAAAGAAAATTAAAATTTAAAATTTAAGATTTACAATTCTCCAGTATGGGGCTACAATGACCACCTAGAGATGACAACAAAAAACAGGAGGTTGTTATGAAAAAGAGTGTATTACTCGTTCTGATTGCGCTGTTACTTTGCGCCGCACCGTTATTCGCCGCAGGACAAGCAGAGGCTGAATCAGAAGAAGTGACCATTACCTGGGGTAACTGGCAGTTCCTCGAAAGTGGCCGAGATGTGATCCTCGAGGGATTCATTGATGATTTTGAAGCTGCTAACCCTGGGATCAAGGTTGAACCCGTGCCCATTGCCTACTCGTCGTATAATGATGCATTGACCACACAGTTCAGGGCAGGGAAGGGTCCTGATGTGATCAGAGTACAGGACATGACGTTGGTTCCTTGGATGAAAATGGGATTTCTGGCTCCGCTGGATGATCTGATTGATCTTGATAAGTATGCAGCAGAATTCCCAGCTCAGCAGTCTCTTGCTGTACTCAATGGTGAAACCCTGGCAATCATTTGTGAAGGATTCCCCTATGGTGCATTGATGATCAACGGTGAACTGCTTGAAGCAAGCGGCATGGACGTTCCCACCACCCCGGAAGAACTTCTTGCAGTATCAGAAGCTATCTACGAAGCTACCGGTTTTACCGGCTTGGCACATGCAACAGAGTTTGCCAACCAGAGCTATATCATGCAAAGCGGTATGATCGTAGTTGAAGGATTTGGCGGACGCATTGTGAAAGATGGCGAATTTGCTGTCAACGATGCTGATTTTGTAGCTGGTGTCGAATTCCTCGTTGATATTTACAATCTGGAATCGCATCCGTCAGGAATGCAGTTCGGTCTGCAGAGAGAGCAGTTCCTTAGTGGTGAAGCCGGTATGGTTATGGACGGCAGTTACTGGCCTGGAATCGTACGTGCAAATGATGAAGAGCTCTACGATAATCTGATCGTTGCAAAACTCCCGTTCCCCGATCCTGCAAGTGAATTTGAGACCAACTGGGATGCAATCAATGTTAACTCATCACCGGCAAAGCAGGAAGCTGCAGCAAAATTTGTAGAGTTCCTGATGAGTGAAGCAGTCGCTTCCAAGTGGGCTCTTGAGTCTGCTATTCCTGGTTTGAACTTCACTGCACGCGCTATTTCGGAAGAGTATCCCTGGTTTGAGGTATTTGCTGAAGCTGCTCCACATGCAGTGGTGCGACCGATTCCCGGTTATGAAGCCGATACTCCTGAAATCCGCAAGATGGTTGCCGATGGTATCTCATATGCCATGAGCGGAGAGGTTACCGCCCAGCAGGCAATGGATCAGCTGAAGAAGGATCTGGATCAGAGATTCAATTAATGAGCAGCGTTATTTGGTAATCATGTTATGATAAGTGGTCGGTTCAGCAGAATAAGCTGAACCGGCCTGTGTGAATCCTGCTGAAACGCTTTGTGTATACACAAGAAGGAGAGTCCCCGTTGCACACTGTACCATCTCAGAGAACCCTCCCGAGATTTGTGGTAGCTTTCCATGAATCGATACGAAAAGATCATCATGTGCCGTATGTATTCAGTGCAATGATGGTACTGCTACTCATGGCGCTATTTATTTATCCACTGCTGTATGCCTTGTTCAGCAGCTTTATGGTGGATGGCAGTTTTTCTGCGGAGAACTATCGTCGATTATTCGGTGATTCTGCATTCCGCAATTCTCTGCTCATTACATTCTTGTATGTGACTATCTATACCATCGGCATCATGCTGATTGGATTTGTTACTGCTCTTGCCATTGATGTGAGTGAGAAGTCTCGATTACCCGGTTCAAAAATACTCAGTTCGCTGCTTACCCTTCCGTACGCAATTCCTGATGTGGTAGGAGCGATCATCTGGATGTGGCTGCTCAATCCGCAACAGGGCGCAGTGAACTATATCCTCTCATTTTTTGGTTCTGATGGATTACGCTGGCTTACCAGCACTCAGACGGCTTTGATCAGTGTGATCATGGTATCGGTATGGAGATTGTTCCCCATGCATACCCTGATCATTCTTTCTGGATTCAAGACCGTTCCTAAAGAACTCTATGAGGCTGCAGAGCTTGAGGGAGCCGGGATGTTCAAACAGTTCTTCTATATCACCATTCCCTTTATTTCCAATATTCTCAAATTTCTCGTACTGTTGACGATTGTGTGGAGCTTCAAGCGATTTGCGATTACATGGCTGCTTACTCAGGGGGGTCCGATGCACTCAACCGAGACCTTACCGATATTGATATACCAGCAAGGATTCAGGTTCTTCAATGCGAACTACGCATCGGCAATTGCCATCATACTGCTATTGGTGGTAGGGATATTTTCCATCTTCTACATGAAGTACAGCAAAGATTCCGATGCACATGGAGGCGAGTAATGAAACAGCGAGTGAGTAACCGAGTCCTGCTCTATGCAATTCTCATCGGCATGGTTGCTATTATCATATTCCCCGTCTACTTCATGATATTAGCTTCGTTCCAGCCGACAACTCAGGCAATGGCCTATCCACCGAACTTTTTCTTTAAAACTTTTTCGGTTGAGAAGATCGTCGATATTATGAAACATACAGACATCTTCCGGTGGATCGGCAACTCCTTCATTGTTTCAGTCGGTGTTGTTGCTGTGAACCTGCTCGTTTCAGTACCTGCAGCGTATTCCATCGCGCGTTATAAGATTAAATTCAACCGGTATCTCCTTATCGTGATACTCGTGACACAGATGATTCCTTCAGCGATTATGGTAGTACCGCTTTTTGAGATTTTTGCTTCGGGCGGTATGATCGATAATCTCTTTTCACTTATTTTATCGAATACCATCCTCACACTACCGCTCGGCACATGGATTTTGATCGGATTTTTTGAAAATATTCCCAAATCAATCGAAGAAGCGGCTCAGATGGATGGAGTGAGCAGAATCGGGTTGTTCTTCCGCATCAACATTCCTCTGATCACCCCGGCGCTCATTACCGTAGCCATTATCATTTTCTTTGATACTTGGAATGAGTATATGTATGCCTACAGTTTCATCACGAGTCAGGCCAAGTGGGTGGGGACGGTAGGAGTGGCCTCCCTCATTGGTCAGTTCAGAACTGACTGGCAGGGACTGATGATCACTTCCATGCTGTTCTCGATATTCCCGATGGTTATCTATATATTCTTAAGAAATTATATCGTCCGCGGAGTCGCTGAGGGCTTTACCAAATAGTACTGGAGCATATCAGGTTATGAAAACACCATTGGAAAAATTCCACATGCACTGTCAATCGTGCGGTGCAGATTATGATGCACATCAGAGTCTCTATCGTTGCCCTGCCTGCAAAGGAAGACTATGGGTTCACTTCGATCAGCAGATTGCATTCGATGAGGATGCAACTGAACGGGGTATGTGGCGCTATCGGAAGCATCTGCCACTGGTCAATGAAGATGACTTTGTCACTCTCGGTGAAGGCGATACTCCGCTAGTCGAACTGACACACGAAACTTCACGGGCTTTTCTCAAGACTGAAAGCATTAATCCGACAGGTACGTATAAGGATCGTCCGGCATCTCTTGCTGTTTCACGAGCACGAGAGCTGGGTGCACTCGGAGTTACCGTAGCATCTGATGGCAATACGGCTCCTGCCGTTGCTGCCTATGCAGCAAAAGCCGGTCTTGATTGTGTGGTATTTATGCCAAAAGAGACGCCGGTTTATCGGTATTCGCAGGCAGCAGCATTCGGAGCTCGTATCATGCTCATTGAAGGGAATGTGAACGATTGTCTTGAGCTGGCTAATCAGCTAAGTCATACAGCAGGATATCACCATTGTTCCACAGCTGGATATGTGAATCCGTATCAGTTTGAAGCAAACCGGACAATCAGTTATGAGATTGTTCAAGGTCTCGGAGATGCTCCTGATTGGGTATCTCTCCCGCTCGGTGGCGGTGGCCTGCTTATTGGGCTCCATCTTGGATTCAAAGAGCTGTATGCTGCAGGTAAGACCTCTCGCATTCCCCGGCTCCTTCCCGTGCAGAGCGCCGCATGTGCGCCATTTGTGCGGGCAGCTGAAACCAATCAACCGGTGAGAAAATGGGATGAGCAGGTGAACACTATTGCTTTTCCTATCGCAGTACCGTACCCTCCCGATGGTGATGCTGCTTTGGCATGTCTTGCTGAGTCAAAAGGAAAAGCGATTGCGGTAACAGATGATCATCTTCTCAAGTCTGTGCGATATCTTGCCAGTCGATACGGGGTCTTTGCTGAACCTGCAGGTGCCGTCTCTTTTGCCGGGTATCTAATGGCACGAGAAAAACAGATTATTCAAGAAGATGAGACACTGGTAGGCGTAATCAGTGGTACGGGCTTAAAAAGTATGGAGACGTTTATCGGGGAGCACAACGCGGTACATACGATACCGTCTACCATAGAAGCGATAATGGAAATAATTGAACCATCATCCAAGTGAGGTGAATATGAGTAAGTTACTGATGATTCCAGGTCCTGTGGAAGTTCCTCAGGAAATCATTGACGTATTTAATGGCCAGAACGTTGCCCATTACGGACCGGAGTGGAAGGCTTTATATCTCGATGCGATTGATATGACCACACGATTCTTTGGCACTGATGGCCTTGCGTATCTGATGCCCGGTTCGGGTTCCTTAGGTCTCGAAGCTTCCGCTGTTTCATTCTGCACGAATAAACGATGTCTATTAATTCACAATGGTTTCTTTGCTGATCGACTGCAGGCTGTGGTCTCATCTCATGCGACAACGCTTGAGGTCATAAATTTCGGATTTGCCCAACCGGTTGACTTAGCGGCTGTGGAAAAGAAACTTACCGATTCATCGTATGATGTAGTACTCATGGTACATGCAGAGACGTCCAATGCTATGCTGAACCCGGCAGATGAAGTTGCGGCGTTGGCTCATAAGCATAACGCGATTTTTATTCTTGATGCCATCGCGAGTGGAGGAGCTGAACCGATTGCTATGGATGATGCTCATATTGATGTGGTGATAACGGCTTCTCAGAAAGGTTTTTCCTGTCCTGCCGGTCTTGCTATTGTGGTAGTGAGAAAACATCTGGTCGAACTGATGGAAACACAGCAGCCAGTGACCTGGTATACTGATCTACGCATCTGGACGCAGTATTATCATGACTGGTATGACTGGCATCCTTTCCCGGTCACCTTACCAACTAATTTAGTGAAAGCATACCGAAAAGGTCTGCAGCTGTTAGAAGAAGAGGGAAGAGAGGCACATTTTGTCCGCATGCAGCAAACTGCCATGCGTATCAGGCGTGCTTTGGAAGCTCTTGGTTTACGGTTGCTTATTGATGATGACCGGTGCGCTCACGGGTTGACTTCTGTTTCTACTGAAGAAAAATTTGACTCTGCTGAATTAGTGACCTATATGAAGCAGCATTTCAACATCCAGATTGCCGGTTCGCTCGGAGCCTATAAAAACCGCATATTCCGTATCGGTCATTTCAGTGATCCGCAAATGGAACTGCGAAACCTTGTCAGTACGATCGTCGGTATTGGGACTTTCCTACAGACTAAAGGCATCTCCTGCGATATTGAAAAGGCAATTGCCGCGCTCGAGGTTCACTGATAGTATTTAAGATTGTGATTACAACTGCTTCTATGCAATAATGAGACAAGTTTTGTGAGAGGTTGCAAAGAAGCAGATGCGATTGCCAGTCCGGATTATCAGGATAGTACTCATTATTTCTCTCATCAGTGGTATGATGGCAATTCCTGCTTATGTTATTTCTGATCATCATCGTGATACGGTGATTGAAGAATTACAAACACGTGCAGCAAATATCGCTGCAATGGTGAGTGTGCTCATCTCTACAGAGATGGAAGGTTATCGAGCCTTAGTGAGCGTTGATGACTATGCATCTCAGCCCTATGATAATGTCCCCTACCAAAACCTGAATGCGCTGCTACACAAAATACAACACGAAACACAAGCCGATTTTATTTTCACTGAAAAATATGTGAACGAAGAGGCGATTGCCTACATCCTTGATGGAACTGACCCCCAAGACTCTGAGTTTTCACCTATCGGGACACTTGATACCTTGGGAGACGTTGAAAGACGTGCTTTTACAGAACGTATTCCACTTGTCACTCCATTGATTGAAGATCCGTACTGGGGTAGTTATATTACGGCATTTCATCCTATTGTTGATACTCGGGATGGTAGTTTTCTGGGTCTTGTCGGTGTCGATTTTTCTGCAGAAACGGTTACCGAGATGAGTCGGACGATGAACTGGATCATTGCGCTCAGTTTTTTTGCCTTGATGGTAATCATGGAATCGGGGGTGCTGCTCACTGCATGGTTTATCTATCATACCTCCTATATCGATTACCTGACAAAACTCTATTCCCGTCGGTATCTGCTGAGACGTTTGCGGACCCTCATACATACCCATAACCCGGTGTGTTTGATCATGATCGACGTTGATCACTTCAAACTCTTTAACGATACGCTTGGGCATTCCTTCGGTGACACGTTACTTTTACATGTAGCACAGGTGATGACCGAGCATTCACGTCCTATTGATATCTGCTGCCGGTATGGGGGTGATGAATTTATCATGCTGCTTCCTGAGTGTTCACTCAAAGATGCCCATCATACCGGAAGAAGAATACTTGATGGGGTGTCTAGGACCACATTGGGACGGGAAGCCGGACTGTCTGTCACGATCAGCATCGGACTGGCAGTCTTTCAGAAAGGCATGGATGAACAACAGTTCATTGCCAGTGCCGATGCTGCTTTATATCAGGCAAAACAGCAGGGTAGAAATCAGATCGTAGTGTATGAGGCAGCTCCTGTTTCTAACTGAGGCTTGAAAACGTGAATTATAATAAATCAAGGCTGCATTTAGCAAAAGCTGATATCCTGTAACAAGGCATGTATCAGAGGTTCTTACAAAATAAGCGATCATCGTGAATCGGCATCCATGTAACGAAACTGTTGATTTTGATTGAGAAGACCAAGATGAGCAATCGATGGCTATGAACGGAAAAACAGGTAAAATCCAACAGCATACGGAAACAATGAATTTGTGCGTAATATGAAAGTCAAAGAACTGTTCGCTGTAAATGAGGTGGTACCCCACAGTCCAAATGATACTTATTATACAATTAAATCAAACTTGGATGAGGCGATAAAACGTTCAAAATCAATAGCGCTATACTGTATGACTTGCAAGTTGCATGATTTTGGGTCATGCTCATGCGCATGAGGATGATGCGATGGGAATCAGAGAGATAGCCAAGGAAGCAGGAGTTTCCGTTGCCACTGTATCTCGCGTTCTGAACGGAACCAAATTTGTCAGTGAAGATCTGAAAGAGAAAGTGCTTGCATGCATACAGAAAGAGGGTTATGTAGCAAACCACGTAGCACGCAGTATGGTCCTCAAGAAGACATTGACCTGTGGTCTCATTATTCCTGAAGTATCCGAATTCTATCACCAGATGATCTTTTCTACTGCAGAAAGCATTCTGGAAAATGCCGGATACAAGGTCATGGTATGTAGAGTGAAAGATACACTCGCGAGTATCCGAGTCTATCTTGACCTATTACTGGAAAACCGCGTTGATGGTATCTTGCTTATGCATGAAACGAGTAATCCCAAAGTATACGAACAGCTGAAGAAATCACAGATTCCCATTATACTTGCAGGAATCGACATCCCAGGACTTCCCTTTCCACAGGTAAGAATCGATGATTATCAAGCTGCCTATGATGGAACACACTATCTCTTAAGTCTAGGGAAGCGGCATATCGGCCTGATCGGAGGGTGGGGCTACTCGGTTGGCGATAAGCGTTTAGAAGGATACAAAGAGGCCTTAAGTGAAGCCCAACTCCCATTCAAGCCAGCTCTGATTGCCTCGGGTGATTATACTATTGAATCAGGTAAACTTGCGATGCAGAAGCTCATCGAGTCCAAAGAGCATTTGGATGCTGTGTTTGTGCTCAGTGATGAAATGGCAATTGGGGTAATGAGAGCAGCAAAAGAGGCGGGACTTTCAGTTCCGCATGATATTTCGATACTTGGATTTGATGGAATAACCGTGGGGAAATATCTGAATCCGACTCTCGCAACAGTCAGTCAGCCAATAACAGAGATTGGATTACAATCTGCTCAAGCCTTGTTACATCTCATGAAGGGAGAATCTGTTAATCCGCTCACGTTGCTCTCTCATACCCTTCGTGAAGGTGAGAGTGTTCAGTAGACTAAATGTATAACGTTGATCTTAAGCAGAAAAAATAAAAGTTTCCTTGACAGGAAAACGTTTACCCCATACTATGAAGTTGAATTTTTTTTGTGGAGAAGGGCATGAAACTTACCATCCTCGGAGCTGCAAGTCCAAGATTTCCTCTGTTACTACACTCGCTTTTACAACGTGAAACATTGAAATTTACATGCGTGCATCTTTATGATATAGACACGGGCAAACTTGAGTTGCTGGCAAGAACGATTCTTCCAAAGATTCTCGCACGCCATACCTCTTCTGTTGAACTCGTAGTCGCAACTACCTTGGAAGAAGCAGTCAAAAATGCTGACTATATCTTCTCTTCCATCAGAGTAGGGGGACAGAAAGCTAGAGCAATCAATGAAAAAGCAGCTTTAGCATGTAATCAGATAGGACAAGAAACAGTCGGTCTTGGTGGGTTCGCACTTGCACTAAAAACTATACCCATCGTATTGCAGCACATAAAAGTTATTCAGAAGTTTGCTCCGAATGCAGTACTCATAAATTTCACTAATCCTTCTGGCTTGGTGACTCAAGCCGTTCACTCCTTAACGGATTTTAAGAAGATTGTAGGTATCTGTGATGCCCCAGAGATGGTTGCAGATTATATTTCGGCAATCTATAGCTGTAGTAATGAAGATATCGCACTTCGGTATTATGGATTAAACCATCTTGGATGGGTATATTCCATCCAGGTTAAGGGAAGAGAGATGCTTGATGATTTCATTGATACCAAGCTCGCCAGTTTTTTCGAAAAGGAGCCGTTTTATCGTGATCTTGAGGAGCATATTCGAAAGACTCGTACCATTCCTAATGAATATCTCTACTACTACATACATGCTCAGAAAGTATTAGAGAATCAAAAACACTCACCTGTTACAAGAGCAGAAGTTATTGAAAAATTAGATGCTGAGCTGTACCAAAGACTAGCAAAAGGGAATGAGGATCCGATTGCGGTTTTCAACCAATATATGGAAGGTCGAAATAGTTCATATATGACCATGGAATCAGGTGCTGATCGTTCACAACCTGCGTTCGACCTGTTTCATCAGGAGCGGGCTAATGGATATGATGCCATAGCATTGAATGTGCTCTCTTCACTTCTTCAGCCCAGTGATCATGCCATAATCCTCAATATAAAGAACGATGGATTTGATTCTTCATTGCAGGATGACGATGTTATAGAAGTTTCATCAGAAGCAAGAGATGGGTGGTTTGTTCCTGTCGGTGATAGTGAAAAAATTGCTGCAGAAAGTAAGGAGCTTCTTCTTCGTATGAAACAGTACGAGCGAAGGGTCATTGAAGCTATATCCAGTGGGGATGAGAAGGTACTGGTTAAGGCTCTATCATTCCATCCCTTCTTTCGTGGCAATGCTCAACAGGTATACGCATGTTTTAAGCAGATGAAGCGTAATCTGGGAGATGCATAATGAAACCAGTACTTACGATCGGTCCCATCTACTGTGATCTGCTTCTCGAAGGGTTCTCAAGCCTCCCTCAAATGGGGGAAGAGCTATTTCTTGATTCGTATGTGCTTTCATCTGGTGGGAATGCCATAATAGCTAGTGCTATTTCCCAGTTAGGAATACCAAGTGCGATTCTTTCCACCATAGGTAATGATGTAATGGGTAAGCACCTTACCGCTTTACTGGATGAAAAACACGTGCAGTTGGATCACTTACTTACGGTCCCATCGCAAAAAACAAACCTGAGCCTCATACTTAATGGTGCTAAAGATAGGTCCTTTCTTACATGGGCACAAGAATTTTCAACGTATGCAGATATGTTGCAGCAGAAGCTCGAAAGTATTGATGTAGATAGCTTCAGCCATATTCATGTCTGTTTCGAATATCTTGCGATGCCCTGTGTGCAACAATTCATCTCACAAGCACGCGATCAGGCAGTCTCAGTTTCTACCGGCTTAGGATTTCAGGACAGCCTTGAATGGAATTCTGAAAGCCATTCCTATATCTCATTAGTTGATTGGTGTTTTATGAATCTTTCTGAAGCAAAACGCATAACTCAGAGGGAAAAACTCTATGAAATCATGGCGACATTGCAGAGATCTATATCAATACCAGTGATAACACTAGGTGCCGAAGGTGCATGTGCTCTTACCCCTGATGGAGATCTGATTCATTATCCAGCAGAGGACGTCCCAGTAGTGAACACAACTGGAAGCGGTGATTCATTTACCGCAGGATTTATTTACGGATTAGTGCATAATCAACCACTTTCTACATGTTTGCAGTATGGGAATCTGCTTGGTTCACTTACCGCAAGCAGCAAAGAATCGGTATCTCCTATGATAAGCAAGGAAGTTCTGGAGGAGTATTATGGCTAGAACTGTAGGATATTTGCATCGTCAGGAACGAAAAGCAGCTCTTTTCTTTCTCTTTCCACTTTTTTTGGGATTGGCCATCTTTTATTTCTACTCTTTTATCCAGAATATCTACTATAGTTTTACTAATCTCAGTTCATTTGGAATACCCGCTTTTGTCGGACTGGAAAATTACAAACGACTTTTCTCAGATCCTAAGTTCTATTTATCATTGAAAAACACGATCACCTATGTTGTGCTGTGTGTGCCTGCCATAGTGATCATAGCAACGCTTAATGCTTTTCTTCTTTCGAGATTACAGCGGGGAAGTACGTTTTTTAGGACAATGCTCTTTCTACCCGCTATCACCATGCCGGCAGCAATAGGGATTCTCTGGCGTTGGCTCTTCAACTATAAATTTGGATTTATCAATGTGATACTTAATGCACTACATATTGAGAGCATCGCATGGTTAAGCGAACCTTCCGTGGTTCTCTATTCAATTAGTATTGTGCTCGTATGGTCAATGGTCGCAACCCAGATGGTCATACTGTTCTCCGGTATGCAAAACATTCCTACGATGTACTACGAAGCGGCTCTGATTGACGGAGCCTCTTCAAGGCAATCATTCTTTAGAATAACCTTGCCGATGCTTTCGCCAACACTCTTCTTCGTTATTACGGTGAGCATAATTAATGTATTTCAGATATTCGACTTTATCTTCCTGATGATTCGTCCCACTGCACTTGCTATGCAACACTCAATGTCGCTTGTGTATTACTTCTATGATCGAAGTTTCATTGCATTTGAAAAAGGGTATGGAGTTGCCGTTTCCTTGGTACTCTTCATCATCATCTTGATTGTGACGATTTTCCAATTCGTCATGCAGAAAAAATGGGTACACTACTCATGATCAAAAAAAGTAGTCTTAGTAAGATCGTCATAATTTCACTCCTCTCTCTAGCAGCAATGACGACCCTATTTCCCTTCCTTTGGATGTTTCTCACTTCTCTGAAAACATATGAGGAAGCCATTCGGATACCTCCCCAAATTTTCCCGGATGTTGCACAGTGGAGAAACTATGGAATCATTGCTGACAAGTTTCCATTTATAACCTTGTATCTGAATACATTTTTGGTGGTAATTATTGTCGTGCTGGGAAATTTAGCCGTGTGTGCCATGGCCGCCTATGCGTTTGCACGTCTCCACTTTTTTGGAAGAGACATCCTGTTCATTATGGTATTAGGACTGCTTATGGTTCCTGGCCAAATTTTCTTAGTCCCTCATTATCAGATTATCACTTCATGGAGACTCGGTAATACACTGCTTGCTCTTGCGATACCAGGACTGTTCAGAGTATTTGGAGTATTTTTTCTTCGCCAGGCATTTTTGACTATTCCCAAAGAAATGGATGAGGCAGCCTTGGTTGATGGGTGTTCGTATCAAAGAATCTTCATGCAGATTTTAATGCCTCTCATCAGTTCATCTCTGGTGAGCCTTGGCATATTAACAGCACTCTGGACCTGGACCGATTTGATGTGGCCTTTGATTATTAACCGTTCACTGGAGAAGTTGACGCTTTCTGCTGGGTTAGCGTTTCTCATCGGAGAGCACACAACCTATTACGAGCAAGTAATGGCCGGTGGTGTCATCTCTTCTCTCCCAATTATTATTATCTTCGTTTTTTTTCAACGATACATCATCAAAGGTATAGCTTCGACCGGAGTGAAAGGATAGGAGGATTTCTATGTTGGATTTTTTAGTCATTACCGCACATCCTGATGATGAGACTGCTGTAGCTGGACTCTTGATCAAGGCAAAAAAACAAGGGCTCCGTACTGGACTCATCTGTCTTACAAAAGGCGAAAGTGGTGGATTTGCCACGAAGGAAGAGCGGGTTGCTGAACTAGCCACTGCAGCAAAGCGACTTTCATTGGATTATCTAAAAAATCTCGATTTTCCAGATTCGGGGATTGAAATAGATCTTCATGGTGTCGAGCAGCTTATACCACTTTTACGTGAGTGTGCCTCTCGTACTATTCTCACTATTCATGGAGATGACTACCACCCTGATCATCGTGCGGTACATGCTTTAGTTGATCGAGCAATATTTGTATCTGGTTTGAAAAAGTACAGTACAGATGGGAAAACGTGGCATCCGTCCCAAGTGCTGCTTTTCTCACTAGATCCTAAGAGAATCCAGAAAAGGCCTGATATCATTGTTGACATCAGTGATGTGGAATCTGAGTGGAAAGCGGCAATAGCTTCCTATGAGTCTCAACAGATTGCACCAATGATTGAAAATCGGTCTCTGTATCTGGGAACTTTGGGAGGGTTTTCATTGGCTGAAGGGCTGTATGCTCAACAACCTTTGCGTTTGCAGGATGTGAAAAGTTTGCTGAATACCAGCAAAAGTGGACGTTAGCTTATGTCCTGTCGTCGATAGGATTTGAATAATAGGAGGAAACTATGAAAAAAGTAGTTGTGTTTGTTTTGTTGCTTGTGTTAGTCACAACAATGGTCTTTGCTGCTGGGGCGAAAGAGACCGGTAAAAAACAATTGACGTTGGCTCTCTGGGATGAAAACCAGAAACCTGCTATCCAGAAGATTGTGGATCAGTACAATGCTTCTCAGGATAGTGTGGAGGTGGTAATAGAACTCACACCATGGGGGAGCTATTGGACTAAATTGGATGCTGCAGCAGGGTCCAAGGATGCTCCAGACGTGTTCTGGATGAATACCTATCTCCCAAAGTATGCAACTGGTGGGGTGATTCAACCAATTGATGAATACATCGCACGTGATAGCATCGATATGAGTGCTTATGTGGATGCCACAGTACAGATGCATCAGTATGAAGGAAAGATGTGGGGAATGCCGAAAGGGTTGGATTCAGTTGCGGTTGCATTGAACACTGATTTATTTGAGCAGTATGGCGTCGCATTGCCGAAAGAGGGTTGGACGTGGGCTGATATGATCAATATCGCAACTCAGCTTCGTGATGCTATTAAAAAAGCCGGAGGCGATGAGTACCCAATTCTTATGGAACTCGATGCCCAACCTTCACACTTCAATTTTGTGCACCAGACAGGTGGGTATGTGATCAGTCAGGATTTCAGTAAGTCCGGATATAATCTTCCGGAAACTACACTCGCGTACCAACGTGTGGTGGATTTGATGGATAATAATCTGCTAGCTCCCTATGTTGTGCTTTCTGATACCAATGGTACCGATCTCTTCCTTTCCGGTAAAGGTGCAATCCTTTTTGTCGGTTCCTGGAAAGGCCAGGTGCTTGAAAATTCTACACTAGGTCAGAATGGAGCGATACACCTTATAACAATGCCGAGCCAGGAAGCAGGAAACCACACCGTTCTTGGTGGTCTAAGCTATGCCATCTCTAACTATTCAAAAAATAAAGATGAAGCGTGGGATTTTGTTAAGTTTATCACTGGTAATATAGGAAATACCATTCAGGCAGAAGAAGGAATTGATATTCCTGCATTAAAAGCTGCCCAGGACAAGTATCTTGAAAACTTTGAGAACGTCAATATCGAAACCTATTTTAAGGCTGCAGAAGTTGCAGTTCCGTTCCCGGCCGGTCCTGATTTCACCTTGTGGTTTGGCTATGTGAATGACTATGCCGCCCAGATATTTGGTGGACAAATTTCCGCTGAAGAGGGGACACAAGCTATCTACCAGGAGATGCAGGCTATCTTAGATAAATAATTCATGTGCTGTTTTACTATCGTTATGAAGGGGGGAGCAAAAATGCTCCCTCTCTTTGATTAACAGGCGTGTCATGCATAAGAGAAAATTGAGGTGTGCATAGAGCGAGCACTATTCATGGTGTAAGGTGCACATTCTTCCAGAAGGGCATGGATGAACAACAGTTCATTGCCTGTGCCGATGCTGCTTTATATCAGGCAAAACAGCAGGGCAGAAATCAGATCGTAGTGTATGAAAACTCCTAAGTGCATGGACAGAAAACCTCCACTCAGGGTATCTTAGGGCATGCAGGAGTACTTCAGTGCCGGTGAGCTCAGTGCCCTCTTCTCTATCAATGTGCAGACCCTGCACTATTATGATGCGATCGGTCTGCTCAGTCCGTCGCTACGGGATGTTCATACCGGAAGAAGATTATACAAATACGATCAGGTGTATAAACTGACTACCATCCGGTATCAGCAGAAACTCGGAAAGACGCTCAAGCAGATACGTGCCTATATGGATGCCACCGATATGAGTACGACGCTTCATGATCTTGAACAGCAGCAGCAGATAGTGCAACGCAGGCTGCACGAGCTGAAGCAGGTAGAAAAGATCATTCAAGGAAAATCGTCGTTTATCAGGCAGAAAATGACAGAAATTGAGACGATCAAGACCGATCGGGTAGAGGTGCAGCTCTTTCCCGAACGCCCCTTTATCGCCGCTGAGGGTGAGGAATTCCAATTCGGAAACGACTTTTTCTATGCTTATCCCACGGTAGTGTTTCATGAACACGGAAGAAAGTACTTTGGCGTCTTTGTACCCGAATCACTGAAAGAGGCCCATTCTCTTGCTGAGTTCAGCTATATTCCAGCAGGTGCGTACTACCGGGGATACCACCTCGGTACCTATGAGACTATCTTTGAGACGTTTGATCGGCTGCGCAATATTGCTGCGCAGAACGGGCATACGTTGCAGGAACGGACGGTCAGTTTGAACATCATCGATCAATTTGTGGAACCCGATTGCACGAAATATCTAACTGAAGTGGAAATCAGAATCATCCGCCGATAATTTTCTTAAGAAAGTATAACATTTTCTCTTGCACCTCTAGTTACTAGATGCTCTAGCATCGCAATAACAGCGAAATTACATTCGCCTCATCATTACGCTGATCAGGGGACTGAACCCCTCAGAGGAGGATCCACATGAGAGTACTTGGATTGCGCTTTTCCAAAGGTGATATCGATGGCTTGCTCGGCATTTTTGTTGACAACCTATCGGTGTTTCTCGTTCTGATATCCTTAAATTTGTATGTTGTGGGCATGCCTGCAGAAATTGTCTTCGGCAGAATGCTCCCCGGAGCTGCGCTGGGACTGCTCTTTGGTAATATCTACTACGCCTATTTAGCTAAGCGTCTAGCCGCGAAAGAGCAGCGCGATGATGTGACTGCGCTTCCCAGCGGTGTCAGTATCGTCTTTGTTTTGGTCTATACCTTAGGTATTCTGCTTCCTGTGGCAAAGATCACCGGCGATCCGGTCATGGCATGGAGAATCGGACTTGCCGCAAACTTCATCGGTGCACTGATCTGTGTCGTGGGAGCTTTTATCGGACCATGGCTGCGCAAGCATCTGCCGACCAGTGCCATGCTGGGAGCTCTTGCAGGACTTGCAGTTGTATTTATCGCCGGTATGGGTCTTGATGATATCTTCAGTGATCCGATCATCGGTTTTATTGCCCTGGCCGTAGTACTGTGGGGATACATCGCACGGGGAAAGATCCCGTTCAAGCTTCCTGCTGGTTTAGTTGCTCTTATTCTTGGTGCCATCATTGCCATATTCATAGGCAAGGCAACACTGTCACTTGAGGGAGTCGGTTTCTATGCTCCCATCCCATGGTTCTTCAGTGTCGGTTTCCAGGCCTTCCGGGAAGCAACCCCGTTCCTTGCCGTCATTATTCCACTGGCAGTGATCAACTTCATCTCAACGCTGAATAACGTCGAAAGTGCCAATACTGCCGGTGATAATTACCCCATCAGAGAAACCATGATCGTTGATGCAGTGGCCAGTGCTCTCGGCGGTCTTTTCGGTTGTCCCTATCCCAACTGTGTATTTATCGGACATCCCGGATACAAGCGGATGGGAGCCCGGATGGGCTACAGCCTGCTTAATGGAATCATCATGACTGTTCTGGCGCTCTTCGGGCTGTTCGGGTTTATGAGCAAGATCATCCCCACCAGTGCCGTTACCCCGATTCTGATCTTTATCGGCCTGGTCAATATTGAACTTGCCTTCACAGCTGTTCCCAAGGCCCATATCCCCGCATCAGCGCTTGCCCTATTGCCGTTTGTCGGTGAGTTTGCCTATGAGCAGGTAAACAGTGCTCTTGCTGCAGTAGGCAAGAGTGCAGCTGATGCTCAGGTATTCCAGGGCTTGATGATCGAAGGTCTGAATTATCCTGGGTATACCGTGCTTGCCTATGGTACCATCATCATATCGATGCTGCTCGCTTCTATTCTCGCCTTTGTGATCTCCCGTGATATGGCAAAGGCAGCTGTAGCTGCGGCAATCGGAGCTCTGTGTTCTCTGGTAGGACTGATTCACTCATCCACGTTAGCATGGCTGCCGGTTCCTCAGCTGACTCTTGCATGGGCTCTTGTTGCGGCAATACTGTTCGCCATGTATCTCTATGGAAAGAGCCATCCGGAAGCATTGCAGCCAGTCGAATAGAAGGAGCGTATAGTCATGTTACGAGAAAATGTCATTCAGGTAGCACTGGGAAAGGTCCCTGCCGATACAGTGATTATCAACGGAACGTTGGTCAATGTGCATACCCGCGAGTGTTATCGTGCTGATGTCTCCCTTGCCGGCGATTTTATCGCCGGTGTAGGGGAACTTCCGGCAGGAGCAGTTGGACCGAATACCCAGATCATCGATGCACAGGGTAAGTATCTGGTTCCCGGGTTCATCGATGCCCATATTCACTTTGAAAGCAGCATGCTCACCTACACTGAGTTCGTTAATACGGTACTTCCTTTAGGTACCACCTGTGTAGCGAGTGATCTCATGGAGGTCACGATCGTCTCCGGACTTGAGGGACTGAAGGCCGTTTTAGCAGAAAGTCGTTCCCTTCCTGTGACACTCAAGTACCCGGTTCCCTCGTTCATGGGTGATGAGTCCGAGTTTCAGACCACTGGCAGCGTTCTGCGTCATCAGATGATTGAGGAACTGCTGGCTCTTGATGAGGCGGTAGGGCTTGCTGAGGTCCTCGTTCCCCCGATTCTTGCAGAAAACGGAGAATCGGCATCAGTGCTTGCCCTTGCAGAGAAACTGGGCAAGACAGCCGAAGGACATGCTCCGGCGACGATGGGTTCTCCCTTACATGCCTATGCTTCTACGGGGATTCGCAGTGATCATGAGAGTACCACGAAAGAAGAGGCGTTGGAGAAGTTGCGCTGCGGCCTGCGAGTGCTGATGCGTGAAGGATCAGCTTCCACTGATTTGCACTCATGTCTGAAAACGATCGTAGAAGAAGGTATTGATCCGCGTCACTGCGCGATGGTCAGTGATGATATCGATGCACTGCATCTGTATACCCATGGTCATATGGATCATAAGATCCGCCTAGCCATCGAGGCAGGGGTGGATCCGGTGGTAGCCATTCAGATGGCTACGCTGAATCCTGCAGAGAGTCTGAAAATCGATGATTATCATGGGAGTATTGCTCCGGGCAAGTTTGCCGATGTCGTGCTCCTTTCTTCACTTGAGCAGTGCACTGTAGATTCAGTGGTGGCTAAAGGTAAACTGCTGGTAGAGCAGGGGAAGCTGACCCATCGTTATGTTGCACCCGATTATGATCCGGTATTACTCAACACGGTGCAATTAAAACAGCCGCTTACAACAAGTGATCTCCTTATTGCAGCTCCCTCAGGTGCTCATAAAGCGAATGTGCACGTGATTGGATCTTCACCGGTTTCCCTGCTTACTGAGGCACGGACAGCCACTTTGGAGATTACAGATGGTGCAATCGCTTCTGATCCCGCTCGCGATATCCTCCATATTGCCTGCATAGAGCGGTATGGAAAGAACGGGAATATCGGGCGATCATTTATTCAGGGCTTCGGCCTCACTCGTGGTGCTATAGCCACCAGTGTCGGCCATGATCATCACAACATTACCGTTATCGGTGCAAATGCCGATGATATGCTCGTTGCGGTGAATCGTGTTGTAGCACTTGATGGTGCCATTGTGGTTGTTGATGAGGGTAAAGTGGTAGGCGAACTGGCGTTGCCTGTTGCCGGATTGCTTTCGCAGCTCAGTGGAACAGAGGCTGCCCAGGTGCAGCAGCAGCTTCTTGAGCAGTTGCGTGTTCTGGGATGTGAGATGCCCTCACCGTTTATGACGTTGTCATTTATTACGTTGATCTTCATTCCCGACTTCGGCATTACCGATGTGGGGCTCATGGATGTGAAGCAGTTTACCATCGTACCACCGGTGGTCGATTGGCAGTAGTACAGGAGGAGATGTAATGGCTCAGATACTGTTGAAAGATGCTTTTGTGCTGACGATGAATGACGCTGAGCATGCTTATGAAACCGGGAGTGTCCTGGTCCGTGATGATCGTATTGTTGCAGTCGGCTCTGTTATTGATGATCAACTGCTCACCGATGATACGCAGGTTCTGAACTGCAGCGGAAAGATCATTATGCCGGGATTGATCAATACCCATGTACATACCTCACAGCAGCTCGGGAGAGGTCTTGGTGATGATGTGCCCTTATTGACGTGGTTGCACGAACGCACATTCCCCTATGAAAGTTCCCTCACCCCTGATGATTCTTATATCTCGACGCTATTGTGCTGTATTGAACAGATTCGCTCTGGAGTGACTTCCTTTGCCGAGCCGGGCGGACAGTTTGTCCGCTCGATGGCAAAGGGGGTAGCACAGGCAGGCCTTCGTGCAAAGCTGGCTAAATCGAGTATGGACTGCGGTGAGGGGCTGCCAGAAATCTGGCAGCGCAGCACCGATGAGGAATTAGCACAGCAGGTAGAGGATTATCATGCGCTGCATGGTAGCTCTGATGGGCGTGTGCAGATCTGGTTTGGCTTACGTACGATCTTCAATAACTCTGATGATTTGATTGTGCGAACCAAAGAGCTTGCCGATACCTATGGTGTCGGGGTGCATATGCATGTTGCTGAGGTGAAGGATGAAGTTGAGTACTGTAATGAGTTGCATGGAGTAGGTACCGTGCAGCATCTGGCCGATCTGGGCGTACTCGATGCGAACCTCCTTGCTGTGCATACGGTGTGGCTTACCGATGATGAGGTGGATCTGTTTGCCCGTCATCAGGTGAAGGTGAGCCATAATCCTGCAGCTGCGATGCGGGTTTTGGGGTTTGCCAAGATTCCCCGTATGCTCGATAAGGGCATTTGTGTCACCTTGGGTACTGATGGGGCTCCTTCGAACAACCGGATGGATCTGATTGATGAGATGTGGCTGACGAGTTTGATTCATAAGGGGTGGCGCCTTGATCCTACGGTAGTAAAGGCACAGGATATCTTGAGAATGGTTACCACTAATGGAGCCAAAGCACTCCTTGATGATCAAGTGGGTTCTCTTGCTGCGGGAAAGAAGGCAGATTTGATAGTCATCAATCCGGCGAGTGCGGGGATGTCTCCCCTGCACGATCCGGTTGCCAATCTGGTGACAAGTATGCATTCGAGTAATGTTGAGAGTACCATGTGTGATGGTAAGTGGCTGATGAAAGATCGTATACTCATGACATTGGATGAAAATACTATCATCCAAGAGGCTCAGATGCGAGCTGATGCCATACGCAGGCGTGCAGGTATTATACTTCCTGAGCGGTTTCCGGTAGCAAAATAATTACTTCAGTTTTTGTCATGGTTAATTGCATGATACAGAAAAAATAAGGGGAACTCTATACGAATGTAATTGTATGTAACGATTCCAGCTGGATAGGTGTTATCTATTACAATACAGAAATTTAGCATATTCAACTGATGTCATATTGCTATAGTTTCTGTATAAAAACACATTGTATGGGCTTTAAGAATATGGTATCGTAGCCTGTGTGAATGATGTTGCGTAGAGAGGCGTATCTGGCATGAGACAGAACAGTGTACACGATAGTAGTGAGAATTACTGACAGATAGTAAGTGAGGGCAGTACCCGGGTTTCCGATAGTGCCCTCATTTTTATGCAACGAGCAACAGCATCAGGAGTCTCCCGTTCAGTTGCGGCTAGCGGTCAAGATCCCTGATGGCAGCTTCCCCAACCAAAGAAAAGATGCACAATGAGTGCATCACTAGCGAAGCTGTGGGGAAGCAGAAAACAAAAAACATAAAGATACAAGAATCACATAAAGAATTAATGGAGAGAATTACATTCTTCTCCCTACAACAGCAGAAGATGAGCCAGGTAAGAAACCTAGCTCCGACCGAGAAGCTTGAATCCTTCTAAAAAGGTGCCACTTCCAACAAGATAGGCCCAAACAGAAGTTCAACAAAATTTAACTACATTATCCTTAGTCGTTTTGAAGAATAGGACAAGTGATAGATATACGGGAATAAGGTCTGAGGGCTCGAAAGCTGCATAAATATGCAGGAATCGAGGGGTTTTGGGGTATGGGACGGAAAGAATTTTCACTGGG
>Ga0334895_1001197_pt1 | contig 27985 bp, 26 predicted proteins | sample GraSluR3_MG_7_FD_207229 | JGI IMG/M metagenome (GOLD analysis project Ga0334895, IMG submission 207229) | Sludge microbial communities from methane-producing bioreactor in Wageningen University, Netherlands - Granular Sludge_31_05-R3 | ecosystem: Engineered > Bioreactor > Anaerobic >... | reverse complement strand
CAGAGTCATCCCTCTCGGTAGCTTCCATGAGCTCTTTCCGCGCGTTGAGCCCAGCCCAGATCGAGCTCGTGTTGTTCTTTTTTGGGGACGAATCGAGCACTACAAGGGCATAGACACATTTGTCCGGGCCGCAGGGCTGCTAGACGGCCACCACATCCGCTTTGTCATTGCCGGGGCCGGACGGATCGCTCGCTCAGTTGCTCAAGCAATCTCCGGGGATCAGGACGCATTCGAGCTCCATAACCGCTATCTCACAAACGCCGAGATAGGCCAGCTTCTCGCTCGATCGCGCGTGTGCGTGTTGCCATATCGAGACGCAACACAATCAGCAATACCGCTGATCGCTGCTTGGCACGGCTTGCGAGTTGTTGCGACCAGCGTAGGCGCATTTCGCGAGGATATACCGGCCATTGGCGGTATCCTTGTCCCACCAGAGAACCCACCAGAGCTAGCACGTGCCATCGTGCAAGCGCTTTCTGGCGATCCGCCCCGCTTTCCTGAAGACCGAACGTTTCGTGCTCTCGCACCCAGATTCCTGGAGGTCTACACACAGTGCGCCCACGAGATCAGCAGCAGTTGGTGATTGCTGTCATCAGCGATCAATGGTACGTTGAGACTAGGTCTGGCCTCTACACAACGGCATCGATGCCCCTCACCGACACGGCTGCGTCCGCGGGCCATAGACCTAGCGCCTGTAAGTGGCTCCTCTTGGGCAGAACCCCTCGGGAGCCCGAAGACTTGAGCTCGATGTACCAGGTGCAAGGGACAGTTGAACTGGTGGGCCCACGACGGGTTCCACGCGGAGGCTTTGGCTATGTCCTTGGTCTGCCGCGCTACCTTTCCGGACTGGGCCGTTGCTTTCGTGATGCCGACATCGTGATCGTCAAGTCCAACTACGTCGCTGCCTGGCTCGCATTTCTGTTGGGCGCCTTTCGGAAGAGAAAGGGGGTTCTTGCCACTCTGCAGGTAGGAGACCCACAGCAAGCACTACAGCACGCACGAAACAGGCTCTACTCTGCCTTCTCTGGTGTCGCTGCCTGGTTGACGAGAAGGACGAACGCGTCTGCCGATCTCAGCTTTTTCGTGTCCAACGCTCTCGCCACAGGATACTGTCCGGCCGGAAGAGCGTTTATGGTGGTCAACGAGTCGCGCATTCGTCCAGCCAACATCGTGCAGAAACCAAAGGCGATGCCTTCAGGGCGCCCCTTTAGGCTCTTGTACGTAGGCCGTCTATCACCTGAGAAGGGCGTTGGGGATCTATTGCGCGCGGTTGATTACCTCCACCACGAGGGCGGTATCACTCTAACCGTTGTCGGAGATGGAGTCTGCTACGAAGAACTCAAGCGTCTCGATAGAGAGAATGCCGTGTTTTTTCTTGGGCGCGTACCTTGGGGATCGGAGCTGTTCATGATCATGCAGCAGCACGATGTCCTTGTGCTACCTTCCTATACGGAAGGGCTTGGCCTTGTGCTGATAGAAGCAATGTCCCAGGGAACGCCTGTCATCGGTAGCAGAGTAGGGGGAATCCCGGAGCTGATAGCCGACGAGGAAACAGGCCTCCTCGTGCCTCCTGGGGACCACAGAGCGTTGGCAGCAGCTATACGTAGGTTGACATCTGATAGCGCCCTCTACACCAAGCTGTCGGCTGCGGGATTACAGGTCGCATCTGAGAACACGTTGGATCGGCAAATGGGGGCTGCCTTGCGAGAATGCATCAAGATCCTTGTCGAAAAGCGTTCGGCGGGGAGTACGAGTGCCAGTGAATGAGACGGCATGGTGCACAGCAGATTGATCATCCAGATAACCACCGTCCCGCAGACCCTCAGCTTCCTCCGCGGCCAGGTCGGCTACATTCACGCGCGCGGCTTTGAGGTCCACGCCATCTCGTCCCCCGGCCCTCGGCTCGACGCCTTTGGCCGCGACGAGGGCGTGACGACCCACGCTGTCGAGATGCCGCGTCGCATCACGCCTCTTCACGATATCGGCGCCTTGGCCCGCCTCTACCGCCTGCTGCGCCGCCTAAGACCCACCATCGTCCACGCCCACACGCCCAAGGGAGGGCTGCTGGGTATGATGGCAGCGTGGCTGGCTCGCGTTCCCGTACGCATCTATCATGTGCACGGGTTGCCGCTTATGACGGCAAAAGGAGCCAAGCGGCGGCTGCTCACCTGGAGCGAGCGCATCGCATGCTTTTGCGCTCACCAGGTCATCTGCGTCAGTCCCTCTGTCCGCCAGGCTGCTATCGACCTGAAACTATGCCAGCCGGGCAAGATCGACGTGTTGGGGTGCGGCACCATCAACGGGATTGATGCCACCGGCAGGTTCAACCCCGCCGCCCTGCCAGGATCGCAGCGGCAAGAGACGCGTCGCACGTGGGGCGTCCCCGTCGAGGCGCCCGTAGTCGGTTTCGCTGGCCGCATCGTCCGCGACAAGGGCGTCGATGACCTTGTGATAGCTTGGGGGCAGCTAAAGAACACTCATCCGGACGCGCATCTGGTTCTGGCTGGAGTGTTCGAGCCGCAGGATCCAGTGACAGGCGCCACCCGAACCGTCTTGCAGGACGATCCTAGTATCCACCTTCTCGGCAATGTAACCGACATGCCAGCGTTCTACCAAGCCTCAGACCTGCTGGTGCTCCCAACATATCGCGAAGGCTTTCCCTACGTGCCCATGGAGGCATCTGCTATGGCGCTGCCAGTGGTAGCCACAAGAGCCCCCGGCTGCGTCGACGCCGTCATCGATGGCGTCACCGGCACCCTAGTCCCGCTGCGCGATCCGGCCGCCCTCGCCCAGGCTATCGCCCGCTACCTGGACGATCCCGACCTTCGCCGCCAGCACGGCCAAGCCGGCCGCCAGCGCGTCCTCCGCGACTTTCGCCCCGAGGACATCTGGGAAGCCACCTACCAAGAGTACATTCGGCTGCTGCGCCAGCAAGGCCTGCCCATCCCTGAGCCGACGGAGCCCCACCCATAACCATCTTGCCCTCCCGCCCCGCCTCCTGTATAATCGAACATATATTCTACACCAGGAGGTGCCTGCCATGACCAGCCCCAATCAGCTCGCCGCCAACCGCCGCAACGCCCAGCGTTCCACCGGCCCGCGCACCCCTGAGGGCAAATCCGCCATGCGCTACAACGCCCTCAAACACGGCATCCTCGCCCAAGCCGTCATCCCCGCCGCCCTCGAGCCCTACGAGTCCCGCGACGACTTTGACGCCCTGATCACCACCCTCCACCTAGAGTTCGCGCCCGCCAACGCCATCGAAGGGCTCCTCGTCGAGCAGATCGCCACCGCCTACTGGCGCCTCGCCCGCCTCTACCGCGCCGAGGCCGGCGCCATCGCCGGCCAACAGCACGACCGCGACCGAGCCCTCAACCTGGAGGCGCACCACCGCCGCACCTTTTCCTCCCTTGGGCCCATCGACGAGCTTTCCCAGCTCGAGGATGCCGTCGATGCCCTCCTCGACGCCATCGAGAACCCGCACTCCCTACGTCGCACCCTGGAGCGCCTTGATCCTGCCTTCCGCGACACCTCCCAAGACCAACTGCCCCAGGCGGCCAAGGCTATGCTTGCTAAAGTACAACAAAATATAGAAAAAATACATAAAATGGAAGAGGCTACCGCGGCCGCCGAACGCAGCCTGCCGCCTATGGACGACGCCCTCAAGTACGCCCGCTACGAGTCCGCCTTGCAGAACCAGTTGCACCGCGCCCTCAGCTCCCTGGAGCGGCTCCAGCGTCTGCGCCTCGGCGACCACGTCCCACCGCCCGAGCGCCTCGATGTGGCCCTTGACGTCTCCGGCGTCGTCTCATCGCCCGACGAGGACTGAACATGCCCGCATTACGAAACAAAGCCATTTTCGTATATCACCAGAGTCGCCGCCCATCCGTCGGCTTGACGTCGCGTTGCCCTCCAGCCATACTGCGCCTACACCAGCGGCTTGAGCCTACCAGGGCACACGATGACCATAAAGAGGTGAGACGACCATGGGCGTCATAGGAATTCCACGCGAACTGATCCGTGCCACGGGGATGACCCCCACAGAGCTGCGACGCGAACTGGCAATCTACCTCTTCCAGCAAGGAAAGCTATCCTTCGGCAAGGCTCGCGAGTTGGCCGAGATGGACGCCTGGGCCTTCCAGCAGCTTCTGGGCAGCCGGGCCATCTCAGTGCATTATGACGTGGACGACTACGAGCAGGACCTTCAGACGCTACGCGAGCTTGGCCGACTATGAAGGTCGTCAGCAACGCCTCTCCCCTGATCAATCTGGCTCGCATCGGCGAACTGGGGCTGCTTCCCGCTCTCTACGGTCAAGTCGTCGTCCCAGAGGCTGTATGGCAAGAGGTTGTGATAGATGGAACCGGACAGGCGGGCGCCAACGAGATCCGGGACGCTTCCTGGATCTCTACGCACAACGTCGATAACCGGCTCTTGGTCCGCGCGCTCTGCCAGACGCTGGATGCAGGAGAGGCCGAGGCCATCGCGCTGGCCCTTGAGCTGGACCCCGCCCTGCTCCTTATGGATGAGCGCCTTGGCCGGGAGAGCGCCCTGCATATGGGTGTGCGCTGTGTCGGGCTGGTGGGCGTCCTCATCGAGGCGCGACACAAGGCGCTTCTACCCGCGCTCAAGCCCTACCTGGATGCCCTGCGGGATGTCGCCGGCTTTCGGCTGAGCGATGAGCTCTATGCCAGGGTCTTGCGCGATGCCCACGAGCTCTAGCAGCGAGGACTAACCATGCCCGCATTACGAAACAAAGCCATTTTCGTATATCACCGCTGGGGCCAGCACCCGTGACCACCTTCTACCGGCGCCACGGCAAGCGCCTGCTCGACCTGGCCCTCACCATCCCGGCCCTGATCCTGCTGGCGCCGGTGATGGGTGGCGTGGCGCTGGCCGTCTGGCTCACCATGGGCCGCCCCGTCCTCTTTCGCCAGGTGCGCCCGGGTTTGCACGAAGAGCCCTTCACCATGGTCAAATTCCGCACCATGAGCGACGATACCGACGCCGACGGGGTCCTCCTGCCCGACGCCCACCGCCTCACCCGCCTGGGCCGCTTCCTCCGGCGTACCAGCCTGGACGAGCTCCCCGAGCTCTGGAACGTCCTCCGCGGCGATATGAGCCTCGTTGGCCCCCGGCCGCTCCTGATAGAGTACCTGCCCCTGTACAGCCAGGAGCAGGCGCGACGCCACAGAGCCAAGCCCGGAGTCACCGGCTGGGCTCAGGTGAACGGCCGCAATGCCCTAACGTGGGAGCGCAAGTTCGCCCATGATGTCTGGTATGTGCAGCATGCGTCCCTCGGCCTTGATCTGCGAATCCTGGGCCTCACGGTGCGGGAGGTGCTCCGCGGCCAGGGAATCAGCCAACGTGGGCATGCCACGGCGCGCCCCTTCGTTGGCACGGCAATGGAGGACCGGTGAGGGTTCTGATCGTGGGCGCTGGCGGACACGCCGAGGTCGTGGCGGACGCGCTACGAGCATCGGTCGCATCGGCTGCGGCCGACATCGAGTTGGTGGGCTTTGCCGACGATGCCCCTTCCTTGTGGGGCAAACCACTCGCCGGCGTCTCCGTTCTTGGCTCGGTTCGCGACGCCTTGGCGCACCCGCACGACGCGGTCGTGGTAGCTATCGGTAACAACTCCGCTCGCCGCCACATGATGCGGGCTCTGGCAGGTGACGGGGAGTCCTTTGCCACCATCATCCACCCTTCAGCCACCGTTGCGCCCGACGTGCGCTGGGCACCGGGGTCCGTGATTCTCGCTGGAGCGGTGCTCAATCCTGGGGTAACCTTAGGCCGAGGCGTGATTGTCAATACCTGCGCCAGCGTGGACCATCACAGCCACGTGGCAGACTATGCGCATGTTGCGCCAGGCGTCCACACCGGAGGAGAGGTATCGATCGGTGAGGGAGCCTTGATCGGCGTGGGCGCGAGCATCGTGCCGCGCTGCAAGATCGGCGCTTGGGCCATCGTGGGAGCCGGCGCGACGGTGATCTGTGATATTCCTGCTCACAGCACCGTAGTCGGCACACCAGCGCGAATCATCAGACAACGAGAGGAACCTTCCTAGCCATGCCCATCCCCATGTCCTCACCCGATCTCACCGTCGCGCCGGCCTCGCCTTCACGGCGTCTGCGCCTGAATCCGCTCCAAACGCGCAAAATGCTTCTGATCGAACGTCAAAGCGCGCGTCACCCCCTGCGCCAACATCCAGGCGGCGCTGTAGGCATCGATGAAATCCACCCGCCTATCCGCATACCAGGCGATGGCCTGCAGGATCAGGTCGCTCTCCGCCAACTCCAGGCCGGGCGTGTTCAGCATCGCCAGCACCTTCTCCTTGACGCTCTCGCGCGTCAGGCCATAGAACGACTCCAGCGTCCACACGATCTCGGCCATCACCAGGCTATGGACAACGAGGACGACCTCGCCCGCTGCCGCGCGGTGCAACACCCCCTCGACGGCGTCCGCTTGGTCGGGTACATCGTTGGTCAGATACCGCAAGAACAAGTTGGTGTCGGCAAAAACGCGTTCAGGCGTCACCTTTGGCCACCTTCTGCGCTCGCTCCCGGATGACCTGCTCGCGAACGGCGGTGAAATCCTGCGGCTCACTGACCGCCACACTGCCACGCAAGTCGAGCAGCGTACGCGTCAGAGGCTGTAGGATAATCTCATCGCCCCGCCGTATGAACGCGACACGATCGCCTGCTTGGAGGTTCAGCGAATGACGAATTGCGCTCGGTACAGTCACTTGGCCCCGCCGGCCAACAGTGCTGATAACCATCCTATCACTCTCCATATGTCAGTAATCCTTCAAAAGCACGGCCTGGTTCAACCTTACATGGCAAAGAGGAATATGTCAACACGCAGCCACGTCAACGTGCCCGCCTGGCGGATTGGGGATCAGGCGTTGGAACGTGTGAAACCTGCGGACGTGCGAACGTGCAACCAGTCCCATCGTCCATCGTCTGTCGTCCTAGCCGGAAAAGGGTAGCCCCATGAATCCTCGCATCCCCATGTCCTCCCCCGATCTCACCGATGCCGAGCTAGCGCCCACGCGTGCTTCGCGTTTCCTGCCTCCCAGAGTACAATAGCAGCATAGCTGTACCCGCCAGAGGGAGGTTGCCATGAGCGTCAACGTGGTCTTTCCAGAGGAGCTGCTGGTTGCCTCGCGCGAGGATCCGGCTGTCTTTTCCCGCAAAGCCATGATCTACGTCTTGGGCCATCTGTACGAACAGGGTAAGATCTCATCCGGCATCGCCGCTCACGTGCTCGAGTGCGATCGTTTCGAGTTCTATCGCCTCATCTCTGAGCATGGTTTTGCCGTCATCCATCACTCGCCCGACGAGCTCGACCAGGAGGCGCGCTCCAGCCGAGCCATCGCTTCGCAGCGCGATCGCTCATGATCGCCGTCGTCAACGCCACGCCCTTGATCGCCCTCGCCCTTCTAGAGGGTCTGGATCTGCTGCGCGAGCTCTTTGGCCAAGTCGTGGTGCCGCCCCTCGTCTACCATGAGGTCGCCGTGCAGGGGCGCGGCCGGCCCGGGGCCGATGCCTTGGCCGCCGCTGACTGGATACTTGTGCGTGCGCCGTCAAGCTCTCCCGCCATCGAGCCGCTGTTGCTCGGCCTGGACGCTGGCGAGCTCCAGGTGCTTCTGCTCGCGCGCGAGCTGGTCGCCGACTGGGTCTTGCTGGATGAGCGGCTGGGCCGTCGTGTCGCGCGTGCCATGGGATTGCCGGTCAAAGGCACCATCGGCGTCCTCTTGGCAGCCGTTCATGCCGGTTTGATGGACCGCGACACCTGCTGGGCGGATGCCCAACGCCTCACATCATCGGGCATTCGCGTCCATCCCGCTGTGCTTTGCTGGTTGGCCGATCAGCTCGAGCGCTCCGGAGAGTAGCAACCAGTCCCATCGTCCATCGTCTGTCGTCCTAGCCGGAAAAGGGTAGCCCCATGAATCCTCGAATCCCCATGTCCTCCCCCGATCTCACCGAGGCCGAGCTGGCCGCCGTCCAAGAGGTGCTCGCCACCCGCTACCTCTCCATCGGCCCGCGCGTCGAGGCGTTCGAGCGCGCCATCGCCGCCTATACCGGCTGCGCCCATGGCGTCGCCGTCAACTCGGGCACATCGGGCCTCCACCTGGCCCTCATCGCCGCCGGCGTCGGTCCCGGCGATCTAGTCATCACCACGCCCTTTTCCTTTATCGCCTCGGCCAACTGCATTCTCTACGAGCGGGCCGTGCCCATCTTTGTCGACGTCGACCGCCGCACTGGCAACATCGACCCCGCCCTGGTCGCCCAGGCCTGCGACGACCTGGCCCGCGGCGGCCCCTCCGCTCAACGCTGGCTCCCAACCTCCATGCGCTCCAACTCCCCTCTCCCAAGGCGACGTCTGCGTCGCCCGGGGGAGGGGTCAGGGGAGGGGGCGTCCGCCCATCGTCCCTCGTCCGCCGTCCATCGTCTGAAGACCCTCCTCCCCGTCCATGCCTTTGGCCAGCCCGCCCACATGGATCCCATCCTGGCCACCGCCCGCCAGCACGGCCTCGCCGTCATCGAGGACGCCTGCGAGGCCCTGGGCGCCCACTATCGCGGCCGGCCCGCCGGCACCCTGGGCGACTGCGCCGTGTTCGCCTTTTTGCCCCAACAAGCAGATCACCACCGGCGAGGGCGGCATGATCGTCACCGACCGCGCCGATTGGGCCGACCTGTTCCGCTCCCTGCGCAACCAGGGCCGCGACGTCTTTGACGCCTGGCTCAACCATACCCGCCTGGGCTACAATTACCGGCTGGATGAGATGTCCGCCGCCCTGGGCCTGGCCCAGATGGGGCGCGTGGACGATCTCCTGGCCAAGCGCGCCCAGGTCGCCGCCTGGTACAACCAGCGCCTGGCCGATCTCGAGTTGGTCGAAACCCCCACCATCGTCCCCGAGACCACCCGCATGTCCTGGTTCGTCTATGTGGTCCGCATTCTCCCGCCCGCGTCTCGCGACGACGTCATGGCGGCCCTGCAGGAACGCGGCGTCCCCAGCCGCCCCTACTTTACGCCCATCCACCTGCAGCCCTTCTACCGGCAGCAATTCGGCTACGCCCCCGGCGACTATCCCGTCACCGAGGAGCTCGGCCGCATCAGCCTCGCCCTGCCCTTTTCCAGCATCATGACCGAGTCGCAGGTCGAATCCGTCTGCGAGGCTCTGCGCGAGGCGATAGAGCCATGACCGGCCGTCTCCCCAGCCCGTCCGTCTGCTCGCCGAACGACGGGGAGAGCCTGGCTCAACAAAGCACAGGGCCGATGAGAGGATCTCATCGGCCCCGCGGGTCGTTTGGGTATGCTACCATGCTCGTCCGAGTCGGTCCTGCTGACAGGATCTGGTTGCGAACATGATCGCTACTTGGTCGGCTCCCGTCTACCCCTTGCCGGGCAAACCCGTAGGCACTCCTCAGCGACGTTGATCAACCGCTTCTGGACCCCATATTCGGCCGAGCTGACGGCCTTGACAACCTCCGAGACGGTGCGCTCCTCGGGTACCGGCACGTCCACCTCAAGCCCTTGGTACTTCGGTCCTTCCTCTCCGCTAAGGACGTAGCGCTTTGCCCAATCACAGGCGTAGCAATCCACCTCGTGCAATATGACGCGCCCATCACGCATGGCAAGCTCTAAGGCCCGATCTTCGATGGCGCGTGTGGGACAGGCGGCGATACAAGGTCTGTCACAATCGGCGCACACGCTCTCGCCAACGTGTAGCGGATCGTCGGGCACCGGGTAATCCGTCACAATCGCTAGAAAACGTTGCCGGACGCCGAACTCGTCGGTGATCGGATAGCCATGAATTCCCTGGTACGCTAGCCCACCGAGCATGGCCGCATATTGGTTCGCGCGCATGTCTGGCAGCATACGCCGCACGTTGCGCGACTTGGACGCCAGGCCGGTGAGATCCTCCGTGTAGACCGCCCGATAGCCCGCGTCGTTCAGTCGGGCGATCACCTTGTGAGCCATATCCCAAAGCAACCGCAAAGACTCGTAGGAAACAAAACCGTAAGGACCGACAGTCTCTGCCGGGGTCACTTTGGCAATATCTAGCGATGCATCGGGATAGTGTAACCCCAGCACGATCACACCCTTTGCCCCTGGCAGCCAGTCATCCAAGCTCTTGACTCGCAGCGTGCGGCTGTTCAGCTTGGGCACGTAGGGATTATAGAGACTAGCTTGATCCTCGATCCCGGTAATCACTCGCGGGAGATCCTTGGCAGAGCTGATCGCGTCCGCAAAGCTCTCATACCTTGCCCGCCCAAAGAAGCCCACCAGGTCCACACCAACATCATGGCAGATGTCGCGCAGAGCCTGGTCAGTGAGCTGGGTAGTCAGTCTTTGCCGGAAATGCTGCGCCGTTGGTAGCTCGGCGCTGGTGAGAACGGTCAGATAGCGATAGCCCTGTCGGAACACGCCCAGCTTCTGTGCCACAAGGTTGTCCGCGATATGCGTCTTGGTGGTAGCCGAATAACCCGCCACATCAAGATCGTGAGTGATGTCAAAGGCCGGATAGGTAAGCCAGCGGCCAAGCCCCAAGCTCATCTCGGTGATCTCTTCGGCGCGCTCCGGCACGCGGATGCCCAAGCTGATAATCGTGCGAACATCCGGCAGGTGATAGTGCGGATGGACGAACCGGTTCTCAGCAAACACTTGGGCATTCTGAACCGCCACGATGTCAATGAGATAGCGATCGGCAGCAGCAATCACATGCTTGAGCAAATCGTCTGGGGCCGTCTCCGCCATCTCTTTCCGGCGACGTGGAGCGCGCGTATAGGCTGGCTCGTAGTAGCGCCGCTCCGGCACCATGCAGAAGCGCAGGCAGGAACCGAGCTCGCCGCCATGGGGACCGTACTTTTCCATGTACTGTCGGATCACTGATTCGTCCACCTTCTCAGGGATCTTGTGTGCAAGGTTGAGCGAGAAGTTCTCTGCCCAGGCGCAGCGCCACTTGTTGGTCAGTGGGAAGCGATAGACCTCGCCGTCGATCTCGATCTCGTTGGTCGCATCCGCCTCCTGCCGAAACGCATCGGTAGGGCAGTTCTTGACACACTCCATGCAGCGGTCGCAGAGTGCATCGCCGCGATACATGGGCGTGGGTTCGAGAGCGGCGGTGGTGACAACTGAGACAAAGCGATTTCGTGGGCCAAATTCTGGTGTGAGACACAAACCGTTCCAGCCGATCTGCCCCAAACCAGCGGCGACGGCCGCATACCGGTGCGCTAGGTCAGGAGCAAAGCTGACCTCAAGATCCTTGTACGGATTGTACCGCCAGATGTTGCTGGCAGAGATGGGCAGTGTGGTGTAGCCTTCAGCTTCTAGGAACCGAGCTACCAAGAATGAGATGTCATCCAACCGGTTGTTCATCCCCGATACCTGCAGTCCGTAGGGGCCCATCTCGTGAGCCGTTGGCTCGCCATCCAGTTCTATGACAGCATCTGGATGGTGAACACCTGCCACGACCACACATTTGGCGTCTGGTAGCAGTCCCTGGGGACTCATACGGAGTGGTGCGTTTCGCCACCGATCCACCGGCCCAATCCCGACGAGGTCTGCCCCCATCTGTTTCGCCCGGCGAATGACTTCCTGGGTGAGCGTTAACATGGCACTATCCTTTCGTCTGCAGTACCTGGAGACTCGGGCCGCACAGTCTATCCCTTTACGGCGCCCAACATCACTCCTTGGACAAAGTAGCGTTGTAGAAATGGGTAGACCGCCAGGATCGGGACCGTGGAAGCAACCACCGCTGCTGATCTCACAGAAACGGGGTTCAGATTGGCTAACTCTGGGTTAAGATTGACCAATTGCGCGTCCGTCTCTGCAATCATCGATCGCAGGTACAATGATAGTGGATAGATTGACCGCTTCTGAATGTAGATAAGGGCACTAAAATAGCCATTCCAGAATCCTACCGCTGTGTAAACACAGACAGTGGCGATGGCTGGCATGGCCAGCGGGAACATCACAGAGAAAAAGATCGTCACATTTGAGGCGCCATCGATTCTCGCGGAATCCTCCAGATCGTCGGGAATCGATTGGAAGAAGTTCCTGAGAATGATCAGGTTGAACGTGCTTACAAGGCTCGGCAAGATGAGGGCCCACAACCGATTGATCAGATTCAGGCGTTTCATTACCAGGTAGGTTGGGATCAGCCCCCCGCTAAACATCATGGTGAAGACAAAGACAAAGGTCAGGAAGCGCTTCCCGGGAAGCCGATCGCGCGATAGCGGATACGCAGCCATGCTCATCACCAGAACGTGAAGCAAAGTGCCAACGCCGGTAATGAACACAGATACCTTGAGGCTCTGCAGAAAGTCGGCGCTAGTTACCACCACACGATAGGTCTCAAGCTCAAAGCCCACAGGTAACAGGCCCACCTGTCCTGCAGCCACCGCCCCTTCGGAGCTCACCGATTTGGCGGCAACGTGAACCATCGGCAAGAGAGTGACAAGACCCACGATGCAGAGAACTGCATAGTTGGCAACATCGAACACCCTTTCGCCCTTGGTCTTCTTCATAAGCTACTCCCAGCCCTGTCGTTAGCACCTACCACATTGACGTATCAAAGTAGCGCCGGCTTACATGGTTCGCAGCGACTAGCAGAACAAAGCCAATTAAAGACTGGAACAGGCCCACCGCACCCGTGTAGTCATACTTCATCTGTCCCAGTCCAACACGGTACACATATGTGCCAATCACATCACCAGTCTCGTATACGACGGGGCTGTAGAGCATCAGGATCTGTTCCACGTCAGTCGCTAGAAGCGCGCTAATACGAAGAAGGATGATGAAGGCGATCGTGGATCGGATTCCGGACAGCGTGATGTGCCAGGTTTGCTGCCACTTGTTGGCCCCATCCAGCACCGCAGCCTCATACAGCTGTGGATCGATGCCCGATATGGCAGCCAGGTAGATGATGGCACTCCAGCCTGCCTCCTTCCAAGTCTGCGAACCCACGACGATCCAAGGAAAGGCAGTCTTGTTCATCAACGTTAGATGGGGCAACCCCAGCGACGAGAGCGCACGGTTCACAATGCCGCGAGTTGACAAGAGGTCGATCACGAGTGCCCCCACGATGACCCATGACAAAAAGTGTGGCAGATAGGTTATCGTCTGAATGAGCCTCTTGAAAGGAAGGTGCGCAACCTCATGGATAAGAATGGCCAAAACGATGGGGATTGGAAACTGAAAGATCAGTCGATAGAGGCTGATGAGCAGCGTGTTACGAAACACGCGTCTGAACTCTCTAGCATGAAGCAAGGCCTCAAAGTGCTTTAGCCCAACCCAAGGGCTACCAGCTATACCTTCTCTCAGCCGAAAGTCTTTGAAGGCGATCGAAGCCCCCCACATTGGCACATAGTTGAAAACTATGACGAGCCCGATCGCGGGAAGTAGCATGAGGTACAGATCATAGTTCAGCCACACCGTCCGCCAGAGGCGGTGGACCCATGGGCGTCTCGCGCTTCCTCTTTGCGTCTGCGCCGTCATTTCGGTTGGTGTCGACACGCGCATCTCCTCTTTTCGGATCTGCCGAGAAGCCACCGTCGGCCTCTCGGCAGATACAGAGGGAGTCACCAGCTAGATGCTACTTGGCAAAGTCCTCCTGGTACCATCTGTTAAGGGCGGCCTCGGCTTCCGCACCACCCTTGGCTCGCCACTCCTCGATGAACTCATCAAAGTCGTCCAAAGGCAGGTCGCCCGTGATGAACCGAACAAAGTATTCCTCTACGAGCGAGTTAATGTCCGATTCGACCTCCATTACCTCAGGTATGGGTGGAGCGTAGAGATGGATAGGATCGAGGATCGCATAGTCCACAACCTGATCCGAGTAGACTTTGAAGCCCTTGTCGCGTAGGCGAACCGCAAAGGCATTCTGGGTATCTACCACCACATAGTACATCTGCCAACGAAAGTCTTGGTAGGCATCGAGGAGATAGTACTCGCCGTCCCGGACCTCATGGTGCACACCTTCCTCCCCAAAGGACACATAGGTGTGTACTTCCGGGTTGCACATAAAGTCGATGAACTGCACCGCTTCGGCGACGTGATCACTCTCAGCGGGAACGTAAACGTATGTACGCAAGGGTCCATGACGGTTGATGCCCCACTCGCCATTGGGGCCAACGGGTGGATCGATGTAGGCCAACCGGCCATCGGGTTCCACTTCCTTGAAGGCTCGATCAATGGGTAGCGCGGCCGCCCACCCCTGCGGTGATAACGCCGCTTGACCCGCCACTAGCTTTTCCTGGACCAGAACACCTGTGTTTATGGGGAACTCCTCGTCCAGCAGGCCCTCTTCATACAGCTTGTGCATATACTCAAGATACTCTTTGGCCTCCGGCTGCACGTAGGAGTAGACCAGCTCACCGTCCTTGACTTTGTAGGGTGTCCCAATCCCAAAAGCGCCCGCAAAACCTGTCAGCACACCATTGCCAGGCGTGGCGGTCAGTGGGATGACCCCCTTTTCGTCGCGAAATCGGACCATTACCTCATGGTAGTCTTCGATAGTCTCCGGGAATTCCATGCCCATCTCTTCGAACCAGTCAACACGCGCAAAGATGCCGCCCGTCCCGGCGATGTTCTGGTTCTGCGGGATCGGCACCGCATAGCGCTGGCCTTCCCAAGTCACCGGCGCCCAGGTGTCCTCCGGCACTAGCTGGTTGATGTAGCCAGCTCCGTCGAGATACTCGTCTAGGGGCGCCAGAACTCCCTGGTGCAAATAGGTAGCAAATACCGAAAGTGAACCATAAAAGACGATGTCTGGGGGATCGCCCGATGCCATCATCATGTTGAGAGCGTTCACGGGCTCCTCGGCCGGCAAGATCACCCAGTTGAGATCAAACCCTGACCACTCTTCTAGATTGCTGATCAGCTCGTTGTTGTTCTCATCTTCACCTGGCCGAAAGCTCTCCACATTTGATGGGCCCACAACGGTCAGTGTGATGCGCTCTTTCGGCGGAGCAGCTTCTTCCTCCTCAGGCTCGACCTCCTTCTCGGGAGAGGGAGCCACTTCCTTGCTCTCTTCAACGGAAGCGGGAGGCTCCTCCTCAACCTCCGCTGGAGGCGGTGTGTCAGGTCGACACCCCACCAGAATCATGGCAGCGCAAAGCAACAGTGAGAATGCGAGACGCCATCCCTGCTGTCTCATCACTTCCTCCATCCTCAGCCCCCAACAGCGTTCGGAACCCAGCGAACGTTCTCTTTTGAGTTCGCCCCCCTTTACACTTGACGCCAGTGCTCCGGGATGCTACCTTCCCTTCTGTTAGCTGTGGGATCACACCTCCTCTTTTCAGAGTACCACAGGATAGGCGCTAGATACACGCCACTTACACGCCAGTTTCACGCCAACGGAGGACGTGTGCCGTCTGTTGAACGCCTGCGATCGGAGCTCGCCGAGGCCCTGCCCCGCTTGCACGACCCATCCCTCGAGCCCAGCCCCTTCCTACGAGAGATGGTCGCTGCCTCTCCCGAGGCGGGCACGGCCGCTGTGCAGGCGCGCCTACTGGCCTGGATCGAACAGCTCCAGCCCAACGCGGCCACACCCCCCGATAGCCGCGCTCACCGCGAGTACGCGCTCCTCCGGAATCGCTACGTTCTGGGGCTAACCCAAGAGGACACGGCCGAGCGCATGCGCATCGGCGTCCGCACCGTGCAGAGGCTACAGTCGCAGGCCATCCACGCGTTGGCGGTGCAGCTCTGGCAGGCGCGGCAGCAGCGCGAGGAAAGCAGCCATCCCGGAGCCGCCCTCGGGGGATCGGCCTCCCCGTCCATCGAGGATTGGCACACGCAGAGCCGTCAGGAGTTGGCCGCCCTCAGCGCCACGGACTCCCAGGCGAGCTCACAGGTCGCAGAGGTGATCGCCGACGTGCTCGCCGACGATCTCACACTCGCCCACGGCCCCCCGTGCCACGTCGACATCGGCTTTGTGCAGTCGGGCCTCGAGAGCCCCATCCACCCCATCGCCCTGCGCCAGATCCTGATCATGGCGCTGCGTCGCCTGGCGCGAGTGGTTGTCGCGCCTCACATCACCATCTATGCCAGGTCCGAAGAGGGTCAAGCCCGTGTTACCCTATCTGGCACCATTGACCAGGAGAGCCCGCCCGACGAGCGCGAGCTGCTCCGCGACATTGTGGCGCCCGAGACCGTCTCACTCGACGTTCATCAAGAGTCCGATGCGCTGTTTCTATCCGTGTGGCTGCCTTCGACGGACATAGTCCGGGTGCTGGCCGTTGACGACAACGCTGACATGGTCCAGTTCTACCGACGCTGCGCCGCCGGCAGCCGCTATCAGATCGTGCATGCGGGGTCAGCCGAGACCATGTTCGATATGCTCGAGCAAAACAGGCCGGATATCATCTTGCTTGATGTGATGCTCCCCGACCAAGACGGCTGGCACGTGCTCATGCGCCTGCATCAAGATCTAGAGACGCGGAGCATCCCCGTCGTGGTATCGACCGTCATCCGCGAACGAGAGCTGGCGCTCTCGTTGGGGGCAGCGGCCTTTCTCAGCAAACCGATATCACCAGCCCACCTCATTGAGACCCTGGACGCACTCGTTCGTCCGGGCTGACGAGAGCTTCCGCGACCTGCAGCGACACACGCAAGAGCTGGTCGACCGTTAACCCGCCGTCCATGGCCACAGCCAGAAACGGGCTCGACGGCGGCCCCTCAGCCGGATCATGAGCCGAAACCATCACGACCGGAATGTCCCGCAGCGAGGGATCGTTGTTCTTGCGTTCTAGCACCTGCCACCCATCGAGGTCAGGCATATAGACGTCGAGCAGCACCAAGTCAGGTCGCTCGGCCGCCATCCGTTCTAGCGCCTCCCGCCCGCCATAGGCACGCGACACCACCAGCGCCGCATCGCGGGCCTGCAGGAGACGCTCCCACAGGCGCACCACGTCGGGATCATCGTCAACGATTAGCACTCGTCGCACCGGCCCCTGCAACGCGGAAACGACCTGCCTCAACTCCTCATAGCGCACCGGCTTGGTTAGGTAGCCATGCGCTCCTGCGCGCAAGGCCGCATCGATACGCGGCGGTACGCTGCAGGCTACCAAAGGGGTGTCCCGTATGCGACGGCTGGCCTTGCCCATCTGCGCCACCAGATCTGCTGGCCGCACATTGATTATCACTGCATTGGCGGGGCAGACCTGCAGCGCCTCAGCCGCGCTCTCGATCCCATCCGTCTCCACCAACTGAACTTGCTCCGTAAAGCGACGCAGCTCATCGCTCAAGCTGCCCGTCTCGTCACACAGCACCAGACGTGGAAGCGGAGCCTGGTCGCCCGCTCGCACGCTCTCTGTGCGAAAGGCATCCTCGCGCCAGACCCAGTCGGCCCGCATCCAGCGATCCGGCGGCACCAGATGCTCGGCATCCGGCGAGAGAGGCAGATCAAAGCTGAACGTGGTGCCGACGCCTACCTCGGTCTCTAGCCACAGCCGCCCGCCATGGCGCTGCACAAACTCCCGGCTGATGGCCAGCCCCAAGCCAGAGCCTCCCTTGTCCTGCCACAGCCTGGTTGAGCTCTGCTGGAACGGCTCGAATATCCGCTCGACATCCTCGGGAGCGATGCCCGGCCCCGTATCGCTCACGCGCACCATCGCGCGCTCCCCAGCCATCTCCACCCCGAGCTCGATCCTGCCTCGCTCGGTAAAGCGCACCGCGTTGCTCACAAGGTTGAGCACCACCTGCTGGATGCGGGTGCGATCGCAATACACCCGCGGCAGGTCGTCCACGGCCTGCACCTCTATGGCCAGGCCCTTTTTCTCTACCAACGGACGCACGGTCTCAGCGGCGGCCCGGACCAGTTCGGCCAGGTCCACACGCTCGCGGTGCAGCTCCAAGTGCCCGGAGCGCATGCGCGTGAGATCCAGTACGTCGTCAATCATCCGAGACAAATGCCGGCAGTTTCGCTGCACTACCTCCAAATCGCTGCGCATTTCGGGAGGAAGCGTCACAGAGTAGACATGCGGGGTCTCGACCATGAGGCTGACGAGGCCGATGATCATGTTCAGCGGCGTGCGGAACTCGTGGCTGACCTTGGCCACGAACATGGTCTTGGCCTGCTCGGCATTCTCGGCACGCAAACGCAGCGAAGCGATCAACTGGTTAGCCGACACCAGCTGACGGTTGGCGTTCGCCAGGTCCACCAATGCGCCCTGCGCCTGCTCGCTCTGGCGCCTGGCAGATTGCACCGCCGCCTGCGCCTGACGCGAATACTCGCGCGCTGATCGCGAAAACCGATAGATCGGCAGGTAGGTGGCCAGCATGGCCGCCCAGGCGATGGCGATACCCAGAACGCTGGGCATAGCAGCGCCGGCGGTATGGCCCACGGATGGGCCCGCAGATGCAAGAAAGAGCCCTACCGCCGCTGCAGCAAAAGCTGTGGCAGCACCGAGGCCCACAAAGATGCCGGCCACGATCACGGGGATCCATGCCAACTGGGCCAGGATCGCGCCTGCGAGCCAATGGCTTGCCAGGTAGACCAGACCGAGACAGCTCAAAGCTGCGAACCAGGCCGCTACGGTTCGACTCCATGCGCTCAAGAGCCACACCACAGCCGACAGTGCGAGCATCGTGAGCGCCAGGTCGAGCTCTCTGGAAGCTCCCCGGGCGAGACCGCTCCCCTCGCCGACGACCTCGACGAACACGGCCAGAACCACCAGGATGACAGCCACATAACGGACAGAGGGCCTCAGTTCGACCGCAGGGTCGGTCTGCTGGGCGCCAAGGCTGGCTACCATAGTCTTGTGCTCCTGAGCAATTAGCGAGCGCCACGCAGCGAAATGCGGCGATGGGTTACGCCCTGCCACCACATCGCGTCTGATGGCGTCAAGCGCCCATCGGACTGCGTCATGCTGAGCATACCGGCATCAGGAGAGAGCCGCAACTGTGGGAGGGTGTCGTAAAGCCCTGCCCATTGACCCATGACCCGTTCGCCAGCCATCAGCCAGGCGCAAAGGCAAAAAGCGCCTCACCATTGCGCCCAGCCCACCCCCCGCCACCCCGCCCCGGCCCCACCGCCACGCCCAGCGTGCACACCGCGCAGAAAAGTGCTATCCTACTCGGCATCACTAGGCGAAAAGCGCGAATCGGCTTGGCGGCTGCGCGCCCAGGCCGACGCTGGTTCATAGGGGTGTTCTATGCTCGAGAATGATGCCACACTCGATACGAACCTTGGCGAGCTACAGCAGAGCTCGTTGAGCAGTATTGCGGTGTTTCTGGGGCTGCTCGGCTATCTATGGCTCATGTGGTCCATCTGGCCCATCACGGGCGGGCGGGCGCCGTTGGCCAGCCTCGTCGGCAGCGCCATCCTGATCGCCGGGGCTCTGCTGGGCCTCCAGCGGGGACGGAAACACTCGCGCGGGGCCCGCCTCGCCGTCGTGCTCGCCAGCGCGGTCGCGGTCGGCCTCGCCTTGATCGAGTATCGGATCACGCTGATCGCCTGCCTGTTCATCCTGCCCATCACCTTTGCCAGCATCCTCATCGACCACAGCGCGTCATTCGTCGTCTTTGTGGTTGTATCGATCACCACATGGCTCCTCGGCCAAACCAGCGCCGAGGCCCGCACCCCCGTTGAGCTCCTGCTCCCCCTCTTGGTTCTGTGGATCACGACGATGGCGAGCTGGCTCTCGGGCCGAAATCTCCATACGGCCCTGGCGTGGGTATGGACGGGGTACGATCGAGCGCATCGCAACGAGGTCATTGCGCGCGAGGGGCAGGCCGAGTTGCGACGCGCGCTCAAGGCGCTGGACGAGGCCACCCATCGCCTGGAGCGTGCGAACCACATGCTCAGCATCGCGCGCGACCAGGCCGAGGAGGCCAGACGCCTCAAGCAGCAGTTCGCTCAGACCATCAGCCACGAGCTGCGCACGCCCCTCAACCTGATCGTGGGCTTTACCGATCTCATGGTGCAATCTCCCGAGTACTATGGCGGGCGACTCTTGCCCTCATACGCGCGCGATCTAGGCATCATCCACCGGAACGCTCGCCACCTCCAATCCCTCGTCAACGACGTGCTGGATCTGGCCCGCATCGAGGCCGCCCAGATGGGCATCCGCCCCGAAAAGACAGAGCCACACCGCCTGGTGGAAGACGCCGTCGAGGCAACCCGTAGCCTCGTGGAGGTGCGCGGCGTGGCCCTCCGAACCGAGATCGAGCCTGACCTTCCGTCGCTGTGGGTGGATGAGGGGCGTATCCGTCAGGTGCTGCTCAACCTGCTTTCCAACGCGGCCCGGTTCACCGATCAGGGCTCGATCACAGTGAAGGTCCGCCGCCACCAGGATGAGGTGCTGTTCGAGGTGGCGGACACCGGCGTGGGCATCGCCGAGGAGGACATACACGGGCTCTTTGAAGAGTTCCGCCAAGTCAGCGGAGGTCTTCGCCGTGCCCGTGGTGGAGCCGGATTGGGCCTTGCCATCAGCAAGCGCTTCGTCGAGCTGCACGGAGGCACCATCGCGGTCGAGAGCCAGGTCGGCGCAGGGAGCATCTTCTGGTTCACGCTACCCTGCTTGCACCAAGCCCACATCGAGGCAGGAGCGGAGAGCCTCGCGCTGACCAAAAGCTCGTCACAGATCTCGACACGGCGCCTGGGCGCAGTACGCGAGCCGCCCCTGCTCCTGGCAGTCACCCACAGCCCTGCCGCGGCATCTCTGCTACTGCGCTATGTGCACGGCTGCCGAACCGTGGCTGTCCGCGACCTCGACCACGCCCGCCAAATAGCGCATCAGTTGCTCCCGCAAGGCATCGTCATCGACAGCAACTGCCACCCCATCGATGATCAGGAGCTGCAGCGCATGAGCCAAGAGTGGGGAATCGCATCCACCATGTTCATGGCGTGCCCGCTGCCGGGCGAAGAGCCCCTCCGCCTACAAGTCTCTGCCGACGGATACCTGATCAAGCCCATCTCGCGCGATAGCCTCTGGGACGTTCTCCGGCCGTACGGCGATCGCGTCGATACCGTCCTGGTCGTGGACGACGATCGCGATTTCGTCCGCCTGATGTCCCGCCTGCTGGACAGCCCAGTCCGGCGCTACCGCGTCCTGAACGCCTACAGCGGGGAAGAGGCACTAGAGTTATGTCGCCACCATCAGCCCGACCTGCTGTTTCTCGATATGGTTCTGCCAGATATCGGCGGCAATCAAGTCATTCAAAAGCTGCGGTCTGATCCGAGCACAAAGGAGCTGCCAATCGTGGTCGTCTCGGCCCAAGAAGAGATCGAGACCTCCCCGCTGCTCCCGGGAACAATGATCGCCACGCAACCATCGGGGCTCGCCGTGGGCGAGATCGTGCGCTGGCTGCAGCAGATGCTCGAGCTGCGCAGGTGAACCCTGACACGGCCGAGCTGTGTAGACGGAGCTACCAAGCCAGGGTGACGGGGTCTACCGTCCTACCAGGTCTCCGATGAGCTCGATCAACGCCTGCTCCGAGAACGGCTCTTGCAAAAAGGCCGTCGCCCCCAGCGAGAGGGCGAGCTCGGCCTGGCTGAGGACGCTACACACCACGACGGGGATGTCCGCCGTATCGGACGTTTCCAAAAGGAGATGCAGTAGATCCCATCCATCCTGCTCGGGCATCATGAGGTCGACGGTGATGACCTGGGGCCTGATGCTCGCCGCCAGCTCCATCGCCTGATGAACCGAACGCGCCGCAACCATGCGATACCCTTGAGGCCCAAGGTACCGTCCAATGAGCTCGATGGTATCCTCGTTGTCATCCACCACCAGGACCGTCGTCTGCGGGCCGATGGGGAGCCGCACCTGAAAACCGATGACGTCGCTTCCCTGTAACTGCGGAAAGAGAGGGACGCCACACAGTCGCGCCAGCTCGTCGAGCGCCGCCAGCCGCTCCTGATCCCCTTCGCCCGCTTGCTGCTCCACCGCGGACGGGGGCTCTATCCTTAGCGCCAAAAGCAGCGCCGTATCGCCCTGCTCGGCCGATAGGCGGAGCGTGGCCTGCTCGGCCCGCTCGGCGAAATAGCCGATCAATGCCAGCAGCAGTTGGCGCAAAAGGCTACGCTCAACCGAAATGCGGAATGTACGTCCATCCAGGTCATAGGCGAAAAGGAGCCCGCGATCCTCCAGCAAATCGGCCAAAAGAGGCGCCAGGTCGGCCAGAGCCTCATCGAGACTGGTATACCGCCCCGTCTTGGTGGCGCGGGCCGCCTCCACTCTCATGAGGTCGACCGCTGCCGATCCTCGCTCCTCCGCAAGAAGGTGGCTCTTCCGCCCCGCCGATGCCGAACCCTCGGCACGGCGATCCCACAAGACGCGGACGATGGCCTCGATGGCGGCCTGCTCCTCCCGGTAAAAGTGGCGACGGCCAATCGCCAGTTGGTCCGCCACCGCTTGCGCGTCCAAACCATCAATATAGCGCAACACCATCAGGCGGTGCCGCCGCCACTCGCGCGAAAAGGCGGGGGCATGAGGGCCAGGGTCGAGCTCGTCCACCGCCTCGCGCAGCAGATCATGCAGGCGCCACGCCCGATCCTTGCGGCTCAGCGCTACATCGGGCACCAGGAACTCGGCCAAAGGATGCGTACGCAGATAAACGAGATCGTACAGATGCCGATAGGCGTCCGCAACCTGCTCTTCGAACTCCACTAGAGCTCCGTTTCGTTGGCGTATGTCACACGACGGCACAGGCATGTCAGAAAGCGGGTAGGTTCTCCAGAGGCGTCCTGCTATGATGCATCCAAGACGGGAGTAGCTCCGAACAGCTCGCACATTATAGCATCGGCTCCCGTCAAAGGCGAAGGCAGATGGCACGGCTCTCTGGGAGGTGGTCGCAAGTAACAGACACAGTTTGCTTCGTTGGGTGGACGGTCGAGAATCTACGGAGGAGTAGAATGCAACGGATTACGCGACGAGGTTTCTTGGGAGCTTCGGCAGGGCTGCTGGTCACAGGTGCCTTTGGTGTGCTCATGGGCGGCTGCAAGCCGGCCGCGGCACCGGCCCCAACGGCGGCTCCCCAGGCCGCGGTGCCCGAGGTGGAAGAGCCTGTTGTGGCCGATACGCCCGCAGGCAAGGTCCGCTTCCTGGAGCGTCACAACGCGGCCTTTGGCATGGTGTGGGACCGGGCTATCTCGGTGTTCAACGAGCGCTATCCTGACGTCGAGGTGGAGCGTATCCACCCCCCCGGAGACGAAGACCACAAGACCAAGCTGCTCGCCATGGTCGCGGGTGGCGATGCGCCCGATGTCCACTGGACCACCTGGGACTGGGTGGCGCAGCAAAAGCAGGGCGTGTATCGTAACATCAGCCCATTCATGGAGGCCGATCCCACCTTTGATATCGGAATCTATGAGCCCTCCTGGATCGACATGTGGCGCCAAGAGGATGGCGTCTACGGCCTTCCGTGGGACGCCTTCATCTTTATGCTGTTCTACAACAAAGAGATCTTTGACGAAAAGGGCCTGCCCTACCCCGATCCCAACGAGGCCATGACGTGGCAAGAGGTTCTTGCCACCGGCCAAAAGATCGCCGAGTGGGATGGCGCCCGTCCCATCACCTTGGGCACCAAGCAGTGGGTTGGTGGCTGGGGCACCTGGTGGAGCCAGTTGACCCAGGCCATCGACGGCTGGACGCTCTTCGATCCAGAAATCACCCGTCTGAACATGGATCAGCCCGAGGTCTTTCAGGTGCTCGACTGGTTTGGCGAGTGGGGTTGGAAGCACAGGGTGGAGCCCACCCCGGCGATCCAGACGGACATCCCCATGGGGTTCCCCAGCGGCAAGCTCGGCATGGCCATCATGGCCGTCTGCCAATGGTCACATACCCGTGAGCAGTGCGACTTTGAGTGGGACGTCGCCCCCTACCCGCAATGGGAAGGCGCCTCCAAAAAGGGTGTGCTCGGTTGGGTGTGCCCCGTGAACATGGTTGTCGGCGAGAACCCTGAGAACGCCTACAACTTTATCAAGAGCGTGTGCGGCCCCGAGGCCTATATCGAGCTCTACGACGCCGGCATGTCCATGCCCACGCTCAAGGAGCATGTGGATCCGGTCCATCCGGCGTACCTGAACTCCAAGCCGCCGGAGAACAACCAGCACACGCTAGAGTGGGCCCAGTACCTCCAGGTGCCCGCGCCGTGGAATAACGCCGCCTGGGTAGAGGTGCTTCGAATCGTCAACGACGCTGTGACGCAGGTCTACCTGGGCGAGATGACGGCCGAGGAAGCCCTGATGGATCACGCCGTGCCCGAGGCGAACAAGGTCCTGACGGACATGCGCGAAGCTGGCACCCTGTAGGCTCAAGCAGACTGGAGCTTGGTAGCATCGACGATGCGAGGCTGGTGGGCAGCGCTCCCAGCCTCGCATCCACGTCCAGGTTCTGGCCCGTGGACTTGCCTACAAACGAGCAGAACCCGTGCTGACGGAAGGAGACTATGGCCCTGACATCATCATCGTTGAGCGCCACCCGTGCACCTCGCTCGTGGAAGCGCACCCTCCAGGCGAATGCGGCGGGATGGCTGTTCGTGTTGCCCTGGCTCATCGGTTTTGTGGCCCTAACGGCCGGCCCGATGATCGCGTCGGCTTTCCTTTCCTTTACCAACTGGAACCTCATCAGTCAGCTCGATATCGTCGGACTAGGCAACTGGAGGCAGATGCTTAGGTCCGATCCACTCGTCCTGCATTCGCTTCGCAATAGTGCCTTTTTTGCCATGTTGAGCGTGCCACTACAGACAATAGTGAGCCTATCGCTCGCATCGCTTCTCAACCAGCCAATTCGAGGGTTGCGGTTCTACCGAACCGTGTTCTTTATCCCCTCTTTGGTCTCTGGCGTGGCCCTCGCCATGCTCTTTCGCTGGCTGCTCTCCCCAGATCTTGGCCTGATCAACTACCTCCTGTCTCACCTGAACATCGCTGGTCCCGCCTGGCTGGTCGACCGCAAATGGGCCCTGCCCGCGCTGGCGTTCACCACGCTGTGGGGTGTGGGAGGCATGATGATCATCTACCTCGCCGCGCTGCAGGGTGTGCCCACCGAGCTCTACGAAGCGGCCGAGGTCGACGGCGCCCTGGCCTGGCACCGGTTCTGGTACATCACCCTGCCGATGATCTCCCCCGCCATCTTTTTCCAGGTAGTCATGGGCATCATCGGCGCCTTGCAAGAGTTCACACTCTCTCACACCATGACCCAAGGAGGGCCCCTGAACGCCACGCTCTTTACCGTGCTCTACCTGTACCGCGTGGGCTTTCAGCAGTTTCGGATGGGATACGCCTCGGCGGTCGCCTGGTTGCTCTTTTTCGTCATCCTGGCGTTAACGCTGCTAATCATGCGATCCTCCCGACACTGGGTTCACTACGAAGGTATGGCAAGCTAGGAGGCTATGGGTGACAACCGAGATAAGCAGCTTGAAAATCCCAAAGCCAGAGGTACGACGTGGATGGCGGGCCAGTAGGGCCCGTCGGCAACAGGTGTTTCGGCTCTTGACGCACCTCATCCTGCTGGCGGGCGGGCTCGTGTTTGCGCTGCCGCTGTTCTGGCAGCTGTCCACATCGCTCAAACCGGTTACGCAGGTCTACAACTACCCGCCAGAGTGGATTCCTCAGCCGTTCACCTGGAGCAACTATCCCGAATCGATGAAGATCGTCCCGTTCGGCCTCTTTTTCCGCAACACCACCGTGATCGCGTTCTTTGGCATTCTCGGCCAGGTGCTATCGTGCTCCATGGCAGGGTTTGCCTTTGCGCGCCTACGGTGGTGGGGCCGCGACGTGCTCTTTGCGCTCATGCTCTCGACCATGATGCTGCCCTACCACGTCACCATGATCCCACAGTTCATCCTGTTCCGACACTTTGGATGGGTCAACACGCTGCTCCCCCTAATCGTGCCACGTCTCTTTGCGGGAGCCTTTTTCACCTTTTTGATGCGCCAGTTCTTTAGCACCATCCCGCGCGATCTCGATGACGCTGCCAAGGTGGACGGCGCATCCATCTTTCGCATCTACTGGCAGATCATCCTGCCCATGTCGAAACCGACCCTGGCGACGGTGGCCATCTTTACGTTCAACTCGGTTTGGAACGAATACCTACCGGCGCTGATCTATCTGAACACCACCGAAAAGTTCACCGTGTCGCTTGGGCTGGCCGCCTTTCAGGCGCGCGCCTCTCTGGGCGGATTGCGCTGGGAGCTGATGATGGCGGCAACGACCATCGTGCTTTCCCCGGTGCTCATCGCCTTTGTGTTCCTACAAAAGTACTTTATCCAGGGCATCGTCATTACCGGCGTCAAGGGCTAACAGTCAGGAGGACATCCCAGAGATGGCAACGTACCGAGAGACAGTCAAGCGAGCGATCGAGTTCGGCGGGCCCGACTGGACCCCCTACATGATCAGTTTCCGCGCCCAAGACACAGCCGAGTGCTGGGGCGCGGACGCGGTGCCGCGTCTTCAGGCGGCCCTCCGCGATCTGGGAGTCCCCGAGAGGAACGGCGTGTTCGCGGAGCAGCCCATCGTGGCCAGCGTCTACCCGGCGCAATCAACCATCGGCGCCGATGCGGTCAGGACGGGGACTCCGCGCGAGCCCTTTCGTCCCCTGAGCGAGGGAGAGTGGGCCGATGAATGGGGCGTGATCTGGACGGACCGTCACATGCCTCGGGCTGTCGGCCACCCGTTCGAGTCGGGCTGGGAGGAAATGGCGGGATACCAGCTTCCCGATCCTCGAGCCCCCGGCCGCTATGACGGCGCCAAAAAGGTCATCGCCGATCATCCAGACCGATACGCCCTGGGGCACGTTTGGTTCACGCTCTTTGAGCGATTGTGGTTCTTGCGTGGCTTCAATAACATGCTGATGGACCCTTATGTCTACCCGAATGAGTTCACCGAGCTGCGTGACCGCATCCTCGCGTTCAGCGTGGCATCCATCGAAGAGCAGCTCAAGCTGGGCGTCGACGGCATCTACTTCAGCGACGACTGGGGCACGCAGCTCGGGCTGCTGATGAAACCCGATGACTGGCGTGCCTGGTTCAAGCCCTGCTACCAGGCCATGTTCGATGCGGTTCACGCAGGCGGAGCGCACGTCTGGATGCACCTCTGCGGCAACGTCACCGCCATCATCGGCGATCTCATCGAGATCGGGCTCAACGTGCTGAACCCGCTCCAGCCCCAGGCGATGGATGTGGCCGCGCTGGCCGCCGAGTTCGGCGGGCGCGTCTGTTTCCACGGTGGCGCCGACGTCCAGGGCACGCTGCCTCGCGGGTCCGTCCAGGACGTGGAGGACGAGGTCAAGTACCTGATCGACACCCTGGGAAATGGCTCCGGGGGCTATATCGGGGGAACGTCCCACTCGATCATGCCCGAGACGCCAACAGAAAACATCGTAGCGCTCTTCCGAGCGTTCAGGGAGCACTCGGGCTGGGCAGGAGACAACTAGCCCCAGCCTTGTGTAGAACCCACCACCTGATGGGAGCGCGTGCTCCGAGCTCCCATCAGCTGGCCCCCAGCATGCGCCCCATCACGTCAACATGCGGTCCCAAGGAGACAAACATGGTACACAGCAATGGACTACACCTCGGACTGGGCAATCTCGCGCGGCTTTCCAACGCGCAGACGCGCTCCATCAGCCCCGAAAACAGAACCGGCGCCAAAGGCCGGGGGGCCATGGCCACCGAGGGCACCGGCGCACGCTGCGCCCGCGACCTGGGCCTAGGCTGGAAGATATCCCCCAGCCTGCGCATGGCCCCAGGCGAGACGCTGACCCTGGCCGAGATCGAGGGATCGGGCGCTATCCAGTCCATCTGGATGACCCTCACCGGCCGCTGGCGCTATAGTATCCTGCGGATCTATTGGGATGGCGAGGAAACCCCCTCGGTGGAGGTGCCAGCCGGCGACTTTTTCTGCATGGGCTGGGGCCGCTACGCTCAAGTCAGCTCCCTGCCGGTGGCGGTGAACCCGGGCAGCGCGTTCAACTGCTACTGGGAGATGCCCTTTCAAAAGGGCGCGCGCATCACCATCGAGAACCTGGATGACGAGCA
>Ga0334895_1001193_pt1 | contig 28019 bp, 27 predicted proteins | sample GraSluR3_MG_7_FD_207229 | JGI IMG/M metagenome (GOLD analysis project Ga0334895, IMG submission 207229) | Sludge microbial communities from methane-producing bioreactor in Wageningen University, Netherlands - Granular Sludge_31_05-R3 | ecosystem: Engineered > Bioreactor > Anaerobic >... | reverse complement strand
ACAAGCTGCTGTACAACCCCGCCAAGGGGACCCTTATATGGCACCAGGCCTTCTATTCCTTCGGGTACCAGTTTTTCATCCGGACGGTCCTGCTGGAAGTATCTCTCCCTGCTTCTTCCTTCCTTCATGGCGCCCAAAGAACCCATTCCCCTGTAACTTTTGAAGGAGCGTCCCCTATAGATGACGACTTCCCCAGGGCTTTCATCGGTACCGGCGAAAAGAGACCCTATCATTACCGAATCGGCTCCTGCGGCTATGGCTTTTGCCACGTCCCCCGAATACCTTATGCCGCCGTCTGCTATGACGGTCTTGCCCTTTTTGTGAGCCACTCGAGCAGCAGCCATAATGGCCGTCAGCTGAGGAACGCCTATGCCGGCGACAACCCTGGTGGTACAGATAGACCCTGGTCCGACCCCTACTTTTACTCCGTCCGCTCCTGCTTCAATAAGTGCTTCGGCGGCTTCCCCGGTAGCGATATTTCCAGCAATGAGCGGCACACCGGGATGTCTTTTTCGTAGTGCCCTTACCGTCTCGATGACAGGCCTGGAATGACCATGTGCAGTATCGACCACGAGCACGTCCGCTCCTGCGTCGATGAATATTTCAGCTGCTGCAAGGGCCTCTTCCCCTACACCGAGGGCGGCACCGACGCGCAAACGTCCGTGTTCGTCCTTGCAGGCATTCGGGAAGTCTCTGGCTTTCCTTATGTCCTTTATGGTTACAAGCCCCTTTAGCACACCGTCAGCATCTACGATAGGCAGTTTTTCGACCTTGTGCCTGCGCAGTATCTCCGTTGCCCCGTCGAGCTTCGTCCCTTCCGGGGCAGTAATCAGGTTTTCTTTGGTCATGACTTCTTTTATGGGCTGTTCGTATTCCGAGACGAACCTCAGATCCCGGTTGGTGATTATACCGACGAGTTTCTTGTCTTCGTCCACTATTGGAACACCCGAGATATGATAGTGTTCCATAAGCTCCACCGCTTCGGAAACCTTGTTGTCGGGATGCAGGTAGAAGGGGTCAACTATAACGCCCGACTCGGAACGTTTCACCTTGTCTATCTCAGCAACCTGCTCCTCGGTGCTCATGTTCTTGTGAACGATTCCCAGGCCGCCCTCCCTGGCAAGGGCGATGGCGAGCTTCCCTTCCGTTACGGTGTCCATGGCTGCACTACAAATAGGTATATTCAGCGATATCTGGGGTGTAAGTCGTGAATGAATCCTGACCTGTGACGGAAGTACTTCGCTATACCCGGGAACGAGAAGCATATCGTCGAAAGTCAACCCTTCGTCGGGAACGAAACGGTCACTTTCCATGTCTGTTCGCCTCCTTACAAATCGTACAAAACATCAAGCCGCCGCCTTTGATGCTGTATTTTCGGCCTGTTGCCTTGTCTTTGTCGAACTCCTTGCGGTTCGTTAGCCCGAGATTTTATCCCCTGCTTACGTGATATGCAAGAAACGTCTCAGTCCCGGGGTGTTTCGATACCCGAAATCGTGACGACGGCATAACACATGACCGCCTCGGAATCACCAACGGGGCCGGTTCGTTCACCACTTTTCACTCGAACATTTACGATTCCTTCAAAACCGTGGTCTGTGAAAACACCATCGAGGGACTCCTTTATGCGCGCAATGTCTTGCGCGATCCTGGGAGTCTGCAACACCACCACTGCATCCACCCATTCCACGGACCAGAGGCAAGTTTTGAGCCTGTCGATCACATCGGACAGGATTTTTGTACTACTGATCCCTTTGATGGAAGGGTCGGAAGCGGGGAACAACGTCCCGATATCCGGCTGTCCGGCCGCGCCGAGGAGTGCGTCGCTGATTGCGTGACAAAGGGCATCCCCATCGGAATGACCCACCGGCCCCAGGTTGGACTCGATGGGATACCCTCCCAGGACAAGGCTCCTGCCCGGCGCGAGAGGATGAATGTCGTATCCTATACCCGTCCTGATCTTGCGCCTTCCTCTTGCAACCTTTTTGGCCAGGTCCAAATCCTCCGGATAGGTAATCTTGAAGTTTTCAGAAAACCCTTTCACGGTCTCCAGTTTCAACCCCGCTTCCATCCATGCCTGCCCCTCGTCCGCACAGGACTTGGTCCTTCTTGACAAAAGGGACAAAATCTCCTCGCGAAAAAAACCCTGGGGCGTCTGAGTCGCAAAAAGTCCGTCCCTCTCAATATGTCTCGGCGGCCTTTCATCTTCTATTTTTTTCAAGGCGTCGGACACAGGGATCAGGGGTATCGCTCCAATTCCTCTTCGAACCTTTTCCATTACCCTTTCGCACAAACCTGCACTCGCAAAAGGCCTCGCCGCATCGTGCAGGAGAACTCTCTCACAACGTGCCCTTTCAAGGCCTTTTATGACCGATTCTGTGCGGCTTTTCCCGCCAGTGGCGACAAACCATCTTCCCTCAAGCCCTTCGACCCGGTCGCGGAACTTTTCCTCTTGTCCTTTCGGGACAACCAGCACCGTTTCCTGTATTTTCCCCGCCTTCATGAGTCGCTCCGCCAGGTCCACGCTCCACATCCAAACGGGAAGACCCTCAAGATCCCGGTCGAGTTTGTTTACTTTCCCGAATCGACGGCTTTCACCTGCAGCCAGTATTATGAACGACCATTCCATTTACGACCTGACCTCTTTTTTGATCTTTCCGAAAACCATCCTGCCGGCCGACGTCTGCAGCATGGAAGTTACCACCACTTCTATCCTTTTTCCGATGTATTTCTCGCCTTCCTCGACGACTATCATGGTTCCGTCGTCCAGGTAGCCTACTCCCTGGTGAGGTTCCTTGCCTTCCCTTATAACATCCACGGTAACCCCTTCCCCCGGAAGGAGCATCGGCTTCATGGCGTTTGCCAGCTCGTTGACGTTGAGAACTTCTATTCCCTGTATCTGGGCTATTTTGTTGAGGTTGTAGTCGGTGGTCACAACCTTCGCATTCATTACCCTGGCCAGGGCAACGAGCCCTTCATCCACCGAGTCGACCCCGAGGTCCTTCAGCGGTGTCTCCACTATCTGCAGCGAAATATAGGGAATTTTCTGCATTTCGTTGATGACATCCAGTCCCCTTCGCCCCTTGGTCCGCCTCGTAGGATCGGTGGAATCGGCCACGGCCTGAAGCTCTGTGAGGACAAAACCGGGGAGGACGAAGGTCCCTTCCATAAAGCCCGTTGAAGCTATGTCCAGAATCCTTCCGTCGATAATTACGCTGGTATCAAGTAATTTCACTGAAGCCCTGTTTTCGGGGGTTTCCAGCGTTTCAAAACCCGGATGGGAAGACTCTCCCTGGTCTCCGGGGTGTTTGTACTTTCGCCCCTTGATACTCAACCGGTCTTTCAGGCCACCTATCGAAGACCACATGCCCTGGATCTCCTCCCTGCGCTTGAGGAAGATCCTGGCACCTATATATCCGAGGACGATATTCAGGAAAATCGCTATGTAGCTGCCGATAACGGGGAGATCGGCAAGAGGCAGGGCTATAAGGTTGGCCACCAAAAGTCCTGCAATAAGGCCGATGGTGGCTACGGAAATATCGTGCCAGCTGAGGTTTTCGAGGTTTTTTTCCAAAGATAAACCGATAAAGCCGAGGAATTTCGTAAAAACGGGGGTAATCAGGTAACCGACAAGCCCAAAGGCAATGATCAAGAGGATATAAGGAACCATTACCTGGGGAAAATCCACCCAGGGCCACCATTCGTGGCCGATTGTCCACAAAGCGAGCTGGTAACCGACGGCTCCGCCCAGAAGCGCAAGGATGCCTCTGGCAAGAAAATTTAAAACCCTTGCGAATCCTTCAGCCATAGAGCATCACTCCCTTTCTGTCTTTTTGTCATGTTGTCTTGCATCTACCCGCGACTCTAAAGAGGCATGCAGGGTCACCCTGTCGGCATATCCAATACTGCCGCCCAGGGGTAGTCCGAAAGCCAGCCTCGTCACTTTAACATCACAGTCATCGAGAGTGTCGAGAACTGTAAAAAACGTCAAATCCCCTTCTACCCTGGGATTTGTGGCGATGATCACTTCCGTGAATGCCCCTGACATCACGTATTCTTTCAGCGCATCTATCCTTTTCGGATCCAGATCTTCCCCGTCCAGTGGCGAGACACGCCCTCCAAGGATGAAGTAAAGACCCGAATAGGCACCCGATTGTTCGAAGCTCAACATGTCCTCCACGGATTCGAGAACACAAAGTGTAGAGCGGTCCCTCAAGGGATCGCTGCAGATCGGGCAGGGGTCCTCTTCTTCCGTGGTAATGTTTCCACAGACCGAGCAAGGTACCGTTTGTTCCCTCAGCTCGAGCAGGGCCGAAGCAAGTTCTCTCGTAAAAGCCCTGGGCTGTTGCAGGATATAAAGGGCAAACCGGCGCGCCGTCTTCTCACCTACGCCCGGGAGCTTGCCCAAAAGGCTGACGGCTTGTTCAAGTGGTCCTCTCGTCACTTCTGCATCCCCTACATAAAGCCCGGGATACCCAGTCCCTGGCCGATTTTGCCGAGGCGTGACTGGGCGAGTTCCTTGCTCTTTTCCACCGCATCGTGAATCGCAGCTATTACGAGGTCTTCGAGCATTTCCTTTTCTTCGGGATCGATTACGTCCTTTTCGATATTGATCGCAAGGATTTCCCCCTGTCCGTTAGCCGAAACACGAACCATGCCGCCGCCGGAAGAACCTTCCACTACTTCCCTGGACAGTTCTTCCTGGATCCTGGCGATTTCGGCTTGCATTTTCTGTGCCTGCTTGAGCATTTGTTCCATTTTCATGGTTATCATCCTTTCTTTGAAGCCTGCGTCAAAAGCATTCTAATGCCTAGTCCAGGTTCAATCAATGATGGTAGGAACCTCCTGCATGAATGGTAGCCGCCCTGTAAAGCTGTTCGAGAAGCAAGAGGAGGCACATTTCATGAGGGAGGGTCATGGCCGAAAGAGATATCCTCGAATCCGCCCGGTCAATCAGCTTTCTGGAAACACCGTAAGGACCACCAATGCAGAAAACGAGAGAGCCCCGGGTTTGTCCCAGGACCCTGTAAAACCATTTTGAAAACTCGACACTTCCTTTGGCCTGCCCTTTGACGTCCAGCAAGGCTACGTGGTCCCTTTCAGGCACTCCATCGAGCAAATTAAGGCTTTCCTCACGCACTGCACGGGCTTTTTCGCTTCGCCCGCTTTTTCCCCGCACAAATTCCAGGGATACGGGAAGATACTTTTGGAGGCGACGGAGGTAATCTTCAATTCCTTCCCTGTAATAGGGCGTCTTGGGCACACCAACTACGCGTACACGGACCTTCATGGACCGGCTTCTTTCAGGCCTTTTTCCGAAGGACACACCTTCGAGGCCTTCTTTCTTTTAGAGAATTTCTTTAAGGCAAATCTCTCCTGCCGCTCGCGTTCCTCGAGGATATCCACTATGCGTTTCAGATCGTTTTGCAAATCGGGCATTACCGTATGTTCCAGGGTGTTCACCTTGTGCATGGTCTTTTTCAGTTCCTTCTCCAGTGCCCTGATTTTCAGCTTCAGGTTTATGTAGGTCCACAAAAGCCGCTCCGCCCATCTCAGGTGCTCCATCAGCTCATCTACATAAGGGGAGGTCAGGGCAGGGTCCATGGACGATTCCTCCAGGGGGATGCCCGTCTCGCTTTTGTGCGGCTTATACTGGTAGTAGGTACAGCCCATGAGGTTGCAACGCTCGCTGCTCACGGTAACCGTCTTCCGTCCCACGGCTAGAAGCCTGATGAAAGAGGAGCCCTCAAACATCCTCACTATGCCGTAGCTGTAAGCCGTTTTTCTCACATGGTCCATAAATTCCCGCTCCACCTTCGCCAGGGCCCTTCTGTCTTCGTCGATCGCCCTGAGCAGCGCATCCTTCTTTCTTTCGAGAAGGCCTTTGCCGAATTTTACGATCTCCGTCTGCCTGCGAAGATCCATAACGGTGTCCCTCGTGGGGGGCCTGTGACCGTTCATTGACTTGCCGCCTTTCTTATCTTCTGCCTTATGACCGAAGGAGGAAGCTTGAAAAGCAACTCGTCGGGCAGGGTGGAAAGGCATTGCCAGGAGACCTGAAGCGATTCCTCGAGGTTTCTGGGCCCTTCACCCTGGTGCAAAAAGTTTTTCTCAAAAACAGCCCCGAATTTCAGGAATTGCCGTTCGTCATTGGTCAGGCCGTCATCGCCGACTATCAAACGGAGCCTTTCGACCTCCTTCGCGCGGGCATAACTGGCATAGAGCTGGTCTGCAAGCGCCCTGTGCTCCTCTGTCGTCTTGTTTTTTCCTATACCCTTGTTCATTAGCCTGCTCAAACTCGGCAGTACATTTATGGGGGGGTAAACCCCCCTGTCGGCGAGGCTCCTGTCAAGCACTATCTGCCCTTCGGTGATATAGCCGGAAAGGTCTACCACGGGGTGAGTCATGTCGTCGTCGGGCATGGTGATGATAGGGATCTGCGTTATGCTTCCGGGCCTTCCGGAGACACAGCCTGCCCGTTCGTAGATGCTCGCAAGGTCCGAATACATGTAACCGGGAAAGCCTCTGCGGCCCGGGACTTCTTCGCGTGCGGCCCCGATCTCCCTCAGGGACTCGCAGTAATACAACATGTCGGTCATTACCACCAGTACGTCGTAGCCCAGAGTGTAGGCGAAATACTCCGCCGCCGTCAGAGCCAGACGCGGTGTCAGAGTCCTTTCCACCGCCGACTCGCCGGCGGTGTTTATGAAAAACACACCGTGATCCACCGCACCTGAAGAGCTGAACGCGTCGACGAAGAAATCCGCTTCCCTCGAGGTAATACCCATGGCGGCGAACACCACGAGGAATTTGGACGCCGCGGAAGGCACCATCGCGTTATTTACGATCTGCGCGGTGATTTGGCCCGCCGGAAGCCCCGAACCGGAGAAAATCGGGAGTTTCTGCCCCCTGACGAGGGTATTCATGATGTCTATGGACGAGATGCCCGTCTGGACAAAGGCGTTGGGACTGGATCTTTTTACAGGATTAAGGGGAAGCCCGTGCACGGGAAGTTCGTCCTCCACGTACCCTATTTCACCAAGCCCGTCTATGGGTTTTCCCCTACCGTTTAATATCCTCCCCAACAAACTCCTCCCGACGGGAATTTTCGCTATGTCTTTTTCCAACCAGACCGTGGTTTTGCCCGACCTGACACCGATGGTGTCCTCGAAGACCTGAATGATGCAAAGTCCTTCCTCCACATCCAGTATCTGCCCCGAAAGCCGGTGCCCGTCCGCCTCTATGGAGACCAGCTCCCCGAATCCGGCGCCGGGGACGTTTTCCACGAAAAGGAGGGGCCCGCTCACGCCGCGTACGGCACGGCTGCCTTCCCTGTAGAGCGGGGTCATTCGAAGGCCACCTCCATCTTGCTCAAAGCCTCCCTGAGACCTTCAAGGAAGGCATCTATCCTTTCTTTCATGGTCGTTTCGTCTTCTCTCAATAAAGCAAGGAGATCTGCTGCGAGAGGCCTTTCCTGCACCTGGTGGAAGAGCAGTCCGTCTTCGATCCTCGAGTGGACAATTTGGTCCAGGCGCCTGAGGCAATCGAGCAGGAGGTGTTGTTTTTCAAGGGAACAATAGGCGTCGTTCGGGTCAAAGGCGTTTTGCTGGAGATAGGCGACGCGGACAAGCCCGCCCAAATGCAGTTTCCACTTGTCTTCTTCTGTCAGAGCATCTCTTCCGACGATCTGGACAAGCTCCTGCAGGTTCTTCTCCATGTCCAGGAGGTTCCTCAGATAAGCCACGTCGTCATGCCACTTTTCGCCAAACCTTTCGGTGAACCAGCGGCCGAGGCTCTTTTCGTAAAGGGAAAAACTTTGCTTCCAGTTGATGGAAGGAAAGTGTCTTTGCTGGGCAAGGGACTTGTCCAAAGCCCAAAAGGTCCCGGAAAGACGCAGGCTGGCCTGGGTAACAGGTTCGGAAAAATCCCCCCCGGCCGGTGATACGGCGTTAATCACGGTAACGGAACCGGTCCCTGCTTCCTTGCCTATAGGCTCAACCCTGCCGGCGCGTTCGTAATATTGCGACAAACGCGAAGAAAGATAGGCAGGGTAACCTTCTTCTCCGGGGATTTCTTCAAGTCGCCCAGCTATCTCTCTTAAAGCCTCGGCCCAACGGGAAGTGGAATCAGACATTATCGCCACGTTACATCCCTGGTCCCGGAAATATTCCGCAATGGTCATTCCGAGGTAAATGCTCGATTCACGTGCGGCCACTGGCATATTGGAGGTGTTGGCGATCAGGACCATCCTGTCGAGCAGGGGCCTCCCGGAATGGGGGTCCTGAAGCTCGGGAAACTCTTCGAGGACCTCGGTCATCTCGTTTCCCCTTTCGCCGCATCCGATATAAACAATGATATCCGCGCTGCACCACTTGGCGAGGGATTGCTGCGTGACTGTCTTGCCCGTTCCGAACCCACCCGGCACTACGGCGGCCCCTCCCAGGGCCAGGGGGAAAAGGGTATCAATCACCCTCTGGCCTGTAACCAAAGGCTCCGTAAAGCCCAGACGCCGCTTGTAAGGTCGTCCTTTCCTGACATGCCATTTCTGGGTGAGTTTACCCGAATATCCGGAATCCGTCTCCACGAGGATATCACGGGGCGTGTACCTGTCCTTCGGCTTGATATTCAAGACCCGTCCCGGCCTTGCCTCCGGGTGAACCATGATCATGTGACGAAAGACCTTACGTTCCGTTACAAAGCCGAAGGCATCGCCAGGGCCGATCTCGTCTCCTTCTTTCACCAACGGCTCAAATTCCCACAAGAGGTCTTGAGGTACCGCCGGGGCTTCTATGCCGGTACCGATGAATATGCCGCTCTCGGCGAGGGCGTGAAGGGGCCTGCCTATGCCGTCCAGGACCCCGCCCAGAAGGCCTGGTCCCAGCTCGACGGAAAGCAGGTCGCCCGTAAAGGCCACGGGTTCGCCTATGCGCATACCAGAGGTGTCCTCATAAACCTGCAGGTCGACCCTCGGGCCGTCTATCCTGACGACCTCACCAAGGAGGCGTTTTGCCCCCACATGGACGACCTCGTAAAGCGAAACCGAGGCATCTGTCCGAGCCTTGACGACCGGACCCGTTATGCCTGTGATAATTCCCGGCTTTTCCATAAAGGCAACATCACTCCCTGAAGGGCTTCAGTGAGGGGAAGACGATCCAGGAGGGCTTGGCTGAAACGTCTATCCGCCTTTTCAACAACTCGGGCAGCCCTTCATACCATTGCTCCTCGATCAAAACCAGCGCCACGTCGTCATCGAAACCGGCTCGCATGGCTTCGTAAAGGTCCTCCGGTTTTTCGCACAGGAAGGGCTCGAACCCGCAAAGTGCCCACAGGTCTATAAAGTATTCCCGCCCGGCCACCAGTACCCTTTCCTGCTCAGTGTTTTTCATGCCTTATCCTTGTCCTCCGCAAAAGTCAGCCTCGAAACAATCTCTTCCGGTTCAAATCCGAGCTCGAGCCCGGCGACCAGGACGTTCAGATCCTGCCATTCCGTGATCTGGCGGGCGACATAGCTGATGGCCACCTCTATTCCGAGGGGGTCGTGCCTGTAAAGCTTCAACTGCCACAACGTAAAATCGCTTGACATTACACTCTGAAGCGGGATCGCCGGCCCCTCGTCGGAAAGTCTTGTTATCGCCTTTTGCCATGGCGTCTCTATCAGAAGTTCCCGAAGGTTCCTAGATTCCTGAAGCCTTCGCCTGGAAAGGTAGGCTCCGCCCTCGAGAAAGGGTTCGTCAAGTTTCAGGGCATCTTCGGCCTTGTTTTCCCTCCTGGAAAATATATTCACGTTCCAGATATCTATCATTCGGCCCAGGTATTCTCTCATCAGGTCGGCGTTTTTACCCTTGTGGGCCTTCAGAATGCCGAAACAGTACTGCAGGATCTCTCCCAAAAGCCGGCGCTCGGCGAAAAGGAGGTTTCCCGAATTCTTGAGCTCTCTGCATGAATGTGCCAGTTGAACCGCAAGAGGATGGCCGAATAAAAGGGCTCTTTCGATTAGCTTCTCGACGCCGCCGCTCTTCCACAGATCCTGGAAAAAGGTCTCTGGAAGCGCTCCGTATCCGTGCCAGAAAGGCTCGTTGCCGCTACCTACGCTATCGGTCCTGCACGCCCTGAGGATCAACCTGCAGTTGTAAATGTCCGACCTCGAAAGCAGTATCTCGAAAAAATCCGCAGGTTCTCCTTCGGCGAAGGACTTCGCCTCCTTGAGGCGCCGTGTCGCGGTGTGAGCCAGGGCCATTTCGATGCGTCTGTTCAGGGACAGGTTCTGCTGGAGGAGGCCCTTCCTGTAACTTTCACCGTAATTGCTATCGATGAGAAACAGTTCGAGCTTTCCCACGCTGCCCGACGCCAGTTCGACGAACGTCTCCTTCGGGAAAAACTCCGTCATCCGCGAACGAAGCCGTGCGTTAAGATACCCGTAATTGCTGGGCGGTTCGCTCAAGAATCGTAAAAACGTCATCAAAGTATCCCGAAACAAGGAAGCGCAGCTCTTTTTCTGCACGCTCCCATCTCGTTCTTAACGTATTATCCACGACGCGTGTCTTTTTGGCCGCGTCGATTACCATGCACCCGCCCCAACCGCCAAGGTCCGCTTCCTCTACAAAGCGGACCTGAGGGAGTTGCGGGACAAGCGCGCTTTCCCCCTCGTCCACCAAAACGATACCGGATTCGCCGACAACCTCCAGTGCTTCGACAATCAGGTCACCCAAAACGGAAACATAGGCCTCACGATCCCTGCGCAGGCCGTAAAGCCTTTCTTCCAGCTTCGAAAGCGCTCGACTGACGGATTCGCTGACAAAAGACGAAGCCCGATGCCTCATATCTGAAAGAATTCTTTCCCGGGCATCCTTCAGCATCTTTTCATACCGCCTCTTTTGCTCGGTTCGCAACCTGGCCACCTGGAGTTCGACTTCCTGTCGCCTTTTGGAAGCCTCTTCCGAAAGCTCCTGTTCATATTGAACACGTATCTCCTCGATGCGTTTTTTGTACTCGGCCTTGAGGGCCTCCTTGAAGGCATCCAGGTCCGGTTCCTGCCGGTTTTTTATTTCCTCCATGAAGACCGCGCCCATCGGATCAGGCAAACTGGAGAATGAGCATAATGGCGATAACGAAGCCGAGGATAACCATCGTCTCCGGGATCGCCTCCAGTATTATGATTATGCCGCCTGTCTCCGGTTTTTCGGCAATCGTTCCCGCTCCCACGCTTCCGATCTTGGCCTGGGCAAAGGCCGTCGCCAGCGCCGGGAGGCCGATTGCGAGTGCCGCAGCTATCGCTATGATGGCTTTTTCCATGATTTCAACCTCCTCCTTGCGAAGGGTTTATAGTCCTTGCCGCCGCCGGAATAGAACTTACCCATAAATTCGACATATTGAAGACGTGCCGAATGAAGCCCCGAACCGGCAAGGGCAAGAATAAAATTCAGAAGATGCATGGCCAGCGCGATGAGCACCCCGAGCAGGGTAACGCCGAACACGTCGACGAACTGTGTCGCCACGAGAGCCAGTATTGCCGATGAAAGGCCTATGGCCGCTATCCGGATGTAACTGAGCATGTTGCCCACTGCGCCTATTGATTCAACGAGGCCACCGACGCCTCCGCCTGCAATAAGCACTACGACGCCCACCACAAGCATGGTGACTGACAGGGTGAAAACGCCGTCGGGCAGCCTGCCCTTGACCGCCACCATGGCACCTATCAGCCCGGCGATGACAATGAGATTGCCAAGTTTCTCGAGCCAAATGTGCCTTTGCCTGCTGCGTAAACCCTGCACTAGCCCCAGTACAAGGCCCAAAATGACGTGGACCACCCCAAGTCCCAGCGTAAAAAGCATTACCGGCAGAACAACCTCTGACCGTTCGAGCCAGAGGGGCTCCATGTGGAACAGGCGATGCCCCACGTCACCGAAGAACTCTCCGTAAGCGGCTCCCCAGAAGATGCTCCAGGCGCTCACGAAAACAAGTATTTTCCCTATGTCAGAAAGAAGCGGCCTTCTCTTTCCGGCCAGGAACGCACCAAGGGCAAGGATGACGGCCCCGTAACCTATGTCTCCGATCATGCATCCCGAAAAGAATGGAAAGAAAATACCTATCAGTATGGTAGGGTCAATACCCTTGTAAGGCGCCGTTGGCAAAAGTTTCAGGAACAGCTCAAAGGGCCTGAACAACGGAGGATTCTTCAGCGCTGTTGGCACCGAGTGCCATTCCTTTTCCGTGGGGTACCTCCATTCCAGAAGCACCCTGTCGCCGAACTTTTCCCTGAGGGTTCCAACCAGGGAATCCATAGCGTCTACGGGGACCCACCCCTCCAGGAATACGATGTTGCCTCCGAGGTCCACGCTTTCAGCGACAGAAAACTCTTCGAGCCGTTCGTTCAGGAGTATGTACAGGACACCAAGCCTTGGACCCCATTCCTGGCGGGCTTTTTTAAGATCCTCATCCAGCTCTTCGAGTCTTGCAGGTAACTGCTTGTAACGGGTTTCCATCCTTTCGAGGGCCTTGTCGAAGGACAGGTCTTTTTCCTCGATGGGCGGTTTCCAGAAGACGGCGTTGCCCTTTTTGAAAACTTCCTCGACGACTCCGGCGAATTCCGGTGATATGGAAACCGCAAGTACGACGTCGTTTTCATCGAGGCGGACCTCATGATGTCTGAAAGCCACGATTTTCTCGCCGGGTTTTCTTTCCGACAACCGGGACCTCAACTGGTTCAGCATCTCGTCCTGGTTTTCCCTATAGATCCACCAAAACAGGACTTCCTGCCCCTCTTCCTTCCCTTCCCTCCAGAAAACATCCAGATGATGCGCAATCCGAAGGGCACGCCGAAGAGATTGAAGTTCCTGGTGAATTTCCCCTCTTTCTTTCTGCAACCTGGTAAGGCGTTCGCTGAACTCGTCGAGGTTTCGCTGAAGCTCTTCTATGACGCTCACATCTGAAAGGGGCATACTCCGCCTGGCCGACTCGAGATCGTCATCGGTAAGGGTGGCCCATCCGTTCCACTCGAGGGCTTCGACAAGACCCAGGAGTTTTGCGGAAACACGCTTGAAAGTGCCTGCAAGTTCGCTCGAAAGGGGCTCCGAGACTGGTTGCAGGAGGTGTATCACGCCAAGTTCGTGCAGCGTCTCCACGAGCCTGACCTTGTCGCTTGCCAGACCCCATACGGCTATTCTCACCATCTCACGGATCAAGACTTGATCCCCTCGCCATCTTTTAGAGAATCTTCGCTCCGGAGGATACGTTTAAGCAGCCTTTGCGCCGCTTCGTCGGAAACCTTTTCAATAAATGCGTCGTCCACGGCTTCCCCAAGGACTTTTTCCAGGTTTCCGCGAAAAGCCCTGGATTCACTTTCGCAAAGCTTTTCGTAGGCTTCCCACTCGGATGCGACTTTTTGGAGGGTGTTTTCCGCCATTTCATCGAGCCTGACGCGCAACTGTTCTTTTTTGGCATCAAGCTTCGCCTTTTCCTCACGAAACTGTTTTTCAAGCTCTTCGCGTAAGCTTTCAATTTCCCTGGAAGCTTTCCATGAAAGGGAGTTTGCCTGAAGGTCACTGGATTGGGTCATCGAAGAAGTCGCCCTCCATCATGAATTCACAAAAGGCGCCACGTTCGATAATCCCGACGAGCTTTCCTTCTTCGGCAACTGGAAGCCTCTTTATCTTTTTCCTGAGCATGAGATCCGCCACCGTCATGAGACTGGCGGCGGGCTCCACGTAGACGGGCTCACGATTCATGTAATCTCGGACCTGCTGTTTTCCAATGGTTTTAAGCCTTTGAATCAGGTCCCCCTCCGAATCATCCAGAAAGGAGGACTGGGCCAACAACTCGAGAAAAGTCGGCACTGCCCCCTGAAGGATATCCCGTTCGGAAAGATATCCTACAAGTTCCCAGTTCTCCCCTACCACAGGGACTCCCGCAAGTCTTTGACTGTAAAGAACATGAACGGCGTCCTGGACCAGATCTTCCTCGGACACAGCGGTGAGATCCTTGTTCATAAGCATACCTGCGTTTATTTTCATTAAGTTTCCCTGCTCCTGCACAAACCCAGTTTCGTCATCAGTACCCAAAAGGCAAAAACGGGCAGCCTCGCCACGCGTCGCCACCTCCAGGGCTCCTGTATAAGCCTGTACAACCACTCGCAGCCTGCCTTCTGCCATCCCTGGGGAGCTCGTTTCAAACGCCCTGAAAGAACGTCGAAACTACCGCCCACACCGATACAGACGACTCCTTTCAGAAGCCGGGCGTTTTGCCCCATCCATTCTTCCTGTTTCGGCACTCCGAGGGCCACGAACACGAAGCGGGCGCCTGAATTCACTATTTCTTCCAGGACCTCTCTGCGCCCTTGTTCGTCATGATAACCGTGGCTGGTCCCGGCCACCAAAAGGCCGGGAAAGCTGTAGGCCATCCTGGAAGCGGCCTCTGCTGCGACGCCTTCCCTGCCACCGTAAAAGTAGACCGGGATCCTCTCGTAGGATGCCAGCCTGCACATCTTCTCGAGGAAATCCACCCCTGCTATGCGCTGCTGAACTGGATTCCCCAGAAAGCGCAACGACGCTGTAAGTCCCTTGCCATCGGGAAGGACCAAGTCGGCAGCCTTCACATATTCTCTGAAGACCTTGTCGGTCTTTGCCTTTAACGTCGAAAGCGCGTCAAGGGTGACGATATACCTGCCCTGCGAATAGTCCTTCGTCCAGGCCAGTATTTTCGAGAGGACGTAGTCGGCGGACACATTGTCTATCGGAACCCCCCAGAGAAGAGGCCTTCTCAGAGGAATCGCCGGCGCCCGGCGCTTGAGAAGAGAAGTTACAGTATATATCAAAAGCGCCGTCGCTATGGCGAGCCCGCTTGCCAGGAACATTGGTTCCTCGCGCATCTGCACGCTCGCTACGCTTACCCCTACTACGGCACACAGGTTCCCGACGGCCTTGACCGCCGAGGTATGGTCGATCCCGTGAGCCACAAGGTTTCGATAAAGCGACAACGTTCCCTTTGGCCTTTCGGAAAAGGCGCTGCTCACCACGTGAAGGGATGTCTCCACAAGGGGGATCGCAAACAGGCCCAGGGGTAGTATCATCATCGTCGAAAAGGCTATTTCCTTGCTGACGCCGAGGATGGATGTCCCGGCAAGCAGGGTGCCCCACATCGCCGCCAGGGGTTCTCCTATGCGTCTGTAGGAATGACCGTGCCGGCTCCAGAAGACGGCAAGCATGAAAACTCCCAAAAGCGACATGGAGAAAGCCCCGTGAAGGTTCTGCCCCGAAAGCCCGGTGGCAAAAAGCATCACCACCCAGGTTATGGCGAGCAGGAAACCAGCGAGTCCGGGCACCTGGTCGAGTTCCTGCAAAAGCAGGGGATAGGTCCCGACCCAAATGGACGTAACGGCTACGGCAACGGGGAAGCCGAAGAAAAGGTAGGAGTCGCCGGGCAGTCCTATGAATTCAATCCTGGGGCCAAGCAATGCCAAGGCCCCGCCTATGGCGAAAAAGGCCGCAACCCAACCCCTGGAGGGGAAGGTGCGTTGCCCCAAACCCACGATCGCCGCCAGAAGGGACATGCACACCACAGGGCGCAGACCGGGCTCTTCGAGCCACAGACCGGTAAGCGCCCAGGCACCTATGAAAAGCAGGTCCTTCAGATAGTAGTACTGGTCCCGATCCAGTCGTTTCCGGGCCACACGCTGAATTGCGCAGAGCGCGACCGAAAGCGTCAAAGCGAATAAGATCAGATAATGCAGATCCTGGTTCAGGATGGCCATTTACTGGTCCTCCCGGGTTATAAGAAGAAATGCGAAACTTCCGCCTGCACAAGCGGACATTGTGATTTTACCATGAAACACCGCCAGAAGGCATACCCCGTTTTCACCGGATAACCTCCAGGCCACCCATATATGGACGCAGGGCCTCCGGTACCAGGACCGACCCGTCCTTCTGCTGGAAATTCTCCAGTATGGCTATAAGGCAACGCCCCACCGCTATGCCCGATCCGTTCAGGGTGTGGACGAACCGGACTCTTCCGCCGTCCGCGGGGCGATACCTTGTATTCATCCGCCTGGCCTGGAAGTCTTCACAGTTGCTGCAGGAACTGATTTCCCTGTACATGTCCTGTGAAGGCAGCCAGACTTCGATATCATAGGTCTTGCTGGCAGCAAAGCCCATGTCTCCGGTGGACAGACATACCACACGATAGGGTATCCCCAGTTTTTGCAACACTCTTTCGGCAGCGGCCGTCAGGCTTTCAAGCTCCTCGTAGCTGTCTTCGGGTCTGCAGATTTTAACCAGCTCCACCTTGTCGAACTGGTGCTGCCTGAGCATCCCCCTTACGTCCTTTCCGTGGCTCCCGGCTTCCCTTCTGAAACAGGGGGTATAAGCCGTGTAGTACAGCGGAAGATCAGACTCTTCTATTATCTCTCCGCTGTGAAGGTTCGTGAGGGGAACCTCTGCCGTCGGGATAAGCCACAGATCCTCGCCCGAACAGGAATACAGGTCGTCTGCGAACTTGGGAAGCTGCCCGGTCCCCTGCATGGTGGCCGAATTGACGAGAAAAGGCGGCTGGATTTCCGTGAAGCCATGTTCACCGGTGTGCAGATCCAGCATGAACCCTATCAGGGCCCGGGCCAATTTCGCGCCTGGACCCTTCAGAACCGTGAAACGGCTCTGGGCCAGGCGAACGCCCCTTTCGAAATCAAGGATTCCGAGCTTTTCGCCGAGTTCCCAGTGAGGTCTTGGTTCAAAGGCAAACTTCACCGGTTCGCCCCAGACGCGTATCTCTTCGTTGGCGCTTTCGTCCGGTCCGACGGGCACGGAACCGTGTGGCCAGTTCGGGACCTGAAGCAGGAGATCCCTTATGGCCGTCTCGATTTCAGCCAGTTCCTCTTCCAGCTCCTTTATTTGCTGACCCACGGTCTTCATACGTTCCATCAGGTCCTTCGCGTCTTTACCCGAGCGTTTCGCCTCGGCCACGGTTTTGGACCCGCGGTTTCTTTCCGCCCTGAGTTCCTCCGCACGCACTATGATGGCACGCCGTTTCTCGTCAAGTTCTGTTACCTTCTCTACAGAAAACTCTACTCCCCGGTTTCGGAGCATGGCCTTGAGGGCTTCCGGTTCTTCCCTGAAAAGGCGTATGTCAAGCATTGTTTTCCTCCTCTTTCGTGCTGAAGCGTATTTCTTTGAGCAGGTTGGCCATCTCCATTGCCGCCGCTGCGGCTTCAAAGCCCTTGTTGCCCGACTTGCTGCCCGCCCTGCTTAAGGCCTGCTCGAGGGTGTCGCAGGTCAGCACACCGAAGGAGACAGGAACCCGCTGCTGGATCCCGGTGGTTGCGAGCCCCTTGGCGACTTCGGCGGCCACATAATCGAAATGGGGCGTTTCGCCGCGAATCACTGCTCCAAGGGCTATAACCGCATCGAAGGTTCCGGAGAGAGCGCATTCTTTCGCGGCCAGCGGCAGTTCCCACGCTCCCGGAACCCAAATTACGTCTATATCCTGGTGCCTGACGTCATGGCGCAACAGAAAGTCCTTTGCGCCTTCGAGAAGCCTGGAAGAAATGAGTTCGTTGAAACGGGAAACCACTATACCAAACCTAAGTCCGGCCCCTATGAGTTTTCCCTCAAACACGCGCATTGTCATCCCCTCTTTCACGGTTCTTCGAGTAAATGTTCCAGGTGCCTATCCTATGATATCCTTCAGGTGCAGCATATGCCCAAGTTTCTTTTCCTTGGCGGCGAGATACCGCTTGTTGAACTCGTTGGGTTCGATTATAAGGGGTATCCTTTCCACCACTTCCAGGCCGTATCCTTCAAGGCCCACTATCTTCTTCGGATTGTTGGTAAGGAGCCTGATCTTTTTAAGGCCCAGGTCGGCCAGAATCTGCGCGCCCATCCCGTAGTCCCTCAAATCGGCCGCGTAGCCCAGCGCCTCGTTGGCCTCCACCGTGTCCAGTCCGTTTTCCTGCAATTCGTAGGCCTTTAATTTTTCCAGCAGTCCTATGCCCCTGCCTTCCTGCCGCATGTAAAGGATTACCCCTTCGCCGGCTTCATCCACCATGCGCATCGCCGCATGAAGCTGGGGCCCGCAATCGCATCTGAGGGACCCGAACACGTCTCCAGTTAGACACTCCGAGTGTACCCTGACCAGGGCGCTTTCGCTTTTTTCGGGCTCGCCCCGAACCAGGGCCACGTGCAACACGTCGTTACTGGAAGAATCGTAGTTGGACCTGTAGGCATGGGCGATGAAACTCCCAAATTCCGTAGGAAGCTTCACCGTGGCCACGCGCTCGACAAGTTTTTCCGAACGGCTCCGGTAACGGATCAGGTCCTCGATGGAAACGATCTTCAGGGAGTGACGCTGCGCGAATTTCAAAAGGTCCGGAAGACGGGCCATGCTGCCGTCGTCGTTCATGATCTCGCAGCAAATCCCCGCGGGATAAAGCCCGGCAAGCCTGGTGAGGTCGATGGTTGCCTCGGTGTGACCAGCACGCTTCAGTACGCCCCCCTTTCTGGCGACTAGGGGGAACATGTGACCGGGTCTCCTGAAAGACTCAGGCCCGGCACCGGGATCAGCCAAAAGACGAGCCGTCAGCGCCCTTTCGGCGGCGGAAATGCCCGTAGTGGTTTTCTCCCTTGCGTCAACGCTTATCGTGAAGGCGGTGCCGTGCAGGTCGGTATTCTCCTGCACCATGGGCTTGAGGTCAAGTTCCAAGGCCCGCTCTTCGGTTATGGGCACGCAAATAAGTCCCCTCGCATAGGTGGCCATGAAATTGATGTCTTCAGGCCTCACCAGTTCGGCGGCCATAACCAGGTCGCCTTCGTTCTCCCTGGCCTCGTCGTCAACGACGATGACCATGCGCCCTTTTTTGATATCTTCTATTGCATCGTCTATGCTGCTGAAAGGATGTTCCATCCAGGCTTTTGACATTCCTTTTCTCCTTCCGGTATTCGTTTCTAGATTTCCCAGCCCATCTCCCTGAGGGCATCCTTTGTCAGGCCGGACTTTTCTTTTGTCTTTCCCGGGCCAAACAGAGGCAAAACTAGTTTTTCCAGGTATTTAGCCAAAATATCGCATTCTATATTGACTTCGTCCCGACGTTTCCTTTCAGCGAGAGTCGTTGTAGAAAGCGTTACAGGAATGATTCCAACCGAAAACCAGTCCGGTCCGGTATCAATCACCGTAAGGCTTACGCCGTCCACGGCTATCGATCCTTTTTCCACGATATACCTGAGGTATTCGGGGGCGATCTTCACTTTCAGGAGTGCCGTCTTGTCCAATTGCCGTTTTTCTGATATTACGCCTTTCGTGTCTACATGACCGGTCACAAGGTGACCTTCGAACCTTCCTGAAACGGGCAGGGATCTTTCAAGATTCACCCTGGCACCCGGCGAAAGCTTTCCCAGCGTCGTCCTATTCGCCGTTTCGGGCATAAGTTCCGCGGTAAAACGGTTTTCCGACGGTATTTCGACAACCGAAAGGCAGGCTCCTGAAACACACACGGAATCCCCTTTCCCGAGAAAGCGCGCCAATTTGGTATCACCTATTTCGAGAAAGAGCACATCGGATTTTTTCAAAGCAGAGTAAAGCACGCCCGTGTCTTCTATCAATCCCGTGAACATACCGCAGTCCCCTCGATCCACAAATCACCTTCTACCAACGCCTTTTTTGTTATAAAAACAGCCGGTGCGTTCTCCAGCGCCAACCATCGGGCATTACCGCAAAGGGGTTTGCCCTCACCCATGAACCTGGGCGATACAAAAAGCGAGACACCGTCGAAAAGGCCTTCCGAAAGAAACGACCCCATAACCTTCGATCCGCCCTCCACGAGCAGGTCGTTGATTCCCTCGGCACCCAGGCGTGTCAGGACGTCAGAAAGCCCCGGACGACCATTTTCGGATGGCAACAATATAACACCGGCACCGACATTTTCCAGTACCCGAACTTTACGCGAATCCGCCCCGGAGGAGGCAATCACCAGGGGCTTGCCGTATCGAAAAATATTGGCTCCTGGTGAAACCTTCAGCGACGGGTCGAGCAGCACCACCCTGGGGGAATATCCCGAAACTTCCCTGACGGTCAGTTTCGGGTCATCCGTTGCAACCGTCCCGATTCCAACAAGAACAGCGTCATGCTCCGTCCTGAGTATATGTGCACGTTTCCGGCTCCACTCATTGGATATCCACTTGCTCCATCCGCTTTCATCGGCGATTCGCCCGTCTAGCGTCATCGCAGCCTTAAGGGTAACCCAGGGGCGACCCTCTATTATCCGTTTTATGAACCCCCTGTTGATCTGTGCGGCCTCCGCCGCACAGGTTCCGACATCCACATCGATTCCGGCTTCACGCAGCGCACGAAAGCCCCGACCGCTTACGCGCGGATCAGGATCTTTCATGGCCGCAACCACCCGCGATACCCCTGCCTCTATTATCGCATCGGAACATGGCGGCGTCTTTCCGTAATGCGAACAGGGCTCGAGGTTAACGTAGAGTGTGGACCCTTTCGCGGCATCGCCGGCTCTTTGGAGAGCCTCCGCCTCCGCGTGGGGCTGCCCGAAGGCTTTGTGAAAACCCCACCCTGCGATACGGCCCTCTTTCACAATGACGCATCCTACCCTGGGATTCGGTGCGGTCCGACCCGTCCCCCTGCGGGCGAGGTCGATCGCAAGAGACATGTAATACCTGTCTTTGGCTTCATTCATTCTCCGTGTCGTCAAAAATTTCACCTCGCAGGTGGGCCAGGATCTTGCCGGCAAGGGTCTTGTTAATGCCCTTTATTTCTGCAAGTTCATCCTCGCTGCACTGGGCTACGCGCGGGACGCTTCCGAAACGGGCCAGAAGCTCCGCCGCCTTCACCTTTCCTATACCGGGAATATCTTCGAGGGATGACCTGGCCAGGCGTTTCTTTTGCCTGCCGCGGTGAGCAGACAGGGCGAAACGGTGGGCCTCGTCCCTTACCCTCTGTAGAAGCCTGAGAGCCTCGCTGGAGGCATCGAGCCTCACCGGCTCCATCGTGCCCGGGCGGAAAAGAAGCTCCTCTTTTTTCGCAAGGGCTACCGTCTCCAATTCGCCAAGTCCTGTTTCTTCCAGGGCTTCCCTGGCGAACCTCAGCTGCTGGGGCCCTCCGTCAATCAACACGAGCTGGGGCAATGATCCTTCGTCACTTAAAACCTGGCTGTACCGCCGGCGTACCGTTTCCCTTATGGACCGGAAATCGTCGGGCCCGTCTCCTGCAGTTATCCTGAACCGCCTGTACATCGTGGGATTAGCTATCCCTTGTTCAAAAACGACGCAGGAGCCGTAGGTTTCGTTTCCGCTGTGATGGGAAATGTCGAACCCGTCTATCCTCCAGGGGACCACCCTGAGATCGAGAACCTCCTGGATCTCCAGCAGGGCCTTCCAGGTAGATTCGTCCACGTCGTCGCTCAGGGCCGTCGATACGCGCTGCCGGGAGAGCTTCCATATCGCCCTTATCGTATCCCTTATGCGAGCCGCTTCCTCGAATGCAAGCCGGGCCGCGGCTTCGTCCATGCGTTCCCGGAGCCTCGAAGTAAGCTCGGCAGACTGGCCCCGCAACAGCAAAATCACATCGGCGACGCGCCGCCGGTATTCCGCCGCATCGCAAAGGGCTGCGCAAGGCCCGAGACACCGCCCCAGGCTATACCTTACACAGGGACGTTCCCTCCATTTTCCCCACGATCCAGGTTCGGTGCAAGTCCTGAGGGGCATATAACGTTCAATGAGGCGCAACATCCTCCTGAGTTCCCCGACGTGAACGAAAGGCCCTATATACCTGCTCCCGTCGCTTTCCTTGTGGCGCGTAACCACCAGCCTCGGAAAGGGTTCGTCAGTGACCCTGACATAGGGGTACCTTTCTCCCATCTTAAGCTCTACATTGTAAAAGGGCTGGTAATGTTTAATGAGCCTGGACTCCACTATGAACGCTTCCGCGTCGCTTTCGGTACGGATTACGGAAATATCCTCCACCTCGCTTACGAGCTTCCTGAGGCGCGGCGAAGCGTAATTCCTGTGACGAAGGTAAGACTGCACCCTTTTTTTGAGAGACCTGGCCTTTCCTACGTAAAGAACCCTCCCCTGGCCATCGTGCATAAGGTATACGCCGGGTCTTGAGGGCAATTCATTTATCTTCTGCCTGAGGTTGTCTATGGACACACCGATTCCCGCTTCCCGAAAAATTAGTTCATCCTTGCGTCTTTGACGACAAGTTTAGTCTTTCGCGCCATCTTTCGCAAAACCGGCATGCAAACAAAAGGGCTTTCAAAAAGGACTCCGGTGTTGAGGAAAACGCCACGATTGGTATAGGATAGCCTGTGTTATCCTTTGACAAGCACCACCTGGAGGTGGCCCTTTTGAGCGAGATATTTCTTTACAACGACCTGAGACGGCAAAAAGAACCCTTCGAACCACTCGTAAAAGGCCGAGTCGGGTTTTACACCTGCGGACCCACAGTATATGACTATTTCCACATCGGGAACGCCCGGCCCTTCATAGTGTTCGACGCTCTCCGGAGGTTTCTCGAGCAAAAGGGGTTCGAGGTAATCTACGTACAGAATTTCACTGACATAGACGACAAGATGATCAACCGCGCCGCAGAGCTCGGAATCTCCGTCGGTGAACTGGCGGACCGGTTCATAGAAGCCTACTACGAGGACGCCGACGCCCTTGGCATCAGGCGTCCTACGGTAGCGCCGAAAGCTACGGAACACATACCCGAAATAATATCCCTTGTGGAACGTATCCTCGAACGTGGGCACGCCTACATAGCCGGGAAAGACGTCTTTTTCGACGTCCAGAGCTTCAAGGATTACGGCAAGCTCTCCAGACAAACCCTGGAGGACCTCCAGTCCGGCGCGCGCGTAGAGGTCAACCCCCTCAAGCGGCATCCCCTCGATTTCGTCCTTTGGAAGGCTGAAAAACCGGGCGAACCCTCCTGGGACAGTCCCTGGGGAAAGGGGCGTCCGGGCTGGCACGTAGAATGCAGCGCCATGTCGATGAAATACCTTGGGGATACCCTTGATATCCACGCCGGGGGAAGCGACCTCATCTTCCCGCACCACGAGAACGAAATCGCCCAGGCAGAGGCGGCCACAGGCAAACCCTTCGTGAGGTACTGGATACACAACGGCTATCTCATGATCAACGAGGAAAAAATGTCCAAATCACTCGGGAATTTCCTCACGGCACGAAACGCGAGGGAACAGTTTCATCCCTTGGCGATACGTCTTTTTATGCTGAGCGCCCACTACCGCTCGCCCATAAACTTTTCACCTGAAAACCTCTCCCAGGCCCAGGCCGGTGTTGAAAGGCTTCGAAACTGCTGGTACGACCTGGCCAATTCACCGGTGGATTCCACACAGGAAAAACAAAACCGGGACGAAAAGGTTCAAGCCATAGAAACAGCGCGCAGGCGTTTCGACGAGAGCCTGTGCGACGACTTCAACACAGCCGGAGCTATGGGCTTTCTGTTCGAGGCGGTCCGTATCATTAACCAGACCATAGCCGAGGAACGGGTTATCCATGAGGGTTTCCGCAAGGCGGCAACGGATTTTCTCAGCTACGCCGACGAGGTGCTGGGCATAATCGGCACTCCGGGTGATTCCGCGGCCGGCGAACCTGGCGAGGAAAAGATCCTCGTTCTCATAGAAGAGCGCAACGCAGCGAGAAAACGCAAGGACTTTGCAAAAGCCGACGCCATAAGAGACGAGCTGGCTTCCTTGGGGATAATTCTCGAAGATACTCCCGAAGGGACTCGCTGGAAAAGGGCTCTCAAGCCCCACCATAACGCTTGACGCAAAATCTGGATGCCTGGGAGGACAAGATGAACTCATCCGACGAGCGCTACCGAAAAGTATACCCACTCACATGGGACCAGCTGCACCAGGACTGCAGGGCCTTGGCCTGGAGGCTCCTCGACATCGGGGAATGGAAACGCATCGTGGCCATAGCCAGGGGAGGGTTGGTGCCGGCTGCGATCGTGGCACGCGAGCTGGACATTCACTTCGTGGATACCGTCTGCGTTTCGAGCTACACCATCCGTACCCAGGGCAAAACGCGAATACTGAAGGACATCGCGGGCGATGATTCCGACTGGCTTATCGTGGACGACCTGGTCGATACCGGCCGCACCGCCCGCATCGTCAGGGAAATGCTCCCCAGGGCCCACTTCGCCACGGTATATGCCAAGCCCGACGGCCGCCCTGAGGTGGATACCTACATCACCGAAGTGAGCCAGGACACGTGGATTCTTTTCCCCTGGGATTCCCAGCCCCAGTACGAGTACATACAACCCCTCGTTTCCATCAGGTCCGCTCCTCCCGCTGGTAGGGAACGCCCAGCGCCGCGGGAGCCCCGAGAATAATCCCTTTGCCCTTACGAACCGATATGACGAAAAGCACGAAGATGGTAAACAGGTAAGGAAGCATCAGAAGCAACGGGGCAGGAATGCTCGTTCCGGCGGCCTGTATCCTTAGCTGCAAAGCGGTCACTCCGCCGAAAAGGTAGGCTCCGAAAGCCGCGCGAAGAGGATGCCACACGGCGAAAATGACGAGCGCAACGGCAATCCACCCGCGACCGGCACTCATCTGGTCTCCCCACATTTTCGTGTATACCACCGAAAGGTAGGCACCCCCGACGGCGGCCAGCCCTCCTCCGATGAGGGTGTAGATGTACCGCAATCGAACGGGGTCCACCCCGACGGACTCGACCACGTGGGGATCCTCTCCGACGGCCCTCAGGTTGAGGCCGGCCCTCGTAACTTGCAGGAACCAGGCAATCAGTGCGATCAGGATATAAGACAGGTAGACGAGAATGTCGTGGCTGAAAAGCACCTTCCCAAAAATCGGTATCTGCGAGAGCAAGGGCAGCTGAACCACGCCCAGCCCCTTGATGGTTTCCCCCACCATTCCCCGTCCTAAAAGGGAGCTGACGCCCGTTCCGAACATGGTCAGGGCGAGGCCGCTTACCACCTGGTTGGCCCCCAGGCTTACACACAGAAAGGCATGGACGGCCGAAAGGGCTACACCGGCCAGGAACGCGACTGCGATGGCAAGATAGGGGTTTCCTGTAACAAACGCCGTCCAAAACCCTGTCAGCGCCCCGACGAGCAAAAGTCCTTCGAGTCCCAGGTTCATTACCCCGGATTTTTCCGTCAATATCTCGCCGAGGGTAGCGTAAAGGATTGGAGTACCGCTGCGTACGGCGGCCGCCAGGATGGTAACGATAACGTCCATTTCAATCTGCCTCCGAGCTTATTATGCGTATTCTGTAAACCCTGAAGAATTCCGAAGCCAGAACGAAAAAAAGGATAAAACCCTGTATTACCTGAATGCTCGAGAGGGGCAGACGCATTACCACCTGCAGCGACTCTCCCCCCACGAAAAGGCCGCCCATGAAAAAGGCCACGACCAGAATACCCCAGGGGTTGAGTCGCGCCAGCCACGCCACGATTATCGCGGTGTAACCATACCCCGGCGACAAGCCGGCCTGCAGTCTCCCCTGAAGGCCCGCTATCTCCCCCATCCCGGCGACGGCTGCCAGTGCTCCCGAAACAGCCATGACAAAAACTGCGTTTTTGAGAAAGGATATTCCAGCGTATTCCGCCGCCTTCGGGTTTTCCCCGATGGCCCTGATCTCGAATCCCCAGCGGGTCCATCGGAGCACCACGCGGTAAAGCAAAACCAGTACAAGCGCTATCAGGATACCAATATGCACCCGGCTGTTCCCGAAAACCGGAAGTCGGGCCGCTTCCGGGAAGGGCGCCGTCATGGGGAAGCCGAGGCTCGCGGGGTCGCGCCACGGGCCGTAGATGAAATATTCGACGAGGTGAATTGCGACGTAGTTGAGCATCAGGGTCGTTATGATCTCGTTTACGTTCCACCGCGCCCGCAGGTAGCCAGCGAAGCCCCCCCAAAGACCTCCCGCTGCTGCGGAGGCCGAAACCATCAGGATGAGCATCAGGGCAAAACTGTCCACGTAGGCGTAACGCACTACGGCAGCCGTCGCCAATGCCCCAAGATAAAACTGGCCTTCGGCTCCGATGTTCCAGATCTTCATCTTGAAAGAAAGCGCTACGGCTATCCCGCATATCGCAAGGGGCGTGGTCTTCACCAGGACCTCGCTCAGGCCCCACCAGCTCCCGAAGGCACCGTTGTACATCGCAAAAAACGCTTTTACTGGCGATACCCCCAGAACCAGAAGCAGGCCGGCCGAGAAGGCGAGAGCCAGAGCTATGGATAAAAAAGGACACAAAAATTCGAGATAATAGGGGACGTTGTAACGGCGTTCAAGTATCACACGACGCTTCATCGCTCAATCGTCCTCCGGAAAGCTCTTTAAGACCGTCTCCGGGCTGTAACGCCCGAGGGTCGTACCCGCCATCATGAGGCCCATTTCCTCTTCCGTCACGGCGTCGGTATCGTCTATTACACCCGTAAGTTTTCCGCCGTAAATGACGGCGATACGGTCGCTCACGGAAAAGATTTCCTCCAGGTCGTCGGAAACGAGCAAAACGGCCGCGCCCCGGTCTCTTTGGGCGAGCAGTGTTTCCCTTACGTACAATGTGGCCCCCACGTCGAGGCCCCAGGTGGGCTGCATGGCTATAATAACCCTGGGATTGTCCGATAGCTCGCGGGCCAGCATCAGTTTCTGCATGTTTCCGCCGGAAAGAAGTCTCACGGGATAACCGAGCCCGGGATTGGCCACCTTGAACCGTTCCACCAGGCGCCCGGTATGACCTGCGATTTTTTCCCAGTGAACAAAGAGACCGTAACGCGTATATTCTTCTTTCCAGTATTTTCTGAGCGCCACATTCTCCCTGATGTTCATGTTCGGAATGAGCCCGGTGCCCTTCCTGTCGGCAGGGATGTAGGTAACCATGTGCTTCAGGAAAGTCTTGGGATCCTTGTTGGTAAGGTCTTTCCCGTCAACTTTTACAATGCCCGATTCGACTTTCCTGAGACCGGAAAGGGCCTCGCACAGTTCCTGTTGCCCGTTGCCCGACACGCCCGCAAGAGCGAGTATTTCACGTTTCCTGAGTGCCAGGGAAAGGTTTTCAACTTTAAAGTTTCCCCGATCTCCCCTGACCATCAGGTTTTCGGCCGTCATTACCGCTTCGCCCGGGTTTTGAACGGTCTTGTTGATATGGAAGGCGACCCTTCTTCCTACCATCATTTCGGCAAGCTTTCCCTTCGTGGCTTCTTTCACCGGTATGGTACCCACGTTGCAACCTTTCCTAAGGACGGTTATCCTGTCGGAAATTTCCATGACCTCGTCCAGTTTGTGCGAAATAAAAACGATCCCGTGCCCCTCCCGGGCCATCCTTTTCATCGTGGAAAACAGGTGCCTCGATTCCTGGGGTGTCAGAACCGCCGTGGGTTCGTCTAGTACCAGGATTTGTGCCCGTCTGTAAAGCAGCTTGAGGATAGCGGCCCGCTGCTGCTCGCCGATCGAAAGCTGCCAGACCGGCGAACGGGGGTCGACGGTCAGCCCGTAAGTCTTCGAAAGCCCCTGTATCCTGCCTATGATTTCATCCTTCGGAAGTATCCGGGGCAGTTCGGGACTGCCGAGAGCTACGTTTTCCCACACCGTGTGGGAGGGTATAAGCATGAAATGCTGGTGAAGCATGCCGATGCCCGCAGCTATGGCGTCGCGTGAACTCCTGAAAACCTGCTCGCGCCCTTTGATGCGGATGATCCCCGCTTCCGGCGTGTACAATCCGCAGAGCACATTCATGAGCGTGCTCTTTCCAGCACCGTTTTCACCCAGAAGGGTGTGTATTTCACCCCGTCGGACATCAAAATTTACCTTGTCGTTGGCCTTGATCCCGAAAAAGGACTTCACTATCCCTTCCATGGATACAAGGGTCTGAGTATTGTCAGGGCTTTGGTCCAAAGCCACTGGTTATCACTCCCGTTTTGCGCCTTGAAAGAGCCGCCTTGTGAGAAAAAACGACGTCATTGTACCTCATCGTGGCATGGCACGAAAGAAAAAGGGGCGCCGAAAAAGCGCCCCTTTTTGTCTGCATAAATGGTCTAG